>Ga0208624_1000644_pt1 | contig 17545 bp, 11 predicted proteins | sample Knorr_S23_td_DCM_FD_185607 | JGI IMG/M metagenome (GOLD analysis project Ga0208624, IMG submission 185607) | Marine microbial communities from Southern Atlantic Ocean transect - Knorr_S23_td_DCM_ad_71m_LV_A (SPAdes) (version 2) | ecosystem: Environmental > Aquatic > Marine > Oceanic | place...
CCCAACCGCAAATGACCGGAGCGGTGCTCGAGCAGTCGCCCGTGGACGCCATTGCCCGCGAAAAAATCGCCCAGCATGGTTTGGCCAATCGACTGGAGGTGCTCACGGCCGATATGTTTGAAGGCGATTGGCCGGCATGCGATGTGTTACTGCTTTCCAATCTGCTGCACGATTGGGATTTTCCCGAGGTGCGCTCGATCTGCACCAAGGCCTCAGCGGCTCTGGAGAGCGGCGGGCTCTTGATCATTCATGAGGCGTTTATTCACGATGACAAAACCGGACCGCTGCCGGTGGCAGAATATTCCGCGTTGCTGATGAACATTTGCCAGGGCAAATGCTACACACCTGCGGAGTATGGCGCGGTGCTGGCGGAGCTGAATTTCGAGGTGGGCGACTATCACGATACAATTGCCGATCGCGGGTTTATGACGGCGGTGAAGCGACCTGTTTAATTGAGACAAGGCGGAACTTGCCCCGCCAGTTAGAGACCGGCACACTGACGGGGTCATGCGATCCATTTTATTTCTCATTCTAATCACCGGCACGGTGGCCGCGGAGGATTTGGCCAAACTGCCCGTGTTGTTTACGGAAGATTTCGAGAAAGGCCACGGGCGTTGGCAGACCACGGATACCAAGTCATGGACGCATCGCAAGGTGGAGGGCAATGCGGTGTTCGGCATCAACCGCCGCAACAGCAACTACCAACCCAAAGTGCGCAGCCCCCGGCACATTGCGCTCATCAAGGACGTGCAGGTGGCCGATTTCGTGCTGACCTTTCGCGTGAAGAGCACCAAGGATACCGGCGGCCATCGCGATTGCTGCATATTCTTCAATTGGCAGGATCCACAGAATTTTTACTACGTGCACCTTGGCGCGCGTCCGGATCCGCATAGCGGACAAATTATGATCGTCAAAAACGCCCCCCGCAAGGCGATGACCACGAACAAAAATCTGACGCCATGGAAGAACGAAACCTGGCACACAGTGAAGCTAGTGCGCGACTCGAAGGCCGGCACGATCGCCGTTTATTTTGACGATCTGACCAAGCCGCACATGCAGGTGAGCGACAAGACCTTCGGCAAGGGCCGCATCGGCATCGGATCGTTTGATGACATGAACGACTTCGATGACATCCAACTGCGGGGACGCTAAAAGTTGCCGCGCAAAAAATAAGCCGGCGGGATTGTCCGCGCCCCGGTTTGCGGGCATAGTCCCCGGCATGTTTTCACGTTTATTGCGCCTGTTAGCCGGCTGGGTTTTGGTATTGGGCCCGACCCATGCCGCTTCGCCGGAACTTCCCAAAGCCCTGCGTCCCAACGTAGTGCTGATCTTTGTCGACGACCTCGGCTATGGGGACCTCACTTGTTACGGCAACACCAAGATCAAAACACCGCATCTCGACCGGTTGGCAAAAGAGGGTCAACGTTGGACCAGTTTTTATTCGTCGGGCTCAACCTGCGTTCCCAGTCGCACAGGATTGATGAGCGGAAGACATCCGGCGTTGATCGGCAAACAAAAACTCTCGGACGCCCCAGAAAAACTCATGCCGGCAATGTTCAAGCGGCAGGGATATGCCACCGCCATTTTAGGAAAATGGCACTTGGCCGGTTACCCCAAAGATTTTACGCAAAGCCCCATGCACCCACTCGAGTGCGGCTTCGATTATCACTTCGGCACGCCTGGCAGCAACGATGTGCCGGCACCGCCGGGCAAACGCCAGACGCGCGAGGTGTTTGACCAATGTACCAAGTTTAGCTTTCCCGTGCCGCTCATTCGCGGCCGCAAGGTGGTGGAGCATCCGACCAATCAGGAACTGCTCACGCGCCGCTACACGGCAGAGGCTATGAAATGGATTCGCACACCGCGGGACAAGCCGTTCTTCCTGTATCTCGCGCACAACATGCCACACGCGCCGATCTTCGCGTCCAAACAATTTCAGGGCAGCAGCGACGGCGGCCGGTACGGGGATGTGATCGAGGAAATCGATTGGTCCGTCGGCCGGGTCATGGCGGCCCTCAAACTGGCCAAGCTTGATACCAACACACTCGTCATCTTCACCAGCGACAATGGCCCATGGAGTATGTTCGGCCCGCACGGCGGTACCGCCGGACCATTGCGCGGCGAGAAAGGTACCTCATGGGAAGGCGGCTATCGCGTGCCAGGCATCTTTCATTGGCCCGGCAAAATCAAACCCGCCACAGTGCCCGGCATGGCAGCTAATCTCGACCTGTACGCCACCTTTGCCACGCTCACCGGCGGACAGCAGCCACAAGAGCTGTCCGGCTATCGGTCTCTTGATCTCACCGAGACCCTCCTGCGAGGTAAGCCCAGCCCGCGAACACACTGGCTCTTTTCGGGTAGCGCGAAAGCATTTCGATCGGGGGATTATAAAATCCACCTCAGCACCAAGGATCGTTCCTCTCATCCAGACACACGTCAACGTGAGCCCGCCATTCAGCACGCGACCCCGCTTCTCTTTAACCTTAGCCGTGATCTGGGCGAACGCACTGATCTGTCCGCCCGCCATCCGGAGATCATCCAGCGGCTGCAAACCGAATTGAAAAAGTTTTAAATCATCATGAACGCACAAGAACTACACGTTATTCAGGCACTGGAAAAAGCCGGCGCAACCGAACATCTAACTGATCGCGAAAAACACCTCATCGGCCTCGCCGTTACCATCACGCGCGGCTGCGGTTTTTGCACTGGCGGCCGCACAGAAAAGGCACTGGCCGACGGTGTGTCGCAGGAAACCCTGCAAGCCACCACCGATCTGGTCGCCGCCGTAAATGCCGGTGTTGCTGTGCGCACGATGCTACTCGGGATGGACGGTCTAAAGTGCGACGGACCCGAATGCGCTTAAAAAAGTTTAATCATGCAACTGGGGTTTGTTTCCGCCATTGTTCCGGAGCTGTCGCCGGCAAGTTTCCTGGAGTCATACTTCGCGTCATAGATTTATGAAAAAACCATGAAAATTATTGTTCCTCTGATTCTCCTCCTTACCTCATGGAGCCTTACGGCGGCGACTCAGCCGAATATTGTCATCATGCTCGCCGACGATCTAGGTGCCGGTGACCTCAGTTGCTATGGCAGTCCGGAAAATAAAACACCTCATCTCGATCAACTGGCCAAAGATGGCCTGCAATTCAGTGATTTCTACGCGGCCAGCGCGGTGTGTTCGCCATCGCGAGCTGCGTTACAGACAGGCCGCTTTTCCGTGCGCGCTGGGGTCTACAGCTGGGTCGCCACTTCGCAAAAGATGCATTTGCGAGTTGAGGAAACCACGATTGCTGAACTCCTCAAGGCCGCCGGCTACGCGACTGCACATATTGGCAAATGGCATCTCGGCTACGGGCTTACTGATGACGTTTCTGGCCCCGACCCTGGAGATCATGGCTACGAACATTGGCTGGCAACGGGCAACAACGCCCAGCCTTCCCACCACAACCCAAATAATTTTGTCCGCAACGGCAAGGCACTTGGAGAGGTCAAGGGTTACTCCTGTCAAATCGTTGCCGATGAAGCCATCAAATGGCTCGACCAGCATCGCAATAAGAAGAAACCGTTTTTCCTCAACATCTGCTTTCACGAACCTCATCAACGCGTGGCATCGCCGCCCGAGTTGGCCGCCCGCCACCCCGGTGTGAAGCAACCCGAGTATTACGGCTGTATTGAAAACATGGACGATGCCGCCGGACGCATCCTCAAAAAGCTGAATGCCCTCGGCGAGGTAGATAATACACTGGTCATTTTTACTTCTGATAATGGCAGCTACCGCACCGACCGTGCCAACAACCGAAATCTCAAAGGACGCAAAACCCAACTCTGGGAAGGCGGTATCCGCGCGCCAGGTATCATCCGCTGGCCCGGCAGGATCAAACCCGGCACACGTAGTGATGTTCCCGCCGGGCTTGTTGATCTCTTGCCCAGCGCCTGTGCCGCGGCAGGAGTCTCGTTACCCAAGAATGTCACACTCGATGGCACAAGCCTACTGCCCTTATTTGCCACCGGTAAACTTGACCGCCCCAAGCCGCTTTATTGGTTTTACAATCCCTCGCGCCCAGTCTGTGTCATCCGCGATGGCGACTGGTGTCTGCTCGCTGACCCGGAAATTGACCTGCCCCGCCAAAACATGTTTCTGGAACGGTTCATAGGCGACATCAAGAAGACCGATTTTAAAAATTACCGTCTGCATAACCTGCGCATCGACGCTGCCCAAGAGATCGACCTTTCTGAAAAGGAACCCGATCGCTTCGCCAAGATGAGAGCGCAAATGCTGAAGCTGCACCGTGATGTGATGGACGAAGCGTTCGACTGGCGGAGCTTGAAATAGGTCACTTCCGCCCGCGCACTTTCCAGTTCGGATCGGGCGTGTGCATTTTTTCCATGAGATTGGCCGCGTGCCGGGCGAGGTCCGGGCGGCGCTTGGCGTAATCCCTTTTTTCGCTCGCATCATTGGACATGTCGTAGAGCTCGATCGGGCCGGTGAACATCGGCTTGCGGATGGCTTTCCATTTACCGAAACGCACGGCCTGCGCGGAACCTCGTTCGTAGAACTCCCAATACATCTCGTGCTCGCGCTTCCATTGATTGGTGCGCGGCGTGCCCTTGAGCGGCCCAGCAAAGCTGTCGCTATCAATATCCGCGGGCGGCTGGGCCCCGGAGAGATCGGCCAGAGTGGCCATGAAATCGCCGAAGTACCAGTGGGCATCATCCGCACCGCCGGCCTTGATGGTGCCGGGCCACCACGCGACCGTGGGCACGCGAATGCCGCCCTCAGTCAGGTCACGTTTCATGCCACGCAATTTGCCGTTCGAATTAAAGTAATCGGCCAGATGCCCGCCTTCCTGATGCGGGCCGTTATCCGAGGTAAATATCACCAACGTGTTGTCGGCAATATTTAATTGCCGCAACAGATCGATGATGCGGCCGGTGTCGCGGTCGATATTTTGAATCATCTTGGCGAAGCCCTTCTCCGGCGCAGGCCAGTTCTTGGCGGCAAACTCGCCCAGATCATGCACCTCCATGCCGGCCTTGCCTGCCTCGTTGTTGGCGTGCGGGATGTTCAGGGCGTAGTAGAGAAAAAACGGTTGCCGGTGATAATCGCGGATAAACTTCAGCGCATCGGCGGTGAACAGATCCGGCGCATAATCCACGCGCTTCACCGCCACGCCGCGGCCGGCCATCGGTTGTTTGGGATCCTGCATCGCCTTCCAACGCGGCGCCACCTCGTTGCGCAGTTTTTCCACCTTGCCGTTGCGGATGAGAAATTCCGGATAAAAATTATGCGCATGCCACATGTTGATGTAGCCGTAAAAATGGTCGAACCCCACATCGTTGGGGTTGGTAAAATTATCCGGCGTCCCCACGCCCCATTTGCCAATGCACGCCGTGCGATAACCCGCGCCCTTGAGCATTGAGGCAAGCGTCGGTTGATCGGGCCGGATGACAATCGGTTGCGTGGAATTGCCGCGCACCACTGTGCGCCCCATGTGCCGGCCGGTAAGCAGCACACTGCGTGAAGGCGCGCACACGGTGCTGCCTGAATAAAACTGCGTAAACCGCATCCCCTCCCGCGCCATCGCATCCAGCCGCGGGGTCTTCAAGGTCTTCTGCCCAAAGCAACCCAAATCACCATAGCCCAAGTCATCGGCAAGAATGAGGATAATATTTGGCGGCTTGGCGGCCAACATCGGCAGTGACACCCAGAGACACAACAGAACTACAAAACGCATCGGCGTAGTGTGCGCAGGCGAAGCGGGTGGGGCAAGTTTCCCGTTCCCGAATTACTTCAAAGGTGCCACCAGTTCCAGTAACGCCTCGCCCACTTGACGCGAACCGGCGACGGTGGAGGCGCGAAGGATCACCGGTTGGTTGAAGGGCCCGGGATTGGGCCCGGTTTGCAGGCGCAAGGTAGCGGTGGTTTGCCCCGGCTCCAGTCGAACGGTTTCACTCTTCACGTCGCGTACGTGTCGTGGCAAGCGCAGTTCCAGCAACAGCGCCTGCCCGAGAGCGGCGTTGGCGCGCCCGACCTTGACGGTGAGTTCGCGGGATTCATTCGGACCGAGCGCCAGTGAACCGATAGCCGGTTCCACGGACACGTTGCCCTGAGCGGCCACGCTGATGAGCTGATCATTGCGCTCCCGCGAGGTGTAGCTGATGAGATGTTTGCTGCCGTCGAAATCGGTCAGCTCCCCGATCAACATCACCTGTAACCGGCTGGTGCGGCCCACTTCCACGCGGGCGGGAAAACGGTACGGATACTTGAACGATTCCGTGCCCGGTTCCAAGGTGATGATCTGATCCGTGACACCCTGCAGATGGCGAATTTGTTTGTCCGCCAGCCGCACCTTGAGCGGGCCTTCGAAGCCGTTTCGATGCAGCGCGTATTCCCGGTGAAAAGTGCTGCCGCCGGGCATGGCGGTGATGATGCGGTACACGCCCTCGTGCTTGAACGGCACGATCGGCACCACGCCGAGCAGAAGATGATCCAGCCCTTCCGGTGTGGCCGCGGCGCGTGTGGCATTGCGATCACCGAGATCGCCCGTACCCGTCACGGTGAGCTGATGCACGTCAATGGGCGTGTTGGCCGGCGCGATGAATTCCAAATTCGCTTCCTTGCCGTTGGTCGCGATGAGGTCGTTGAGTACGGTCACGTTTTTCGGCAAGCCCTCGAATGCCAACCGTACTTCGCCTTTGAAACCGCCGAGGCGTTCGAGCGCCACCTTGAATTTAGATCGGCGCTTGGCGTCCTCGGCCTTGAGCTTGCGAACGGTGGCAGTAGCAGTGCGTTTCTCGGTGGTCAATTCGCGGATGCGCGTGGTGGCGGTGGGGTCGGTTTTCTGAACGGCCTTGGCGGCACTCACCTCGGCATCAATTTCCGTCATGCGTTTTTCCAACCGCTCTATCTCGGCGCGGTTATCTTCCAAACCGCCTTCGGGATCGCGGGTGACGTTGTAATGCGCGGCGGCCAGGGTGAGCTTGAAATCCGGCTGGGTCGCCGGCGCGGCGGTGAGGCGATAGGCGAAGGCGGGTCCGCCGCGGGATCGAAACCGGTCACGCACGCGCACGGTATAGGCGCCGGCCTTGGGTACGGTGAAGGTAAGCAAGGGGTCGGGTTGACCGGTGGCGCGGTCGTCGTTGGTGGCGAGCTGTTTGCCTTCGGCGTCGTGAATGCTGAGGCCGGCATCCAGAGGACTGCCCAGTGACGCGGCGGCGAGGTCCAGCGTGATCGCCTGTTTTTCGTTCAGTTGCAGCGTCCATTCGTCCGTTTCGTCCGGCTGCATAATGCGGCCGTTCAACACCACCGGTACGGTGGCCGGTTCCGTGGCGGGCTCCAGTCGCTCCGGATGGTTGCCCAACACGAAGGTCGCCTGACCCAATTGTTCGACCGGCGCGACGAATTGTTCGCCGGCCTCCGCGGGAACGGCGAGGGACACGGCGCGCGGTTTCAGGCCCGGGCCATGTACCTCGGCCGAAACGGTGGTGCCGCGTTGGGCGCCGAGCGGGTACGTGTGCAGGATGCGCGGACCGCGCGTGAGGGTGAGTCGGTAAATATGATTTTGCAGTCCCCAGAATTGCGCGTCGCGAAGGATGACGGTGTACCGGCCGGTTGTCGGGGCAAGAAACCAATGTACGGGATCGCCGCCACGCACGGTGTGCTGCGTGGGCAACGGGCGCCCGGTCGGATCCTGCACGCTCAGCACCAGATTCACCGGCGAGCCAAACCGCTTGGCGGCGGCGTCGCACACGATTACGTCGCCGGCCTTGGCTTCGAGGGTCCAGATGTCGACGTCTTCTCGTGGGAAGATTCGGCCATTGGCGGTGACGGGCAAAGTAACCGCCTGCGGCAACGGCCGGCCATCGATTTCCTCCTCCATCACCTCGGGCAAGTTGCCCACCACAAAACGCAACGCGCGCGTGGCGCCCTGAGATGTCCAGCACCGCCAGTAGCGATCGCCCAACGGCGCGTTAGCGGCGAGGGTGATTTCGTTGGCGTGATCCTTGGGATAATCCTCGCCGCGTTGGGAGAGCGGCTGAAAAATGAGCGGGCCTTCGAACCACGTGGTGTCCACGCGGGGCACGGTGGATTTGAACTGCACCCCCGGCCCGAGCATCTCGAACCCAGCCTGACCGTGAAAATAATAACCACCCACCCGCACGGGCACCACGGTGCCGCGTTGGCCGCCGGCGGGGTAAATATATTCGATATCCGGCGGCTCGGCGGCGGCGGGAAACAGCAGCCCGCCGAGCAGCAGGATGGCGACCCAACGGTTCATGCTAGAGCAGTTCCTTGATCACGCGCCCACTGTTGGTGAGCATGATTGGGCGACCTTCAGGCGTGTGCATCTCGCTGCGCGGATCAATGCCCAGCCGATCGTACACGGTGGCGCAGAGATCCTCGGGGCCGTAGGGATTCTCGGCCGGATCCATCGCCCACTTGTCGCTCTTACCGACCACGCGGCCGCCATGGATGCCGCCACCGCCGAGCAGCACGGTGAAGCAACGACTCCAGTGATCACGCCCGGCGTCCTTATTAATCTTCGGCGTGCGGCCAAATTCTCCTGTGACCACCACCATCGTTTTCTCCAACAACCCGCGGTCGTTCAGATCGTTGAACAGCGTAGGAATGGCGAGGTCGAACTTCGGCAGCAAATCCTCTTCCAGCACGCGGAAGTTGTGGTAGTGCGTGTCCCAGTTGGAATGATCGACCGTCACGCAGCGCACCCCGGCCTCGATCAGGCGGCGGGCCATCAGGCAGCTTTGTCCCAGTGTAGAGCGACCGTAGGCATCGCGCAGTTTGTCTTTTTCCTGATGAATATCGAACGCCTTTTTGGCCAGCGGCGAGGTCATCAGGTCCATCGCCCGTTGGGCGAATACGCCAAACTCCTTGGCGCCGCTGTTGGCCCGTTGCTCGGCGCGTTGTTGGAATCGGTCCACGTCCTGCAATAGCGACTGCCGATCGGCCACGCGCGAGGCATCCACCGACAACGGCGGCTGCAGATCGGGCACCTTGAAGCCTGGAGACGCGGGGTCCGCCTCAATGGTGAACGGCACAGCGTCCGGACCGAGGTACGCCGAGCTGCCGCTGTTGTGCATGTTCGGCAGGCAGACGTAGGGCGGGATCGCGCCGCGGGCACCGAGCTTGTGGGCGATCACCGAGCCCATTGAGGGATGCTGATTGTTTGGCTTGAGGCCGCCATTGAATCCGCTGGTGGGATGAAAGCCGGTGAACATGTAATGATCCGCCGGCCCGTGGCCCGCGTTGCGGTGGGTGAAGGATCGTACCTGCGAAAAGCGATGCATCACCTTCGCCGTTCGCTTGAGATGCTCGCCCACGCGCATGCCGGGTAGATTGGTGGGGATACTACCGAACGGCCCGCGCACGTCCTCAGGTGCATTCGGTTTGAGGTCAAACGTGTCGATCGTGCTCATGCCGCCCTTGAGGAACACGAAGATAAAATTGGTGTCGTTGCCCTTGAGTTTGGGCTCGGCCGCCAGCAACTGCGCCAACGGCAGGTTCACTCCCAGCGCGCCCGCTGCGCCCACGCGCAGAAAGTCCCGCCGCCCAATTCCGTCACAATACGTTCGTTTCATTTTTCGCTCCTGTTCCAAACTATCATTTCGACGCTAATGATTGAAGATAAATTCCACCGAATTCAACATCGCCCACGCGAGGTCTTCAGCGGCCTTGCGGCGGTGGGCGCGGCGGCTGCCGAGGTGCTGCGTGGCTCGATCGCGCTCAGCGGCGGTGGGTTCGCGGTTGTAAATGGTGAGGTATAACTGGCGGGCCAACGCGGCGTCGTCCGCATGGCGTTGCTCCAGCTTGCCGAGGTGGCCGCCGGCATGAGCGAGCTTGGTCTCCAGTTCGGGCGAATTCATCAGGTGCAATGCCTGCGCCATGCTGGCCCCCACGGCGCGTTCGCAGTCGCACACCGAGGCCCGTGCCGGGCGGCCGAAGAGTTTCAGGAAATAATGCTGCACCTGACTATCCCACAACTGAATGGCCCGGGCGCCCGGGGCCACGCCGTGAAATTTCTCCTCGATGCCGGTCACTTGGCTCACCGCATCCAGCAACACTTCCGCCGGCAACCGCCGCAGCAGGGCGCGGGAATAATTACGCTCATCCAGCTCGTTGGTGGCGTTGGGTTCGCTGGAGAGTTGATAGGTGCGCGAGGCGGTGATCAGGCGGATCATGGCGCGCAGGTCGTATTGGTTTTCCACCAACGCCTGGGTTAAGGCAGTCATCAGCTCGGGATTGCTGGCCGGATTGGTGGCGCGCAAATCATCCACCGGCTCGATCAGGCCTCGCCCCATGAAGTGCGCCCAGATTCGGTTGGCAAGGTTGCGGGCAAACCACGGGTTGTTCGGTTGCGTCATCCAATCAGCCAAGGCCTGTCGACGATCGCCTTCCGGCGCGGCCTCAGGCATGGCGGTGCCGAGCGCATAGGGAAAGACGGGCGCACCTGTGCGCGGGTGTTTGCCCTTGGGATCGCCTTCGGCCAGCAGGGCCTCGGTCTCGCCCAGTTTCTTGTACTTCACCTGAGCAAAAAACCCGCGCATGCCCTGATAATCCTGCTGGGTCCATTGATCATAGGGATGCTGGTGGCACTCGGCGCAGGTGATGCGTACGCCGAGAAACACCTGCGAGGTCATCGCCGCCATCTCGCCCGGCTTGGCGGCCACCTTGTAAAAGAAGCCGGCCGGCTGGTCGCGCAGCGGGCCTTCGGCGGTGAGCAATTCGCGCGTCCATTGATCGAGCGGCCGATTGTCCCGCATGGCCGCGCGGATCCATTGGTAATAGGCGAAGGCATTCTCGTGCCCGAGAGCGAGGCGATCGACCCGCAACAGGTCGCTCCATTTGAGCGCCCAGAAATCGGCGAACTCAGTCCGCCGCATCAGCGCCTCGACCAGCTGCGCGCGTTTATCCTTTCGCGTGTCCTTGAAAAACGCCTCGGTCTCGGCGGAGGTGGGCAGTGTGCCGATCAAATCAAGATGCGCGCGCCGCAGGAAAGTGGCGTCGTCGGTGAGACCGGAGGGATGCACGTTCAGGCGTGTCAAATGCCGGTCCACATGGCGGTCGATGAAATTATGCACGGGACGCGCGGGCAGTGTCGGCTTGGGTCCGGGCCGCGGCACGATCGCCTGAAACACCGAAACCTTGCCCTGAAAACGAGCCATCACGGCGGTCTGGCCAATGCTGCGGCCGAGCGTCACCAGCCCTTGCTCATCCACCTTGGCCATACCGACGTCGTTGGAATGAAACACCGCCTGCCATGTCACATCCGCTTCCTGGCCGTCGGCGTAGCGGGCAATCACCTTGAGCGGTTGCTTGGCCTCGAACGGCAGCACGGCCCGGGCCGGCTCCATCCGCAACGCCACCATCGCCGGCCGTTCCTCCTCGGCAAAGGTCAGCCCGCCGCGAATCCAATCATGCAGCACGCGATATTCGCGCGAGCCCTTTTGCAGACGCACGCCGCCGCCGTGTCCCACCTCGCCAGTGGCTTTGCGCAGAAACAAACTGGCCTCCGGTGCCGCCTGTGTAATACGCCGGCCGCGCGCTTCCTTAAGGATGGAATGATAATCCCCGCGAGGGTCGGCGCCGAAAACGGACAACTTGAATCCGTTCTGTCCCTCGGCCTTGCCGTGACAGGAAGAGCCGTTGCAGCCCAGTCGGCTGAGCAGCGGTTTCACGTCGTTCATGAAATCCACCGCCAACACCGCCTGACACCACAGCGCGCCCAGCAATCCCAACAGAATGACCCAACGACCTATCATCCGCCTCATGATGAATCATCCGACGTCAGATGCACCCTTTTTCGTTCAATGATTTTCACGAGTTTTTCCCGAGGTAAAAGGCTCGAATACCCGCCCCCCTGCCGATAATCTCAAGGCCGTTCATGCGAAGTGCAATATTCATTGTGTTGCTGACGTGGAGCGTGGCGGGTTGGGCTTTTGACAAGCCGACCGCAGCGTTTCTGGAGACGCATTGTTTTGATTGCCACGGTGACGGCGCGGCGAAGGGGGGATTGGACCTGGAAAAACTTGGGCACAATCTCACCGATGCGGCGACCTTTGCCGAGTGGGAACATATCTTTGATCGCGTGACGGCGGGCGAAATGCCGCCGGCGAAGGTGACGGATCGACCGGAGGCGAAGGCGCTGGCGGCGTTCCGGGCGGCGCTGGGGCCGCGGTTGGTGCAGGCGCATGCGGCGGCGAAGGGCACGGTGTTGCGGCGGCTGAACCGGCGCGAGTACGAGAACACCATGAACGACCTCTTCGGCACGGCGCTGGAGCTGGAGGACATGCTTCCCGAGGACGGGCGCTCGCATGAGTTCGACAATGTCGGCGAAGCGCTCGGAATATCCATGCAGCATATGCAACTGTATCTTAAGGCAGCTGGAGTGGTCCTCGATGGTGCGATTGCGAAGAGCAGTGAAGCTCCCGCGTCTGATAAACGGATTGGACGTTACACTGACGATAAAGGTGCCGCGTCACGTTTCGTCGGGGATCAATGGTTAAAGCTCGAGGACGATTCCATCGTGCGCTTTGCACGCACCGGGTATCCCACCGGCATGATCCGTACGGCCAACACCCGCAAGGAGGGTTTCTACAATATCAAGGTGAAAGGCTTCGCGCATCAATCCGACCAGCCTCTTACCTTTTCTGTCGGCGCGGTCACCTTCAAACGTGGGGCACCCAATCCTGTGTTCGGCTACTATTCATTCCCTCCCGGCGGACCCGATAAATTACACACCGTGGAGCTGGCCGCCTTTATCGGAGCCAACTACATGATCAGTGTGGAACCCTACGGCATCTCCGATCCGGACCTGGGCCGCCGCCGCAAAGAGAAAATTCCCCTGAACACGGTGAAAGCGCCCGGACTCGGCGTGCACTCGGTGGAATTGGAAGGGCCTTTGGTTGGCGAGTTCCCATCCGCAGGTCACAAACTCCTCTTTACCGGCATCAACCGTACTGAAATTCCGCCGCGCAATCCGAATGACCGGAAACGGTCGTCGTACAAGCCGGTGTTTGAAATCAAATCCACCGACGAACCGGCCGATGCCGAGCAAGCGCTCGGGCGGCTGGCCACGGCGGCGTTCCGGCGGCCGGTGGATCCGAATGAAGTCGCGCCGTACGTGAAATTATTCGAGACCGAACGCGCCAAGGGCGAGGCCTTTGAACCGGCGTTGCGCACGGCGAGCCGGGCGATTTTGTGTTCGCCGCATTTTCTGTTCCTGCGCGAACCAGCTGGGGCGTTGGATGACTTTGCGCTGGCGAGCCGCCTGTCCTATTTCCTCACGCGCACCGCGCCGGATACCGAACTGCTCGCGCTCGCCCACGCCGGCAAACTGCGCCCCAACCTCCGCGCCCAGACCGAGCGGCTGCTGAAGGACGCCCGCTTCGGCCGCTTCATCACCGACTTCACCGAGGCGTGGCTGAACCTGCGCGAGATGGATTTCACCGTGCCCGATCGCACGTTGTATCCGGAATACGAACCCTACCTGCGCTTTTCCATGCCGCGCGAGACCGAGGCGTTTCTGCGCGAACTGATCGTCGGCAATCATCCGATCGCCAATGTCGTGAAGAGCGACTTTGCCCTGCTTAACGATCGCATGGCCGAGCACTACGGCATCGCCGGCGTGACCGGTTCGAAATTCCGCAAGGTGAACCTGCCCGCCGACAGTTGGCGCGGCGGCTTCCTCAGCCAAGGCAGTGTGCTCAAGGTCTCCGCCAACGGCTCCACCACCTCGCCCGTGGTGCGCGGTGTGTACGTGATGGAACGCATCCTCGGCATCACCCCCACCCCGCCGCCGCCGAACATCCCCGGCGTGGAGCCGGACATCCGCGGCGCCGCCACCCTGCGCGAGCTGCTGGATAAACACCGGGACGTCGCCAGCTGCGCATCCTGCCACAACAAGATTGATCCGCTCGGGTTCGCGCTGGAAAGCTTCGACGTCATCGGCCTGCGCCGCGACCGCTTCCGCAATCGCAATTCCGAAAGCGAACGCGTCGCCGCCGTCGTGCGCGGCCGCAAGGTGCAGTACCGCCTCGGGCCGGCCGTGGACAGCTCCGGCCAATTCACCGACGGCAGTACCTACACGGACTTCGCCGCCTATCGCGATTATCTCGCCACGAATGACGACCGCCTCGCCCGCGCCTTGGCCGGCAAGCTGCTCACCTTCGCCACCGGCCGGGAGCTGGGCTTCTCCGACCGCGCCGAGCTGGACCGCATCGTCGCCGACACCGCCCAAAACAAACATCGCCTTCGCGACCTCTTTCATCGTATCATCCAATCCGAAATTTTCCTGAACAAGTAACATGAGTTTCATCGCCACCAAGACCTCGCTGAGCCGCCGCGCCTTTCTGAAAGGCACGGGCGCCACTGTGGCCCTGCCGTTTCTGAGCGCCATGACGCCCGCCTTTGCCAAGACCGCCACCGCGCCCAAACGCTTTGTGGCGATGAATGCCGGGCTCGGCTTTCACGCGCCCAACTTTATCCCGACCGAGGCGGGCGCGAATTACAAGGCGCCGGTGTATCTCGAAAAGCTTGCGGCGCACCGGAAAGATTTCACCGTGTTCTCCGGTCTGTCGCATCCAAACTCCAACGGCGCCAACGGGCACACCAGCGAACTCACCTGGCTCACCAGCGCGCCGCGTCCGGGTTTGGCCGGGTTTAAGAACACCATCTCGCTTGATCAATTGATGGCCCGTCACATCGGCGCAGCCACGCGGTTCCCCTCGATGACCATCGGCGCGCGCGGCTCGTCGTTGTCGTGGACGGCCAACGGCGTGCAGATCCCCGTGCAAATGCATCCGGCCAAAATTTTCCGGCAACTTTTTGTGGACGGCACCGAACAGGAAGTGGCCGAGGAACTGAAGAACCTCGAGCGCGGCCGCAGCATTCTCGACACCGTGCTGGACGATGCCAAGCTGCTCAGCATCTCCCTCGGCGCGCGCGATCGCGAGAAGCTCGATGAATATTTCACCTCCGTGCGCGAGCTGGAGATTCGTCTGCAGCAAAACAAGGAATGGGCTAAACGCCCCAAGCCGAAAGTCGATTACAAGGAACCGCAGGATGTCGCCGACCGCAACGACATCCTCGCCAAGCAACGGCTGATGAACGACCTCACCCTGCTGGCATTGCAGACCGATTCCACGCGCGTGATCGCGTATTCCCTCGGCGGCATGAACGCCGTGCCCAGCAACATTCCCGGCGTCCGTACGGACTGGCACATGCTTTCCCACCACGGCCGCGATGAGCAAAAGATCGAGGAGCTCACCCGCATTGAGGCGGCTGAGTTCGCGGTGTTCAGCGAATTCCTCACCAAGCTCAAGGGCGTGAAGGAGGCCGGCGGCCATCTGCTGGACCACACCGCGATCCTGTTTGGCTCCAACCTCGGCAACGCCTCCTCCCACAGCTGGCGCAACCTGCCCATCCTGCTCGCCGGCGGCGGCTACAAACACGGCCACCACGCCGCTCATGATCCGGAAAACAACACGCCGTTTGCCAACCTCTTCGTCCCCCTCGCCCAACGCATGGGCGTGGAGATCGATCAATTCGGCAGCAGCACCGCCAGCACCATCCAAGGACTGGAGAGTTAATCCACGAACTCTCAGTACGTCATGAAACTCAGTGGTTTGTTTTGTTTGCTGCTCTCATGCACGCTTTGGGCCGAATCCTCGAAAACGGCGGACTTCATCCTGTTGTTCAATGGAACAGACCTGAAAGGTTGGGTTGGGCAAACCGAGGGCTATCAGGCCCAAGATGGCGTATTAACTGCCTTGCCTCGTAAAAGCAAGGGGGCGAAAATTTATACGGCCAAGGAGTACACCAATTTCATTTTTCAATTTGAGTTCAAGCTGACACCCGGAGCCAACAACGGCATCGGTATCCGGGCACCACTCACCGGTAATCCAGCCAAGAACGCCATGGAGATTCAGGTTCTTGATGACTCCGCACCGCGTTATGCCAAGCTGAATCCCACACAGTATCACGGATCGATCTACAAACGCGCCGCCGCCAAGCGCGGGCATCTCAAGCCAGTTGGCGAATGGAACCGGCAGGAGATTCGAGCCGAAGGAAATTTCATCACAGTCATTTTAAATGATGTCACCATATTGGACAGAGCAGACATGACCCGTCACAAACGGCCGACCAAAGGCCACATCGCCCTGCTCGGCCACGGCTCTCAGGTGGAGTTTCGCAACCTGCGTATCCGGGAAATACCTAAAACTGAATAAACATGATGTGTGCCGCACCTTCCATGAATCGCCGAAAATTTATCGCCAGCTCGAGCCTTGCCGTGAGCGCGCCCTTTGTCAGCCGACATTCGTGGGCGGCCGGATCACCCATGCAGAAACTGCAGTATGCCGCCATGGGCATCGGTGGACGGGGTGCCGCGGACATCAAGGCGCTGGCTGGCCATTCGAAAGTGAAGTTCGTAGCCGCCGCCGATGTGGATTCCGGCCCGGCCAAAAAACTGAAGGCGAATTATCCAGGAACCAAAACCTACTCCGATTGGCGGCAGATGTTGCAAGACGGCCGGGAGTCCATCGATATCGTCAGCATTTCCACGCCCGACCATATGCACGGGATCATGGGTTTGAGCGCCATGAACCTCGGTAAGCATGTGTATCTGCAAAAACCTCTCGCGCAAAACATCGGCGAATGCCGCGCCTTAAGACAATCGGCCGAACGCAATGGGAAGATTGTACAAATGGGCACTCAAGGCGCTTCCAGTAAACATGACCGCACTGCGGTGGATTTGATCCGGCGCCAACTAATCGGCAGAGTCACGGAGGCATGGGTGATCTGCGGAAAAAGCTGGGGCGACCTGAAGCCGTTGCCGAACCAGCAGGATCCCGTACCGGCCGACCTAAACTGGGAAGGCTGGCTGGGAGTCGGCGAAAAACGACCCTTTATTGAGGGCTATTATCATCCCAAAAACTGGCGCCGCCGGCAGGGCTTTGGCACCGGCACCCTAGGCGACATGGGATGCCACATTTTCAATGCCATGTATCGTGGTCTGGAACTTACCGCACCGCGCAAAGTGCGATCGAAAACCCGTACCCCCAATCAACACAACTGGACGACCAATGAGCGCGTCGAATATCTCTTCCCCGCCACACGCCATACCGACGGCAATCTAACAGTCAACTGGGTCAGCGGCCGCGAACGCCCGCCTAAAGCCCTTACGGCGGCGATTCCTGAGAGCATCAAATACCGGTTTGGTTGCGTGCTGAAGGGAGAGGCCGGTCTCCTCGTCCTGCGGCATGGCAACAGCCCCATCCTGTTGCCTACCAAGAAATCTTCAGATGTAACCCTACCCGAACTGAATCCCATCGGACATCACGATGCCTTTGTGAATGCCGTATTGAAAGGCGAACAGAAGGGCCTGCTTTCTCCCATCGAATTTGCAGCGGATCTCACCGAGTTCATCCTGCTCGGCAACATCGCCATGCAGCACTCGCCCCGCTGGCTCGAATGGGACGCCATGAAGGCCACCATCCCTAATGACAAACAGGCGAACCAACAAATCCA
>Ga0208624_1000646_pt1 | contig 17529 bp, 14 predicted proteins | sample Knorr_S23_td_DCM_FD_185607 | JGI IMG/M metagenome (GOLD analysis project Ga0208624, IMG submission 185607) | Marine microbial communities from Southern Atlantic Ocean transect - Knorr_S23_td_DCM_ad_71m_LV_A (SPAdes) (version 2) | ecosystem: Environmental > Aquatic > Marine > Oceanic | place...
CAATGGAGCCGAAAGGCCATGCACCGGCTCATAGTCACATCCGCCACTTACCGGCAATCGTCCAAACGCCGCGCCGACCTTACTGAGACGGATCCCTACAACAAATTGCTCGGCCGCCAATCCCGACTCCGATTGGATGCCGAAATCGTTCGCGACAATGCCTTGGCGGCCAGCGGTCTCCTCAACACGAAAATGGGTGGCCCGGGCGTGTTCCCACCACAACCGCCCGGCTGCATGAACCTCGGCCAACATCGCCGCAATTGGACCGCCAGCAAAGGAGAAGATCGTTATCGGCGCGCTGTGTACACCTATCGTTGGCGCGCCACACCGCATCCCGCCCTTAAGGTTTTTGATGCTCCCGACGCCTTTGCCTCCTGCACACGCCGCATCCGCAGCAACACGCCGCTTCAAGCGCTGACACTTCTGAATGACCCGGCCTTTTTTGAAATTGCCCAAGGCTTGGCCGAACGAATTTTAAAAGAGGGCGACAAAGCCGACAAGGCACGTATTGCGCTCGGATTCCGACTGTGCCTCGCCCGTGAACCCGATACCCGCGAGCTTACAGTCCTTGAGTCCTTTTTAAACAAACAACGGCAGCTGTATGCTGACATGGACGCGGTGGCTCTGACACCGGTTGTCCAGCGTGCACACGGCGGCCAAGAAGTGGCTGAAACGCAACGCAACGAACAGGCCGCTTGGATCATGCTGGCCCGAGTGCTGTTGAACCTCGACGAAACGATTACCCGCGAATGATGCACGATCTCCAAGAAACCACGCGCCGCCATTTTTTCAGCCGCTGCGGCATGGGGCTCGGCTCCATCGCGCTGGGCTCCATGATGAGCGACCAGGCGCAAGCCAACCCGTTTACGCCAAAGCAGCCGCATTTCAAGCCGCGGGCAAAAAACGTTATCTACCTCTTTATGGGCGGTGGACCGTCGCAACTGGAATTGTTTGACTGGAAACCCGAGCTCTCCAAACGCCACGGGCAGGACATTCCGGAATCGTTCATTAAAGGCAAACGGTTTGCCTTTATGAACAGCTCCTTCAAGAAGGCCAATAAACTGCTGGGCCCCACACGCCAATTCGAACGGCACGGCCAAAGCGGGATTTGGGTGAGCGACCTGTTCCCTCACATTGCCAGTATCACGGATGAAATATCCGTGGTGAAAAGCTGTAAAACAGAACTCTTCAATCACGCACCGGCCAAACTGTTCATGAACACCGGTACGGGCTTGTTTGGCCGGCCGAGCATGGGATCGTGGGTGACCTATGGTCTGGGCAGCGAATCCCAAAGCCTGCCTGGCTTTGTGGTGCTCCAATCCGGTTCGCGCGGCCCGCGTGGAGGCGCTGTGAACTGGGCCAGCGGTTTTCTCCCCACCACTTTTCAAGGCGTGCCGTTACGCGGCAGCGGCGATCCCATTCTCAACCTCGCAAGCCCCAAGGGTGTGAGCGCTCAATCCCAACGCGATTCGCTCGACGCCTTGAAGGCTCTCAACCTCAAGCGGTTGATGGAAACTGGCGATGAAGAAATCCGAACGCGCATTGCCAGTTACGAAATGTCTTATCAGATGCAATCCAGCGCGCCGGAATTGATTGATATTTCAGGCGAAACCCAAGCCACACTGGAACTCTATGGCGCAAAGCCCGGACAGGCGAGCTTTGCCAACAACTGCCTACTGGCGCGTCGATTGGTGGAACGCGGTACGAGATTTGTCCAGCTTTACCATACCAACTGGGACCACCATGGCGGCCCCGGTGAAACGCTTACCAAAGACCTCGAAAAGGTAACGCATGATGTGGATCAAGGCTGTGCCGCGTTGATCAGGGACCTGAAGTCTCGCGGCCTGTTAGATGATACTCTCGTAATTTGGGGCGGTGAATTTGGACGCACGCCCATGAGCGAGGCGCGTAAAACACCGGGACGCAATCACCATATCGATGCCTTCAGCATGTGGTTTGCCGGCGGCGGCGTGAAACCGGGCAATGTAGTAGGTGAAACGGATGAATTCGGCTTCGACTCTGTTGGCCGCGAATGTCACGTGCACGACTTGCACGCCACCATCCTTCATCTACTTGGCATGGATCACGAGCAGTTGACCTTCCGTTTTCAGGGGCGCGATTTCCGACTCACGGATGTTGCCGGGCATGTGATCGAACCCCTCCTCGCCTAATGGCGGATTGGCTGGAACAGATTCAGGCTGAAACAGCCAAACTCATCCCTCCGCGCAGCGCGATCTTGATTGCCGTTTCGGGTGGCGTTGATTCCATGGTGCTGGCCACCGCACTCCAGCGAGCCGCCAAGGCGAATCGCTGGCGCCTTGTCATTGGCCATTTCAATCACCGCCTACGAGGACGAGCTTCCACAGCGGATGCTCAATTGGTGGAACAGTTTTGCGTGAAAAATCATCTACCGTTTCACAGTACTAAATGGGAACACGACCCAGCGACGATCAAGGAACACGGCCTTGAAATGGCTGCGCGCGAGGCGCGGTATGATTTCTTAAAATCTATCGCACGCAAAACTCGCTGTCGCTTCATCATCACCGCGCATCATGCCGATGATCAGGCTGAGACCTTTTTGTGGCGACTGATACGCGGTGCAGGCGGCAAAGGCTTGGGCGGCATTCAGCCGCTATCCAACCTGGATACCAAATCGAATTTGAAACTCGCGCGGCCGTTGTTGCATTTTAGCAAGACGGATCTTCTATCGGCTGCAAAGAGTGCCGGTATACGTTTCCGAGAAGATGCTTCCAATAGTGACCCAAAACATTTGCGGAACAAGATTCGCACTCAACTGTTGCCGTACCTCAAGCGTCATTTCCATCCCGAGATAGAACACCCCATTCACCAGTCGCAAACACTGGTCGCAGCGGACGCGGATTTTGCCGCACAATATGCTCTCGATTGGTTAAAAGATTCTTCCGGCACTCCATTCGATAAACTGCATATCGCGATCCAGCGTTGGGTGCTCTGGCATCAGATGATTGAGCAAGGCATCACGCCTCAGTTTTTTATGGTCGAAGAATTGAGAGCCCACGTCGACCACCCATTTTCAATTGGCCCCAATCAACAATTGCAACGGGACGCTCACGGCCGCCTTCATTGTTTGTCCTCGTACGACCTTTCTCATTCACAGAACGAAGCCGTCATTTCGCCAAAATATTCGTGGTCTCAGCAAACGCAGGGTTCTACACGGATCGAATATCGCCTTGCGGCCCGCCCCCCCAAGACATTTTCCGGGGAGATTTTCGACGCGGATGTCATTGGATCGATGATCACCTTTCGCCATTGGCGGGAAGGGGACCGCTTCCAACCAATTGGGCGTACCAGTGCTTCCAAGCTGAAAACTCTCTTTATCAACGCCAAAATCTCCAATTCCGATAAACGCTCGGCTGCATTGGGCGTCACGATGGGCGGCGATATCTTTTGGGTGGAAGGATTAAGGATCGGGGAATTGGCCAAGGTGCGCCACAATACCCAACGTTTTTTGCTGTGGAAATGGTCGAAAATCTAAGGGTTTGGCCCAAATCTTCATTTGTGATAGGCTGCTCAGTCGAGAACGTTAATGGATAATCAGGACAACAATCAGGAAAGCTCCATGCGCCCATGGATTATTTACCTCGTGATTTTCGGGGCAATTTTCATGTTGCTCATGGCCGGCCGGAACAAGACCGAGGACTCGACCGAGATCACCTATGATCAATTCATCGGTATGATTACCAACAAGGTCGAAGGGGATGACATTTTAATTGAGGCGAAAATCAAATTTTTCCAGGCGTCCGAGCTAAAGGAAATCACCGGCAAATCCAAAGAAACGCGCGTCGCGGAAAACGCAGATGAGAATGGAACGGCGGCTCTGGTCTTTGTCCGCGAAAACGGAAAGATTAAGGAATCCTCCTTTCGCCTTCGATCCACGATTCCCGAGGATCATCAGGCACTTATCATCGGCCACCCCAAAGTGGAACAGGAACAGGAGAGCACTCTTCTTTACAGTTTTCTGCTCACAATTCTGCCGTTTCTGTTGATCGTGTTCTTCATTTATTTCTTCTTCATCCGCCAAATCAAAATGGCTGGAAAGGGCGCCATGAACTTCGGCAAGAGCAAGGCGCGCGCGATGAACAAGGATAAGAACAAGATTACGTTCAAAGACGTGGCCGGCGTTGAGGAGGCCAAGGATGAAGTCTTCGAGCTGGTGGATTTCCTAAAGGATCCCAAGAAATTCCAAAAGCTCGGCGGCCGTATCCCGAAGGGTATTTTGATGGTTGGCTCGCCCGGCACCGGCAAAACCCTGCTGGCCAAGGCCATTGCGGGCGAGGCTGATGCCGATTTCTTTAGCATCAGCGGCTCGGATTTCGTGGAGATGTTTGTAGGTGTTGGCGCCAGTCGCGTGCGCGATATGTTTGAACAGGCACGCAAGAGCACGCCTTGTCTGGTGTTCATTGACGAAATTGACGCCGTCGGCCGCCACCGCGGACACGGCTTGGGGGGTGGCAACGACGAACGCGAACAAACGCTCAACGCGCTGCTCGTTGAAATGGATGGTTTTGATTCTCAGGAAGGCATTATTATTATTGCAGCCACCAACCGCCCGGATGTCCTCGATCCTGCGCTGCTGCGCCCGGGCCGGTTCGACCGGCAAATCACTGTACCACTGCCCGATGTGCGCGGCCGCGAATCCATTCTCAAGGTCCACGCCAAGAAGGTGAAGCTCGACAAGGAGGTGGATCTTTCGGTTATCGCCCGCGGCACACCTGGATATTCCGGCGCAGAATTAGCCAATCTCCTTAATGAAGCGGCCTTGCTTGCTGCGCGCAAAAACAAAAAGCGAATTCGCATGATCGAGCTTGAGGAAGCACGCGACAAAGTTCGTTGGGGCCGAGAGCGCCGCAGCCTCGCTATGAGCGAGGAAGATAAAACACGCACTGCTTGGCACGAGGCCGGTCACGCCATCTTAAACATTCTGTTGGAACACTGCCATCCGCTGCACAAGGTCACCATCATTCCGCGCGGCCAATCCCTCGGAGCCACGATGAGCCTACCGAAGGAGGATGTTTTAAATCATCACAAGCTTCAGCTTCTCGACACTATTTGCATGACCATGGGCGGCCGTATCGCTGAGGAAATGTATTCAGGCGATATTTCCTCCGGCGCGGCCGGCGACATCCAACAGGCCACCAAGATGGCCAAGGCGATGGTTACTCAGTTCGGAATGAGCGATGCGCTGGGTATGGTTCAATATGGAGGCGATAACGAATACGTCTTCCTCGGGCGCGACATGGCACAGTCCAAGGATTACAGTGAAGACACGGCTCAGTTGATTGACGGTGAAGTCAAAACCATTATCAACAATGCCTACGACCGCGCCAGCCGGTTGATCACCGAAAACAAAGACAAGGTGAAGACCATTGCTGAAGCCTTGAAGGAATATGAAACTTTGGACGCCTCGCAAGTTGAGGAAATCGTTAAGACCGGTAAGCTCGATCAATCCAATACCCCTTCCGGAGGAGAGGGCATGACCGGTGCTGAGGCCTCCACGCCCACCACGGATTCCGAGGCTAAAAATAATCCGCCGAAGGAAGATTCCGGCCTTGATTCCGGCACCACCGCACCCGCTCCTTCCCCCGCCTAGCACCTGATGAAAATAGCCCCCTCTCTGCTCGCAGCGGATTATGGGAAATTCGCGACGGAAGCCAAACGCGCGGAACGATCGGGTGGCGATTGGCTGCACCTCGACATTATGGACGGGCATTTCGTGCCCAACATTTCCTTTGGGCCGGAAGTCGTCCGCACGTTACGCCTTCAATCTAAACTTTTTTTCGATGTGCATTTGATGTGCTCGCAGCCTGAAATTCTGCTCGAAAGTTTTGCAAAAGGCGGTGCCGATCAACTTACCATTCATGCCGAACTGACCGATCAAGCTCGGGATTTGATTTGGCGCATCCGCAATCTTGAACGCAAAGTTGGCCTTGCTGTAAATCCACCCACACCACTGGCTGCAGCAGAGCCTTATCTGGATAAAATCGATACCCTCCTGATCATGACCGTCAACCCGGGCTTTGGCGGCCAATCGTTTATGGAGGAATGCCTGCCCAAAATTCAGCAGGCATGGCAATGGCGCCAGGAACGGGGACTTGGATTCCGCATTGAGGTTGATGGCGGCATCGATGCCAAGACCGCCGTTGAATGCTCCCGCATGGGAGCCGACACTTTCGTAAGTGGCACCGCCTTGTTCAATAAACGCGACATGAAACGCGCTATCACGAAGATGCGTGAAGGTGTTGAGCAAAGCCGAAGGCGATCATGAAACCCGATTGCCCAGTCAAATTTGGCACCGACGGATGGCGCGCCGTTATTGGGGAGGATTACACCTTTGAAAATATCCGCCTAGTCGCCCAGGCCACCGCAGATCATTTCGCACGCAAACATACACGGACCACCCACAAGCAAATGGTAGTGGGTTACGACCGGCGTTTCCTTTCTAATGAATTCGCCCAAGTCACCGCTGAAGTGCTGTCGGCCAATGGGTATGAAGTACTTCTAGCGGACCGCCCAGTACCCACTCCGACGGTTTCTTGGCATACGGCAAAAAAGAAGGCACGGGCCGGCATTATGATTACGGCTAGCCATAACCCTGCACGCTTCAACGGATTTAAAATCAAGTTACATCACGGTGGCCCGGCCGATCCGGAAACCTGTCGAGCCATCGAACAGCGCCTCCAAAAACGCCCCGTCAAACAGTTAACCACCACCGAAGCAAAGAGACGCAAGCTATTGCGCACAAGCAACTTATTGCCAAGGTATTTCACTGCGCTTAAACGCCTAGTCGATTTTGATTTGATCCAGAAAACCAAACTTCATTTTGCCCATGAACCGCTGTTCGGTGTGGGTGCCGGTTGTTTCGATCAAATACTTGAGGGCACACAATGCACCGTCCGCACATTTAACGCGGACCATGATCCCAATTTTGGCGGGCTTAACCCTGAACCCATTGAACGGAATTACATTAACAGTCAGCGCGAACTCAAGCGCAAGCGGGCGGATTTCTGCCTTGTCACCGATGGCGATGCTGATCGCATTGGCGGCATGATGGGTGATGGCCAACTCTTGACGACGCATCAAATCATTTGCCTCCTGCTGCGCCATTTTATCAAGAATCGCAAAGGGCAGGGCAGGGCGGTGAAAGCGTTGACTACCACATCCATGGTGGATGTGATGTGCCAGCGCCACGGATTGTCTCTCACTGAAACGGGAGTCGGCTTCAAATATATTTGCGAGGAAATGCTTCAGGGCGATGTGTTGCTGGGTTTTGAGGAGAGCGGCGGCATCGGCTTCCCCGGCCATGTTCCAGAGCGGGATGGCATTCTGGCCGGGCTCATGATTCTTGAGCTTCTCGCCACAGAAGGCAAACCTCTCACTAAACTCCTCACAGAATTAACCAAGGAATACGGCCACTTTGCCTATGGCCGCATTGACACGCATTATCCACTCAACAAACGAGCGCACCTCATGCGGTTCGCCGCAGAAAATTCGCCAAGCGATTTACTGGGTTCGCCGATTGATAAAATCCAAACCTTTGATGGGGTAAAGTACACGGGCCGCTGCGGAAGTTGGCTCATGTTACGGGGATCCGGCACAGAGCCCGTGCTCAGGATATACGCGGAAGGCCCAACCCAGCACTGTGTGACGCGCCTGCTTGATTTGGGCCAAGCAATCGCCGATCGCGCAAAAAAATAGTATTTTCTTTTATCCAACCGCCACTCCGGTATTTTCTCCGGCTTTGTTTGAGCGAGCAAATGGATCCCTCGAAGATCAGAAATTTCAGCATTATTGCGCACATCGACCATGGCAAGACCACGTTGAGTGATCGCCTGTTGCAGGGCACCAACACCGTCAGCCAGCGTGAGATGGAGGATCAGCTTCTCGACTCGATGGATCTGGAGCGCGAGCGAGGCATCACCATCAAATCGCACCCGGTTACCATGTACTACACGGCGCGTGACGGGGAAACTTACGAACTGAACCTGATCGACACACCCGGTCACGTTGATTTTTCGTATGAAGTTTCCCGCAGCCTCAGCGCATGCGAAGGGGCGCTACTGATTATTGATGCCGCGCAGGGCGTGGAGGCACAAACCGTCGCCAACGTGCATCTCGCACTGAAGCAGGGTTTGGAAATCCTGCCTGTGATCAACAAGATTGATCTGCCCCACGCCGATGTGGATGGAGCCATTTCGCAAATCGAGGAGATCCTCGCCATTCCCGGCGAAGAAGCCCTCCCTTGCAGTGCCAAGGAAGGCATCGGCATTGAGGATATTTTGGAGGCCATTGTGCAACGCGTGCCACCGCCCAAGCCGACGGCCGAGGGCAAGCTGCAGGCTTTAGGCTATGACTCGGTTTACGACCCTTACAAAGGAGTGGTCATTCATGTGCGTGTGTTTGATGGCGAATTAAAACCGGGCATGCAGGTTCGCCTGCATCACTCCGAAAAAACCATCGAGGTGAAAGAGGTGGGCAGTTTCAATCCCAAGCCGTATTCACGTGAAAAATTGGGCCCAGGCGAAACCGGCTATGTCACTGGAAACATCCGCGTGCCGCGGGATGTGAAGATGGGTGACACGTTACTGGAGACACGCAATGCCGCCGATCCGCTGGACGGCTTTCAGGAAGTGCGCCCAATGGTCTACAGCGGCATATACCCGATCAACTCAGCTGATTACGAGCACCTAAAAAACAACCTCGCCAAACTCCAACTCAACGATCCAGCGTTTGTTTACCAACAGGAAAGCTCAATCGCGCTGGGCTTTGGTTTTCGCTGCGGCTTCCTGGGCCTGCTGCATTTGGAGATTATCCAGGAACGGCTCCGACGCGAATACGACATGGATATCATCGCCACATATCCGAATGTCATCTATCGCGTTATCCAGACAGACGGCACTGAACTGGAGGTGGACAATCCCGTGCACATGCCGGATCCATCAATCATCGACTGGATCGAGGAACCAATCGTCCGCACCCACATCATGTGTCCAAACGAAAACATTGGTGACATGATGAATCTAGTTTCCGAAAAACGCGGTGTAGTCGAGCACACTGAATCTCTGGACGGCACCCGCGTGATGCTTCAGGGCACCGTGCCCATGAACGAAATTCTCGTGGATTTCCACGATCGCATCAAAAGTCTAACCCGGGGTTTTGGAAGCATGGATTACGATCCGGCCGGCTACCAGCAATCCAAGATGGTGAAGCTCGACATGCTCGTGAACGGCGACCCGGTTGACGCCTTTTCCTGCATTGTTCATTTTGACAAAGCCGAGCAACGGGGCAGGGCGCTGGCCGCCAAGTTGAAAGAGGTGATCCCGCGCCAGCAATTCAAAGTCGCCATCCAGGCCGCCATTGGCGGTCGCATTGTCGCCCGCGAAACCGTCGGTGCCGTACGAAAAGACGTGACGGCCAAGTGTTATGGCGGCGATATTTCCCGTAAGCGCAAGCTGCTGGAGAAACAAAAGGAAGGCAAGAAACGGATGAAATCAATCGGCTCGGTAAACATCCCGCAGGACGCCTTCATCAAGGTGCTCAAGGCATGAACAAAGAATGGTCCATCACAGACGATTTTTACGTCTCCTATCTCTGGGATATCATTCCGCTTCCCATCCCGAATACACGTGTTCTACAAGCGCGGGAGGAGCACAAGCAAATCAACAAACACCTACTGGCCCAACGCGATCTCCTGAAGCCCAAGGCCACCGAGGCACTTCAGGAATCTCTCGATCAATTACAGACAGAATTCAAGGGAAGGATCATTCGCACCAAGAACGCGACTGCGCTCAAGGAAGCGAGAGAGAATTTGTTTAAAACCGCTAGCGAGACCTTGCATCTGCCCGATTCGGCCGGCCGCGATCTGGTGGAGACATTTCTCCTCGTAGCCACTCTGGTGCTCGCTTTCCGGACGTTTTTCTTTCAGCCATTCAAGATCCCAACCGGCTCCATGCAACCCACGCTCTACGGCATTACTGCCTCGGATTTGAGCGAAAAAAACTCCGATACCTTGCAGGGACAGGCAGAGCAGGGGACCTTTGTTACCGACGGCAACTTTTTCACACCCGACGACCAGGGACGCATCATTCAATTCAGCACCGGCCAAAACGATGCGCGGATTCAAAAAGTTATTTCACCGCACGAAGTCAAAATCGACACCGGCGAACCCATTCCACGCCAACCATTTAACATTAAGCCCATTGCCCCACCAAGCTGGGGCAGTAAATTGATAGATAAATTAAGAGGTTATTCCTACCACAGCCTTAAGGCGGAAGGTGATTGGACATTGCGAATGGTTCACCCGCCAAAACAAGTGTTCCCTTTAATTTCAAAACAAACTTTTGAATTCATTAATTCGCAAGGAAAGCAAATCACAAAAAATATTTGGTTCCCACCCGTCCGCGCCGGCGAACCATTTCTCAGTCACACCAGTCCTTATATCAGCAAAACCACCTCAAAAAAAGGTGAGTATGTTTTCAACCTCCGCGTTAAAACCGGCGACCATCTGTTCGTTAACAGGATGACGTACAATTTCAGCCAGCCGAAGCGTGGGGACATCGCCATCTTCACCATCAGCCAGGACAGTATTCCATCCCGAAGCACAGCAGCCCCAATCGCTGAGACGTTTTACATTAAAAGGCTAGTCAGTGTTGGGGGCGACACCGTGACACTAGGCCATGATCGTCATTTGTATGTCAGCAACAAAGGATTATTTGAGGACGATCAGGTTCGACGTATTGATAGCACTTACGAAGGTTTTTCCAAACTTTATAGCCACCCAAAAGTCATCGTTCAAAAAGGTGATCAACACATATTCGAGGCAGAACAATTTGCAAAAGATTCCATCTACTCAGGACACACGCCAATCGGCCTTTTGAACTACGACAACCAAATCAGCGTTAATCCCGGGCATTACCTGATGTTCGGCGACAACACCGTCAACAGCCGTGATTCCCGTGAATGGGGAGAACTCCCACAGGAAAACGTAATCGGCCATTCATCCTTTGTCTACTGGCCGCCACTATCGCCAAGATTCGGCTGGAGCCATCGCTAACGAATTTCACCAGCCACCACTCGCTACAGACATTCGCACAATATATGTTATATGCAATTTAGTTTGAGGGCGTGTTTTGGGGTTAATTGGTGCTACTGGTAGCATTTGAGATATTGATTGGATGAATTACCCCATCCGTATTCAGCATTCATTCCTCTCTTCAATATTTCAAAGGACTGAGCTGAGCCATGAATATCACAGGCCTTTTTAAATGCTGCAGCAAGCGCCTGAACAGAAAGCCGATTCAAAACTAATCCTGTAGCCTGTTGGTCGCCAATATCTCTTACTGTATCAACCAACCCGCCCACCCCATTAACGATGGGAATGGTTCCGTATCGTAAACTATACATTTGATTTAATCCGCATGGTTCAAATCTTGACGGCATGACAAAATAGTCAGCACCGGCTTCGATTTGATGCGCCAACGCGTTACTGTATCCATTTTCGAATCCGACTTGTTCCGGAAACCGTTCCTGCAAAGAATGTAATTGTTCAGCTAGTTGATCATCCCCTGAACCCAATCCGACAAACTGAATTTCCTTTTCGCACAATATATCACCCAGTGCTTCAGACAAAACATCAATTCCTTTTTGCTCGGCTAGTCGCGACACCATTCCAAACATGGGGACATCCGAAACCGCTAACCCAAACTTTGTTTGGAGAAATTGTTTACAGACTTTTTTACCGGATAAATCATCCGCATTGTACGAGGCCGCCAAATATGGGTTTTCGACCGTATTCCATTCGCCGTAATCAACGCCATTCAGAATCCCATACAACACATCCTGGCGGCTTTGCAGCACGCCCTCCAACCCCTCCCCAAATTCCGGTGTAAGGATTTCTTTCGCATATTGCGGGCTCACCGTGGTGATGGCATCGGCATAGTGTAAACCGGCTTTCAAAAAATTTAAGCTGCCCCAGAATTCCGGCCCTTCTGAGTGAAACCAATTCCATGGCAAATTAGTAATCTCAAATCGCGTTGCTTCGCATTGGCCTTGGTAGGCCAAATTATGGATTGTGAGCACTGTGCGTGGAATCACTCGAGAGCCACTGGCGCGTAGCAGCATCGGCACAAAAGCTGTCTGCCAGTCATGCACATGAACCACATCATATTCGCCAGCCAACTGTGCCACAGCTTTGCTGAGAAACATGAATCTTTCGGGGTTATCCCAATATCCATCGCCATTCGCCATGTATAACCCCGGTCGATCATAGAAACCTTCCTGCTCCAAAAACAAAAGTGTCAGCCCGTTCGACTCAGTCGCTTTCCACCATCGACCGGTAAAAGTCTGTTTACCGAGAGGCAAAATGACTTTGGGTCCAAACGGCTTGAGATCGGGCACTTGTTCTCGAATACCCCGATACAACGGTGTGGCCACCGTGACGTCTTCACTCAATTCGGCCAGTGCGCCGCTGAGGCCGGCGACCATGTCGGCAAGTCCACCGGTTTTGGAGTAAGGGAAGAATTCGCTAGTCGCCTGCAAGATGCGCATGGCTAGGCGGCCGGAATGGTGTCTGTCCGTAAGTACGGCTGTAGCGGCTCGGGAATCTTGATTGAGCCGTCGTTTTGCTGATGCGTTTCTATCAGAGCCACAAACAAACGCGCCAAGGCGACGCCGCTACCGTTCAGAATATGCGGCAGTTGATTGCCGCCCTGCTCTGCCTTGAAACGCGTTTTCATCCGGCGCGCCTGAAAGTCCTCGGTATTGGAAACGCTGCTAACTTCCAGATAGCCCCCCTGCCCCGGTGCCCAAACCTCAATGTCGTACGTCTTGGCCGCGGCAAAGCCCATATCGCCGCTACTGAGGGCGAGGACGCGGTAGTGTAGCCCCAATTGCTGTAGTACGGTCTCGGCGTTAATGAGCATTTTCTCAAGCTCATCATAACCGTCTTCCGGCTTCACCACCTTGATTAGCTCCACCTTGTCGAATTGGTGTACACGAATCATGCCGCGCGTGGCCACACCTGCCGCACCAGCTTCCGCGCGGAAACACGGGCTGTAGGCGCAATAATATTTCGGCAAATCCGTTTCGCTCAAAATCTCCCCGCGATGCAGGTTTGCCACAGGCGCTTCGGCTGTGGGGATGAGATAACGTTTACCCAGCGTCTCCCCGTCCAGCCCTTCCTGCACGGCGTATGCCTGATCGAGAAATTTCGGGAATTGCCCCACGCCCTCCATGCACTCGGCCTGCACCATGAACGGCGGGCTCACTTCGGTATAACCGTGCTCGTGCACGTGCAGGTCCAGCAGATACTGGATCATCGCCCGTTCCAGGCGCGCCCCCCAACCGGTGTAGAGCAAAAAGCCGCTGCCCGACAATTTGGTGCCTCGCTCGAAATCGATCAGACCTAAGGCGTCGCATAAATCCACATGCCCTTTCGGCTCGAAATCAAACGCCGGCTTGTCACCGTGCACTTTGATCTCTTCATTGGCCGATTCATCCGGCCCCACCGGCACGGAGGCATGTGCCAGGTTCGGCAGTGTTAGAATCAAATTATTGAACGCCTCATCCGCCTCATTCTTTTGCGTGTTTAGCGCATCAATGCGATCGCCCAACTCACGGGTCTCTGCCTTCTTGGCTTCTGCCTCTTCCTTGTTTCCCTGCCCCATTAGGGCGCCAATTTCCTTGGAGGCCGCATTGCGATCGGCCTGCAGGGTCTCCACCTCAGTGACAATGCCGCGGCGTTTCTCATCGAGCGCCAGCAATTCATCGATCTTGCCCGCATCCTCGCCCCGTTGGGCAAGACGTTCACGGGCAGTGTCGGGTTCCTGACGGATGTATTTGATGTCCAGCACGGCGCGGATTATAGGCCCGGCTTTCGCGAGAGCAAGGCTGCGCGGCCCCGGTTAGTGCATTTCCACCGCGCAAGTGCCGATGCCGCCACGGTAAAAATTGAACTGCACGTTGGGATGATCGCCCAGTAAACTCATGGGCACGGCGCTGTCGGCGATGTTCTTGGCAATCATCAAGGTGGTAAGGCGTTGGCCCAGTGGATTATCGTGGGTGCCCGCGTGCCAAATGGAAACCTTGTCCGCCTGCCATGTTTCCTGCGGCCCCACAGTGATCGCCTTTTGGGGCACCATGGTGATATTACCGCCGCCACTGGTGCGAGCGTTTTGCGCCAACGTCACGGGATGCAGATCCACCACGCGGGTGCCGAGCTTGCGATATTCCTTGGGCGATGGCGGGCTGTTCTTCCATTTACCTTTTCGCGGCAAGGGATCATTGAAGGCCCAATGCTTGATATCGCCCTGCCCGCCCTGCATCACTGCGCAGCGCACACCTTCCCAGCTTGAGATGAACGGCGCTGTGTCGGCCTTGGGGAAATGCATGTTTTCATCCGGCATCCGCAACCGACGATCGATCCGGTTGAAACACAGCTCGCGATCGGCCTTCTCAAACGACAAAGGATGATCCATGGACACCTCACGTTTACCATCATGCCATTCGTCCATTCCCCAGAAATGCGATGAGCGCAGGCTGAGTCCGAGCGAATTTACCAGACGCGCCACGAGAGGTAGCTGTTCAGTAGGGCCGATCGGCCCACAAATACCCACGGGATTATCGGGCGTGGATTGCCGCCAAGCCTCGATGTATTCCAATGCCTCCGCCAGATAAAAATCCTCCAACGTATCGTACATCACCACCTTGAAGCCGGGACGCGACAGGCGCTCCATTTGGCGCGGCGTCAACTTTGCCGCGTCGTTGATAATCTCATTATCCAACGTGGTGTAATCCCACCAGTCCGGCGCAATGGTGCTGAGTTTTCTGGGCATGATTAAATTCCTTTCTCGAGCGAACGCTCGTAGTCACGGTTGATGCGATAGCTTTTCCCTAAGACTTCCGCCAACGGATCCAGTTCTTCCCCGCTGAATCCGTAATGCAAGTGGCGCCGCCAACCTTCGGCGTGCTTAAATTTTTTGGACAACTTCCCGACATGACGCGACATGTCATCCGCGGTTTTGAGATAGGAATTCATCCCCTGACTCGCATCCAGCCAATCCTGTTGACTAGCGTGCGCTGCCAGTGCCTCTATCTTACGCTCGTGAACAACCGTTGTGTCTACAAAGGCGCCGGGGACAATTTTTTCACGAAGCGGCCCGCGCAAACTATGCGGCATGGCGTGATACACGGTCACATCATCGCCATACGGATGTGTAGCGGGTGTCGTCTTGAAATTAGGCATCCCGTGCGTAAACGCTGCCGTCACCGCCAACCGGCAGGTGTTGGTGTGATCTTCCATATAATCCACCGGCGAATGCGTCAGTACGATAGACGCTTTGCTTTTACGGATGGCTGCCGCTACTTTGCGCAGCATGGGGACGGTATAGAGAATTTCAAGATCTCGGCAAATACTGGAGTGAAACGTCGCCCCCAAAACCCGGGCTGCTTGGCGCGCTTCCTTGGCCCGCGTTCGAGCAGTCTTCTCCGGCGGCATTTTCACACTGCCTAGATTACCGGAGGAAAGGTTGAAATAATGAATCGCCCAACCTGCGGCCTGCAGCTGAAGCAACGTACCGGCCATGTAGAATTCGATGTCATCCGGGTGCGCCCCGATGGCAATGGCCGACGGCTTGGGCATGGTGATTATTTGATCCGGACCGACTTGCCGGTGGCTGCTGATTGATCCGCCGCAAAAATGATCTCATGCGAACGGGCCGCATCCGCAAGGCTCGTGTGCGGCATTTCCTTGCCCGCCCGCAACGCCTTGAAGAAGGCCTCGAACTGCGTTTGATACGGGTGATCACTCACATCGCCGGAGTCCACCAACTGCGTGGCCAACGTACTCCATTCATTCTTGTTTAGCGCACCCATTTTGCTGGAATAGAACTTGTTATCCAAAATACTGCCCTCACTGCCCACAAGGTGTGTGTGGAAGTAGTATGGCTGCAGGCAGTCAATCACGCTGGCCACCTTACCGATGCGGCCATCCTTGAATTTTAGGATCGTGACGCTGGTGGTGTCGTATTCGTACTTCTGGAAAATCCGGTTCTTGGATTTGGTGGAATGACTGGAAACCTCCACCACATCTTTGTTGCCCATGAGATACAACAGCGCATCCATTGCGTGGCAACCCGCCGAAAGCAGGCTACTACCGCCAGCCTCCTTCTTGACGTTCCAGCGATACTGACCGTACCACGGTCCTACACCGTGATAATAGTCCACCTCGCCATAATGAATCTTGCCGACCAACCCCTGATCAATCACTGATTTGAGTGTCAGAAATTCCGCTGAGAATCGAACCTCAAAACAGACACACGTTTTTACCTTGGCCTGCTTCACCGCCTTAGTCATACGATTGAGATCGCGTTTTGCCAAAGTCAGCGGCTTCTCCACAATGATATGCTTGCCGGCCTTGGCCGCCGCCACCACCTGATCGGCGTGTTGGTAGGGATAGCTGGTGATATCGATCACATCGACGTTCGGATCGGAATAAATGTCCTTCAGGTTCACCGTGGATTTAATCCGTCCACCATGACGCGTACTGAGCTCATCATCATCCAGCAAACGCGAAGAGTACACATTGGTGACCTGCGCCATGCCGGTGGCGTTGATAGCGTCGATGTGGGCTGTGGCAGCCCAACCGTATCCGATAATGCCGACGTTAATTTTTTTCACAATATCCGAAGGTTGAAGTCCGTGAGCGATGGCACAATGATTGAGCTCGAAAGTCAAGTATGCCAGAATTAAAAGTTGTAGTTTTCGTCAAAGCCCCAATCCTAGGAAAAGTAAAAACACGTTTAGCCAAATCTATTGGAGATAAGGCTGCGTTAGAGGCTTATAAAGAATTAACTCTAACCGTCCTTGATCGCATTAAAAAACTACCCAAAGTCAATCTATGCTTTACTCCTGATGATTCAATTAACGAAGTCATACCATGGGCTCAGGAAAACTGGACGACCACACCTCAGGGTCCAGGCAGTTTGGGAGAACGCATGTGCAAAGTGTTCGATAACATAACGGAACCTACCCTTCTAATTGGATCTGATTGCCCTTACATCGAAGAGAAAGACCTTATCGAAGCAGGCCATGCTTTAGAGAAGAATGATTTAGTACTCGGCCCTGCCAAAGATGGCGGCTATTGGATGATAGGAATGAAAACCCATTACCCTTCATTATTTAAAGAAATCAATTGGGGCTCGAGCACAGTTTATAAGTCAACCGTGTCATGCGCTAAAGAACAAGGGCTTCGGATCTGGGAAGGCCGAATGTTAGGAGATATTGATTACGCAGATGATTGGTTTCAGTTTAAGGCAAAACAGTCTCCCTAATGATTGCCATTAGCATGAGCATGACCCTCTTCTAAAAAGGGGCGTGTTGCGAACGGTGCTGGCAGCACAGTTGTCCCTCCGCGGGATCTCATCATTGCAGTTAACTGCTTCTTTACATCGGCATTATTTGATTGCCGTGCTGAACCATCGGTAAGGGCAAGCCCAC
>Ga0208624_1000649_pt1 | contig 17470 bp, 14 predicted proteins | sample Knorr_S23_td_DCM_FD_185607 | JGI IMG/M metagenome (GOLD analysis project Ga0208624, IMG submission 185607) | Marine microbial communities from Southern Atlantic Ocean transect - Knorr_S23_td_DCM_ad_71m_LV_A (SPAdes) (version 2) | ecosystem: Environmental > Aquatic > Marine > Oceanic | place...
AACTGAGCAAGTTTAGGCTTTGTAACCTTACCCATTGCATTTCTTGGCAGTGCATCTACTATGACAAGTTTTTTAGGTATCTTATAGGACGACATGCGATCACCACACCAAATCTTTAAAGAATCGTAACTTAACTCACTCCCATCCTTAATAACTACAAATGCTGTTACCGCTTCTCCCCAGGTGTCGTCTTCAACTCCGATTACAGCGACTTCAGCGATAGACTCATGCGCGAGTAAAACGCCCTCGATCTCCAATGCAGAAAGTTTGTAACCGCCTGACTTGATTATATCGACCGAGGATCTTCCCATTATTCTAAAGTACCCGTCCTCTATAACTGCGACATCTCCCGTACAAAACCAACCGTTTCTGAAAGAGCTTTCCGTTGCTTCTTCATTGCCCCAATACTCGAGAAAGACATTATCACCCTTTATCCTTATTTCCCCCGACTCTGATTCTCTTTCTATGGGATTATCACTCTCGTCGAAAAGTTGGCACTCTACGCCGGGTAATGGTTGACCTACTGCTCCAGCCCGGCGTTCGCCGTTGTATGGGTTAGAGATGCCCATACCTATTTCTGTCATGCCATATCTTTCAAGCAGAATTTGGCCGGTAAGTTCCTTCCACTGTTCAAATAGTTTTACAGGACACGCAGCGGATCCTGATATGTTAAGTCGCATCGCGCTGAAGCCTGCGCAGATTTTATCTACCTCATCTTTCTCAATGGTTTCGAAATACTGGATTAGTTTTACATATATAGTCGGGACAGCCATAAAAACATTATAAGTGCCATGTGTAATCTGTTTAGAAATCTTTGGAATATCGAACTTCGAAAAAAGGTGTACGGTTGCTCCTGCCCACAAGCCGCAGCTTAATATATTGATAATGCCGTGTATGTGGTGAAGAGGTAAAAATAAAGGAATTACGTCTCTCTCTGACCACTCCCAGGCGGTAATCAGTGTTGTTATTTGCGCGCAAATTGTCTTATGGGTGCTTACAACCCCTTTGGGCTTATTTGTGGTTCCTGAAGTGAAAAGCATCATGGCTCTTCTCTCAGGATTAATTAAAGGAAGCGCTCGAGGTTCCTCAGCCATTACATCGCTAACTGATAAGAGCTCTATTTTTAGGGAATTACAAAGCCCTTTTAGAGAATCATGATATTGAGTGCCTGCGATCAATCTTGTGACCTTTGCACAGGTGAGGTAATGATCCAGTTCAGAGACTGCAGAGGCAACATTTAGGGGAACAGCAATACCCCCTGCTCTCCACACTCCGTGCATCGTCGTCACATAGTCCAAACTGGCAGGTAGGAAAAAAGCGATGCGTTCTTCATTCAGGTCTTCCTTTGCGCCAAGAATTCCAGAGGAGAAGAGGTTAATTCGATCATTAACTTCGGAATAAGTGTGTTTATTTTCGCCTTCTACTAAGGCTACTTTGTCGCTGTTGCTGTTGAAGAAAGGAAAAAGAGTGTCAGACATAATAGCTACCGTATACTAAATTTACTGATTTTTAATACATTGCACTTACGATGAAAAATAAAACGGATGGACCTAGTAAGCAGCCTACACCGGTATAAAAAGTAGCTGTCATTGCCCCGTAAGGAACGAGCTTCGGGTCTGTCGCAGCAAGCCCTGCCGCCACACCGCTTGTGGTGCCCATCAGGCCCCCAAAAACCATAGCAGATTGAGGGTTGTTAAGTCCGATATATTTAGCGACTAGAGGGGTGCCTATCATCACCAGTATTGATTTTACCAGGCCCGCGGCGACGCTTAATGTAATAACTGTGTCTGATGCGCCGATAGCTTCCCCGGTAACAGGTCCTACGATGTAGGTCACAGCTCCGGAGCCAATGGTTGTTATTGCAGCTGGATCAGTGTATCCAAAAAGTATGGCGACTAAAGCGCCTACTATGAAAGACACGATTACGCCGGCGAAAATCGATATAACACCAGCTATACCCGCTTTTTTTAACTCGCTTAATTGAACCCCAAAGGCGGTGGCAACAATTGCGAAATCTCTCATCATGCCGCCGCCCATCAGCCCTATCCCTCCAAGGAGGGCCATGTCTGCTACCCCTGTGCTGCCGCCGGTGGCGATACCACCGAAGTAGGCCGCTATCAAACCTAGCGCAATGGCAATCGCCGAACCATGAATTCTGCCGGCGGTTAATTTGTCCGCTAACATATATGAGAACCAGATCGTGATCCCGATGACGGCGAAAGCGACAATTAAGCTGTTTCGAACAAAAACTGTTTCAAAAATGTCCATAAGAATAGTCCTTTAGTCTTTTTCAATTGTCTTACTGTTGCCGACTTTGCTTAGGACAGGCACCAGGGCAAAGCTGACCGCGACAGCTGCGACTCCCGCAACCACAGCTAGTATGCCACCTTCAGTCGCTCCAGCTACGTCTTGTCTTGCTGCCATGGCCACAACGATTGGAATGTACATTGCACTCCAGAATTTTATCCCGTTGCCGGCAGCGCCCTCGGTCAGGGCTTTAAACTTTTTCGAGTTACTAGCCAGCACAAGAAATATCATCGCTATGCCTACACCTCCAACATTAGCATCGACGTTCAGTGCTACACCGATTGATTCTCCTATTACCATGCCCAGGACTAGACATCCTGAAAGTAGCGCTACACCGTAAACTATCATTATTATTTTCCTCTTTAGGTATCGCTCACACTTTTTAGGTCGAGTTGGATGATATGACGGTGGTCAAGTAAGTGCAATTTGAGGTCCTATGCTGGATCTAATGTTGCGAATTGGGCTGAGGGTGCTATATTAAAACTTTAAATTAAGACGATTACTCAGTTTTTCTGAGGGAGAGAAGATGCCTAAACTACTAGTAATTATTTTGAGTCTCACTATTAGCTTGATAGGGGCTAGTTATGCAGAAAACCCCTTCAGCGCAGACCAGTCTTTTGGTGGTCAGATACCTATGGAGGGACAACCAATCACTTTAAAGGAGGCGATAAGCCAAATTGGAAGCGCCGGAGATCAATTTCTTAAGATCGAGGGTCAGATAACAGAGGTATGCCAAGCCAAGGGTTGTTGGATGATATTAGTGGAGGGAGACACCTATGCAAGGGTGACTTTTGAGGACTATGGCTTTTTTGTTCCGACCGAAACAAGCATGCAAAGATCTGTTATTTATGGTCAGCTGAGTGAGCGAACGCTTTCTGGGCAAGAGGCGGCGCATTTTGCGCAAGATGCAGGTTCTCAATCTAAAATTGAACTTGAAGGCGAGATTAAGGAGTATTCAATTCTGGCTAGAGGAGTACAGCTCGAAAATCGAAGTTAAGGGTTCCAGTTACATGAAAAAAGGAAGGCATTGCCTTCCTTTTTTTTGCTTCTAACATTGGCTTTTTGTAATCCCGGCCCTCCGCACAGCACGGAAGGGCCGGGCATTCAAGGAGCGTTTGAATAAAGCTCTAGAAAAGTAGCAGCTTATATCTCAAACATTGCAATACAGCATTAGGCCATTATGTTGTGTTGCGAGCGTAATCGTACCACTCTATGTTGTGTCACACAAGCAAACAGCGACACAAGCTGGGGCTATAATTAGTCATAAAGTTGTTTAAGTGAGGGGGTGCACTAGATAGTAAAGTAATTACTTTACTATCTAGTAGCAAGTTAAATTATGTGGATACTGAAAGCTGTGTGAATTCAATTAGAGTTCTCGTAACCAAATGTTTCTAAACGAAACCACTTGGCCATGATCCTGGAGCAAGAGCGGCAATTTCCCGGAGCAGTCCATAGTTTCTCTAATCTCATATGGCTCGCAAATAGCGGAGTACTCCGGCACCCTCGGAAAGGTACTACCGAGCAGCTCCACGTGGTTTAGCACCAAAACACCGTTATGAAACAAGGTTATGTATGCAGGCGACTCAAGTTCATTGTCTCTATTATAAATTGGTGCCTTGAATACAATGTCGTAGGTTTGCCATTCCCCGGGTGGACGCGAAGCGTTAACAAGGGGTGGATATTGATGGTAAACCGCCCCCGCTTGACCGTTGACATAAGTAGGGTTTTCCCAGCTGTCGAGCATTTGAATTTCGAACAGTGCCTGCATAAATATGCCGCTGTTGCCTCTGCTTTGACCTTCACCTTGAATTGTTGCGCTTGGCATCCATTCAATATGCATCTGGATGTCACCAAAAGCTTGTTTGCTCACAAGTGTCCCAGTCCCATTTGCCACAGTCAAAATCTCATCCTCTATGATCCATTGTGATGGCTCACCGGAACGTACGTGCTCCCAGCTGTCCATATTTGTACCATCAAAAAGAATGACTGCATCTGATGGGGGTTGACCGTTCGCAACACCGGTAACCTTAGGAGGTATAGGACCACTCGGATCACCGAGGATCGCCGTCTGCGCAGAGATCTTTCCTACAAGGCATATAAATAAAAAAGCAAAGCTGTTTATTCTCATTAGGTAGTCGCCTTATCAAAAATAAATGTTACTCAGTGAATTAATACTGTAGGCCACTGAGTCAAGGCCATCCTCGGGGAAGTCGTGTTCTACGAAATAATGTTTAATGCCAGCAGTTTCAGAATGCGAAAAAATTTCCGCGAAATCAATTTCGCCTCTCCCAACATCAGCCATTTCTCCCGCGCTATTTCGGTCTTTGACATGCACCATTGGGAAACGGCCAGGATTCTCTGTAAACAGGGTAATTGGGTTTATGTTTGCGTTCACAGCCCAGTATAAGTCCAGTTCAAACGACACTAGTTCCGGATCCGTAAGATCTAAAAGTTGGTCATATCCTGTTCTGCCTCTTTGTGACTCAAATTCAAAGCTGTGGTTATGGTAGGCTATATTGAGACCAGCTTCTTTGCACTTTTCCCCTGCCTCATTTAACGCTTTTGCGTGATCTTCAAAGTCAGACAACGATCGTTCATTTTGGGGAACAGATGGGACCACGATATAGCTCTGCCCAATTTCAAGGGCAATATCTATCTGCTTCCCTAAGTCTTCTCGAATTAGATTGAGGCCCACGTGTGCCGCCGGTGATGACATTCCTAGCCGTCCTAATAAATCACTTACTTGTTGAGGTGACCGTCCGTAATAACCGGCAAATTGCATCTCTTTATAACCTAGTTCGGCTACTTTCTGTAAAGTACCCTCAAAATCAGCCGCCATTTCCTGCCTGAGTGTATAAAGCTGAAGCCCAACACGGTCTACCTTACGACTTTGCGCGAGTGCAGTCTGCAGCGGAATGATGGTACTAACACCTAAGGCACTTGCGCGACGCAAAAACTCTCTCCGAGATTGTATTGGATTGCTCATTTTTTTCTCCTGATAACTTAGTAAGATAAGTTTATCGGATCAAGCGGGCTTGTGACAGTAGTTAGGTCCCACAGGAGATTCAAGAACCAAAAGATGACCAAACACCTCCCGAAGTGCTCGACTTGACTGCTGTTTCAATAAACTGCATCCCTCTAATTCCATCATTAATCGTGGGAGCTAAAGAATTGGTTTTAGAGTTTGATCTGTGAGCAATTATAAGATCAGCAGTATCACTATAGATGTTCGCGAAACCCTCTATAAAACCCTCAGGATGCCCGCTAGGAATTCGAGTTGCATCCCCAGCTAATAAGCCAATAGAAGGCCCGCCTCTGGATAATGTGCGAAGGGATTCACCTAATCGCGAAAACTTCAAGAAATTGGGATTTTCTTGTGACCACTCAATACCCGCCTTGGTGCCAAAAACTCGAATCTTTAAACCGTTTTCTTTACCGGTTGCTATCTGGCTAACCCAGAGCATACCTTTCACATCGTTTGTATATTTCATTAGGATATTAGCGTTATCGTCGAGCTCTCGCCCTGAGACCATTGAATCTAAGTCGGCGAGTAAATCTTTCACCTTCAGTCCCGTAACGAATTCGGATAAATGGAAGGCGTGGGTGCCGATATCACCAATGGCACCGCCAATTCCGGCTTTCGCCGGGTTGGTTCTCCAAAGCGCTTGTTTATGACCAGTTTTCTCGATATCAGTGGCCAGCCAACCTTGGGCATATTCTATTTGTATCACCCTCAGTTCACCAAGATCGCCATTTTGAATCATCTCACGTGCCTGTCGGACCATTGGATAGCCACTATAATTATACGTAACAGCGAAAACTAATCCGGTGTCTTTGACAATGGATGCTAACCCCTCTGCGTCAGCAAGACTTGATGTGAGAGGTTTATCACAGATTACATGAATACCATTATTCAAAAACGCTTCAGCTACTTGTGCATGCAGATGGTTTGGTGTGACGATTGCGACAGCTTCGATACCATCTTCCAAAGAGGCTTCAACTTCCGCCATAGTGTCAAACGAAGAGTAGCTTCGCTTCTTATCTAAATTAAGACTAAGAGCTGACTCTTTAGCAGTATTTGCATCACTGCTAAGAGCTCCGGCCAAAAGTTCATAACGATCATCAAGTCTTGCCGCCATTCGATGAACTTCACCAATAAAGGATCCCTTTCCACCCCCTACCATTCCAAGTTTAATCTTGCTCATTTTCAACTAACTCATTTTGTTTTCGATGTTCAGGACACTGCAAATCAAACTGAAATTACCCAACTAAATATTTTTGTAGTACAAGATCAGTAGTTCGAATTATTTGATCCCTAGTATTTTCTTATTTGTGTCTTCATCGACACCTGCGTCAGCAAAGTCATCAAATGCTTTGTCTGTTACTCGAATTATATGATTCTCTATAAACTGAGCTCCTTCTCGAGCACCATCTTCTTGATGTTTCAAGCAGCACTCCCACTCGAGTACCGCCCATCCCTCAAAGTCATTTGCTGCGAGTTTTGAAAAAATACTCTTGAAATCTACCTGCCCGTCGCCCAAGGATCTGAATCTACCGGCTCTATCTATCCATGATTGGTAACCACCATATACTCCCTGTTTGGCGGTGGGGTTAAACTCAGCGTCTTTGATATGGACTAATTTGATACGTTCCTTGTACTCATCAAGAAAAGCCAGATAGTCAAGTTGTTGAAGGACTAGATGGCTTGGGTCAAATAATATGTTACACCTGGGGTGATTTTTTACGCGCTCAAGGAACATTTCAAACGTGATACCATCGTGAAGATCTTCTCCCGGGTGTATTTCAAACCCAATGTCGACACCCGCCTCTTCAAAAGAGTCTAGAATTGGATGCCAACGTTTTGCCAGCTCATCAAAGGCTAGCTCAACAAGGCCTTTCGGTCTTTGGGGCCAGGGGTAAAGGTACGGCCAGGCAAGCGCGCCTGGAAAACTCGCATGAGTGGTCAAATTAAGATTTGAAGACGCTTTTGCTGCTAGTTTTAGCTGCTCAACGGCCCATGCCTGTCTAGCCGCCGGATTATTCCTAACCTCGGGCGCGGCAAAGCCATCAAACATGGAGTCGTATGCCGGATGCACAGCGACTAGCTGTCCCTGCAAGTGAGTCGACAGTTCCGTAAGTTCAATGCCATGGTTGTTTAGAGTTCCCTGGATATCGTCACAGTAACTTTTACTATTAGCAGCCGTTTCTAAGTCAAAGAGCCGGCTATCCCAGCTCGGAATTTGCACACCCTTGAACCCTAATTCGGAGGCCCAACTGGCGATTTCTTCGAGTGAACTGAAAGGAGATTGATCGTCGGCAAATTGCGCAAGAAAAATCGCCGGGCCCTTTATCGTTTTCATGCCGAGTTTCCTTTTTTAATCTCGATACATAGAGATTTAGTCTATAATCTATTGAACATATTGGGCAGTACTTTTGAGTTCAACGCTTTCTGCCCCTTTATCAGGTGGGAGTGCAATTCCTCTGCGACTCCGGGATACTCTCGAGTGAAACTATAAGTTTCAGACGGGTCTTTTTCGAGGTCGAAAAGTAATCCATTCGGGGCATAATAGGAGTTTGGATTATCAAAACTCGGGACACCAGTGCGATAGAAAGTTTCTACCACAAGCTTCCATTTGCCACTACGCACAGCAGCTATGCGATCATTGTTAAATAAATACAAATAGTCATGAGGAGATCCTTCACCGTTGGTCAGCACTCCACGTAGGCTTTTGCCATCTGGCGGCGTCTCAGATGGAAGAGAGACGCCAGCAAAATCGAGAATCGTGGGCAGAACATCGATATTCATAGCAGCGTGAGAGTTACGCTGGTTTCTGGGTATTGTAGATGGCCAGCGAGCAATGAATGGAACCCTCAACCCACCTTCCCAACTAGTCCCCTTTCGGTTCCTGAACTGACCAGAGCTACCCTCAAACCAGGGCCCGTTATCAGACGTAAAAATAACCATTGTGTTCTCATCAATGCCTAGGTCATTTAATTTTTCTAAGATCTGACCCATGCTCCAATCTATGGTTTCTACTACATCACCATAAAGACCAGCACTCGATTGACCCTCGAACTCTTCGGTAACAAAAAGTGGAACATGAGGAAAACTATGTGGTATGTATAAAAAGAACGGGTTGTCCTTGTTTTGTTCGATGAATCTCAATGCCTCTGAGGTGTATCTCTGAGTCAGTGTAGTTTGATCTACGGGATCTTCAATGATTTGATTATCTCGATAAAGTTGGAAAGGTGCCATGTCGTTTGAATGAAGTGCTCCATAAAATTCATCAAAACCATGGTTTAGGGGGTACCACTCTACTCGAGAACCAAGATGCCACTTCCCAAATATTGCTGTGTTATAACCTTCTCCCTTCAAGGCTTCCGCAATTGTAATTTCTGTTTCAGCGAGGTGAATATCATTTGTTGGTCTGGCAACATCGTCTACCAAACCAAGTCTAATAGGATATCGCCCTGTGAGAAGTCCGCCACGGGAAGCAGTGCATACGTTGGCACTTGCGTAAAATGAATCGAAGACAATACCTTCTGCGGCCATCCGATCAAGGTTTGGTGTGTTGATCAAACTTGATCCGTAAACACCCAAATCGCCAATGCCTAAATCGTCAGCCATTATGACAATAAAATTCGGCCTTTCGTTTTGAGCCCATACAAATGTGCCGCAAAGTAGACCTAAAGAGAAAAAAAGAAATTTAATTTTTGGCATAGATAATTCTCAAAGATTTAATGAAGTTTGAAACACTAAGAATGGAAGATTGGTCGGGACGGATTTAAGATCATGATTAGTTTTGGTTAGGAGACCTGCGCTAGATTTCAGAGAGAAGCCCTAAAACGGCGCCAGATGGATCTTTAATTACGCAAAAGCGCTGATTGCCCATTCGCCTCGGTCCGTCAATAACTTCGCCTCCAAGTTTTTCGCATTTTTCAATACTTTTTGCAACGTCTGCAACCCGGACATACATTAGCCACTGCGCTGGAAGATTTGCATTAGGACCGCGTGCATGACATACCCCTGCTACGGTCTTTGTAGTTCCCGGTAGATTAATGTTGTAATCGCTGTAAGTCCCCATGTCCTGTTCAGAGCTTGACCAGCCAACAACCGAACAGTAGAAATCACGTATACGGGAAGCCTCGTTAACTGTGAGATCTAACCACTCTATCCTTCCGATTTCGCTCGCTGATTGATCGCTATCTTTTTGCTCGTTCTCTTCTTCCACTGCGTATTCCTTGCGAATCGATAAGAATGCTCTATGTCACGACGACTTCTATCTTAACCGTAAGGGTAATGTTAATAATTCTGACTCAAGAGGGTTTCGCAGCTCCAGCATGGGGTCACCAAACCTCTCTTATTCCCCAAGGCTGAAGACATAGAGAGCATTTCCTGAACTGGGATGCCTTATGTCTGGAGCAACCACTCGAGGTACTGTTCTTGGGCTAACCCCTCGTGCACCCATCGCGCTCGTTACAGCAATATATTGTTTACCATCAATGCTAAAAGTAGCTGGATGACCTTGAACAGATGTTCCTAAGCGAGTCTCCCATAAAATCTCGCCGGTAGTAGCATTATGAGCTCTGAAGTAACGGTCTAGGTCACCTACAAAAGCAATGTTTCCGGCTGTCGATAAAACTCCAGTCAAGAGCGCTGCGCGTTGTTCATAGGACCATATCTCTTCCATGGTATCGACATTGAAGGCTGCAAGTTTACCCATGTTGCCGTTCGATCCTGGCATTTCAAACCACCGTCTATTGGCAGCAGTTCCTCCTGCTCCATGTACCAATGGTACTTCTCGTGCTGCTATTTCCAAACAAGACTGGCTGAGGGGAATTATAAGAGAAGCGGAAGGCTCATGATAACTCATTGAATGCCAATCTTTCCCGCCAGCAGTTGAGGGGCAGACTGATATCCACTGATCTATTTGAGCGTTCTGAATATCCTGACGATATGTTACTTCTCCAGTTTTCTTGTCAATGTTCGTAAAAGCATTTTGGAAAATAGTTTCCTTAAAGTCGACAAACTTTCCGGACACTCGATCATGTTTCCACAAAATTCCATGTTTGCCGATTGAAAACACTAATTTATCATCGCCTCGATCTATTAAAACCCGCTCAAAGACTTCGTCCAAATCCAGCGCCTCTGCCGGGACATGTTGGAAATGCCAATCTAGTTCCCCGTTATCTACATCGATAGCTACGGTCGAATTGGTAAACAAGCCGGCATCAAAAATAGTTAGAGACCGACTTGCGGGCATCCAGGGTTTCTGTTGGGCTGTGCCCCAGTATGTTAATTTTAGCTCCGGATCATAGGATCCCGTGATCCATGTTTCACCTCCGGCACGAAATAGATCATCAATGTCTCCCCAAGTATCTCCCCCCGGGGTTCCGGATTCTGCAATCGTGTTGAATCTCCACGCAAGTTCACCGGTGTTCGCATCATGAGCGCTGATATAACAGTCCTCTTCGATAAACCGAGAACAGCCTAACAGGCCTTGAATTACTTTTCCGTCAGCAACTATTGGTCCACTGGAATTTCCGAAGCCTTTAGACCCATCAGCAATTTCCACCTCCCATACTTTTTCGCCTGTGACAGCATCAAGAGCTAGTAGTCTAGCATCAGTGGTTGCATGAATAATCTTGTCATTATAAATAGCGATATTTCTCATATCTTCACTATCAAATGGTCCGGCGTGATGTTCCCAAATAAGCTCGCCTGTTTTCCCGTCTAAAGCCTGAATTATATTGCTTGTATTTATAAGGTATATGACCCCATTGTAAACGAGAGGAGACGGTTCTCCGTCTCCCTCATGCATATTCCACATCCATTCGAGCCGGAGATTTCCAACATTATCTGAGTTAATTTGGTCGAGCTCGGAAAAGCTCCATGCTTGGTAGTTCCCTCTTAGCATTAACCAATCATTTGGTGAAGGGTTGGTAAGCATAGAGTCAGTCACAGGGGAATAATTTTCTACTCGTCCGGGGGCTACCACGCCGGTAGGTCTATTTGGTTCGATTCTCTGTTGTGTCAGCGTCGGATTCACCCCGGGGATGTTGGTAGCCATTGCGTAACTAGCATTCTCATCGAGAGCAGGGTTTAGGTCTGCAACACCGTTAGTCCTCATCACGTGAGCAACTATTGCCCAATAGTCGTCATCGCTAATTCCGGCGTTACCTCCGGGAGGCATATTAGACTTGAGGAAATTAAAAAACTCATAAGGCGATTGCCTGCCGTAACTACCTAAAAAACCTCCTCCGCTGAGCATCGGGCCAAGAGCAGAACCCTGTAACTCAGCTCCATGGCAAGCACCACAATTGGTAGTATAAGTTGCAGCACCAGTGTCAGCTTGGTCTGCGAAAGTAACCATAGATGTCTCTACGTTAGTTTCTGACTCGCTAGTTGCTGCCGTTGATTGAACGTTATCGCTTGTTTCGGTTCCGCAAGAAACCAGAAAGGATAAAAATAGTGTCTTTGGAAGTAATTTATGTATATTCATATCTTTAAACCCAGGTATGACGTTTTGATTAGTTTTAATTCTCTGGCAACGAAAAAACATATAAGGCGTTACCCGACCTTGGATAGGTAATTTCCGTAGCGATAACTCCAGGAACGACTCGAGGACTTGTCCCTCCCAAAGCCGTAGTAACTGCCACATACTGTTTACCATCGACAGCAAAAGATACAGGGTGACCTTGTACTGATGTTCCTAACCTTGTCTCCCAGAGTACTTCGCCAGATTTTACGTCTAGTGCTTTGAATCGCCGATCGAGATCGCCAACAAAAACAAGATCTCCACCCGTTGAAATTGTTCCAGTATGAAGTGAGGCTCTTTGCTGGTGATTCCAAATTTCTTCTAAGGTGTCTGCGTGATAAGCACCAACTTTACCCAAATTACCGTTAGTGCCGGGCATTTCAAAAAATTTCCGACTCGCACCGACTCCGCCTCCTCCTTGGACTAGCGCGACTTCTCGTGCAGCATTTTCAAGACAAGTTTGGCTGAGTGGTGCGACGATTAAACCAGACGGAGGATGGTAGGTCATTGAGTGCCAATCTTTTCCGCCAGCGCTGGATGGGCAAGCGGAAGTCCACTCATTTAGTTGCGCATTCTGAATGTCTTCCCGATAAGTTACAGCCCCAGTTTCCGGATCGATATGAGTAAAGACGTTTTGAAACATAGTCTCGGTGAATTTGAGAAATTTCCCACTGACCCGATCGTTTTTCCAAAGAATTCCGTGTTTACCTAGCGAAAAAACTAGCTTTTCATCACCCCTGTTGATGAGCACTCTTTCAAAAACCTCATCAAGGTCCAGAGCTTCGGCCGGCACGTGCTGGAAATACCAATCCAGTTCCCCGGTATCAACGTCCACTGCAACCGTAGAATTTGTGTAGAGGCCATAATCAAATATTGTCATATGGCGTGATACCGGTACCCATGGTTTTTGTTGCGCGGTCCCCCAATAGGTCAGTCGCAGATCAGGGTCATAACTCCCCGTAATCCAAGTATCTCCGCCAGATCTAAACATATTGTCCAGGCCACCCCAAGTATCTCCACCAGGTTCACCCATCTTGGCTACTGTAACAAACCGCCAAAGTAGCTCCCCATCGTCAGCGTCATGTGCGCTGATGTAACAGTCTTCTCGCGTGTAGCGTGTGCAACCTGCCAGACCAGAAATGACCATGCCATCAGCAACAATGGGACCGCTTGAGTTCGAAAATCCCTGACGATTATCAGCAATCTGTGTTTCCCACACCTTTTGGCCGGTTCTGGCATCAAGAGCAACAATACGGGCATCAGTTGTGGACTGAATGATTTTGTCATCATACATGGCTATGTTGCGCATATCTTGCCGATTCGCAGGCCCAGTCCAATGCTCCCAAATCAATTCGCCGGTTTTTCCATCTAGTGCCTGAACGACGTTTCCGGGATTGATGAGATAAACGATACCGTTATAAACGAGGGGTGCGGGTTCAGAATCCCCTTCATGCATGTTCCAAACCCACTCTAATCTGAGGTTCTTGACGTTTTCTGTATTGATCTGTGTCAACGGACTGTAACTGTGTGCGTAAAAATTGCGTCTATGCATCGGCCAGTCTTCAGGGTTTGGATTGCGGAGTATTTCCTGTGTTAGTGGTTTGAAGGAAACAAAATCCTCAGTATTACCGTACACAGTCAGACCTTCCGGTGCAGGTGGTTCTGACCGATCTCTTTGGGCCACTGCTCGCGAAATATTGTCTGCAATTTCAAAGTCGGAGGTTGATGTGATTGCCTCGCTTAACTCATCTACTCCGTTGACGCGCAAAATATGCGCGACGATATTCAAGTAGTCTGAATTGCTTATGTTTTCACTACCTCCTGGTGGCATATTTGCTTGGATGTTACCCAGCAGAAGGGCAGGTGTTTGTGTGCCCCACCTTTGAACGAAGGAATACCCGCTTAATAGTGGACCTAACGTAGAGCCTTCCAGGTTCGTGCCATGGCATGTTGCGCAGTTAGTGGCATAAAGGTCAGCGCCGGTTGTCACTTGATCATTAAAGGTCATTTGTGCAACTTCCCCCGATGTCCCCAAATCAGGCTCGGGTTCCCGACCACTATTGTCGCTGCAAGCAACCAGCCAAGTGATTAATAGTCCGGAAAGAAACAGTTTCATTTGTAGCAATTCTTGAGAATTAATCATGGGAATAATCCGATTCTATAAACCTGAGAAGTGACTGAGTAAAAAGACCCAACCGCGCAACTCTCCAGGGGGATTACTCTCGGAATGAATTTGAATATAGAACTCATTGTTGCTAAGGGCTGCGACTTGCTCGTCCGATAATGATAAGGTTCCGCTGAGTTCGCCCTCGGTGGATTGAGAAACCTCAAGGGTATGAATTACCGGCCCAGGTTGAGCAGGGGGTCCGTTATGGATGTGTGCCCCAGTTGCCGCAGAGCTCATTCCAGAAAAATTTCCTTCAACAGTGAGTGAGTTACCATTTAGTGTCAAGATTACCTCGCCCTCACCCAGAATCGTGGTAACGGTTTGAGGAGTTGTTGGCATAGGCGAAAGCCGCGCTCTGTAAACCTCTTGAGCCTGAATATTTGCTGATAAAAGAAGGCTACCCACTACCAGCATTGGTAATAAATTTCGGCCGAGTTTCATAAGTACCTCTTGGCTCTAATTGTTAAAGGATGAGTCATCAAAACTAACAGGAAAACACGAGGCATTGCAATGATCATACAAAAACTATGACAAAATTCAGTCAGTTACTGGAATGAACTTTTTCAATTATCGGCATTTAAAATTTTCAGCAACCCAATTTTTAGGATCATTTGCACCACTAATTGAACCAACGTACTCTGCTTGTTTTGGATAGGTGCATATTGGCCGCTGGTTGTCGACTACCCCATCGGTAAAATGTTCTGCGACCACATGGTCTGGGGCAATTCCATTTTCGACCCAATCAACCATCGGGGCTAGTTTATCCCAAGTATTAGGACCCGGGCCCCCTCCGCAGTGACCCATCCCAGGAGCCATAAAAAGGCGCGCTTTCTCGCTTGCTGTTTTCAGGTCTCCACCGAATGTGGCATTTACCATTTCTTCAAAATAGTCGACTGTATCTTCACCAACAATTAAGGTGTCTGCCCACCCGTGATAAATTATCAATCTCCCATCATGATCTCTCAAAAAACTCCTTAAATCCGGATCTGTAGCATCGGTGATCGACTTCATTAGATCTCCTTTTCCCGAATAAAAATCGTTAATATCATAATCTTTCCAGTGGAATTCTGGTGATGGCTCTGTTGTTTTAGCTTCGTATTCATAGTCCCGTATATTTGGAATGGTCTTCCCAGGATCATTTTCGTAGAACAAATAATTCATGTGGTCACCTGCCACCCCAACCAGCTTAGAGGGACTCATGTTGTTTCCCTTATACGGAATATAATAATTAACCCATCGAGGCTCTGATCCAAACGCTTTGCCGGGATACACATTCCTTCCGAGGTCATCGGTGGGGCCATGATAGAAATCCGTAATGGTACTTATCTGAGATTCATTGAAACACCCGCTTGAGTTTCCATCGGATCGACACTTGAGATCGTCCAAATCTGTAGCTGGGTCAAAGTTACAGGCCATCGGGTTATCAATTACACCGTCAGAAATTCCATCTAACGCGTCACATTTACTGAGTACCCTTTCATGCAGTGTCTCTATAAGCTCCAAGCTATCGTATGAGCCATCTCCATTAGAATCGGAGGCGAGGTTTCCAGCGAAATTTTCTCTATAGATGCGCTGAAGATTCCATACGCCTGAAGCGTTCAACGCCTGGTATGCGAATGCTGGCGCACCCGCCACAATGCCGTCAAAATCTTCGGGGTAGCGCTGGGCTTCCATGAGACCTTGGCGCCCCCCCTGTGAGCAACCCTCAAAGTACGAATAATTGGGTGGCTTGTTGTAGTAATGATTAACAAGTAATTTTCCGGCCATGACAGTCAAATGTACAGCGCGATAACCAAAATCAATCTCCGCTTGTCTATTGTTAAAAGCGAATGAAGCTCCCGGTTCGACTCCATTGTCGTGACCCGTATTACTATTGGTTACCGCATAACCTTCTGCAACGCGATGGTCAGCGTAATCCAAATCTCCGTCTTTACCCCCATCGCCCCACTGCAAAAATCGACCGTTCCAGTTTTGTCTCAAAGGAAGTTGTGCATGAAAATGAATCGCAGGAGATATTATGCCACGAACATAGCAATATTGGTCTATCGATACATTGTTTTCCCTTATTTCTGCTGAGATGATGGTAAGATTGCGAATATTCTCTAGATCCTCACAGGCGATTCTTTCATCCAAATTTGTGGTTTGCGCGTGAGTTAGATACGGACAAATAATTAAGCCGAGGGCGGCGATAGTTTTTCTATATTTCACGGTTATCATAGTTCAGTGCTTCTTTGTTATTGTTTTGAATTTTTGATAGGAGAGATTACAAGCAGTGTGTGGTCGATTCAATGTCATAGATAGTCCCGAAGTCAAGGATTTGTGTGAAAATCTGGGCGTGCCCTTAGATACGATCTCGACTCAACTAGATATCGCACCGGGAGGCAAGATAAATATCATCCATGGAGGTGCCTCAGCAAGGCAAATTTCAGAAGCAACCTGGTGGCTATTACTAGAAAATAGAAATTTAAAACCAAACTATCGATACGCGAGTTTTAATTCAAGATCCTCCAAGTTGTTTACCAAAAATTCAATATCATATAAGCCTTTTAGGGAATCGCGCTGTATCATTCCATGTTCAGCTTTCATAGAGGGTCTAGGTGATAAGAAGACTTATCACAAAATTGAACTCGAGAATTCGGCGATCGCTTTTGGAGGGCTCTATAGGGAATATTTGAGCCAAATTACAGGAGAGACTGTCTACTCCGCGTCAATAATCACCCTTACACCGCATTCGCCAGAATGGCAAAAAATTCATCCCAAATCGATACCGCTGATGATTGATTATTTGGATGATCGGATAGTAGACCTTTGGCTTGATCCCGCCTTTAAAACAGTTACCCATTTCCAATCACTTCTTACTAAAAATTGTAATAGACACATGAGAGTTACGCCTATAGGTAAGCCGAGCCAATGGGATGCTTTAGGTCAGAGCTTTTCGGTGCTTGCTTAGGATGCAAAAATTCTAAATCATTCTTTAACGAGTTGGTTTAAACTTTAGGATGCGAGCCAAAGGATAACCCCGCAGCAAGCAACTATGATTTGTCCTATGTGATCTGTTAGAGCAAATAGCACAGGATCTTCCGACATTTCTCCCTTCAGAGCAGTTTTCCAGATGCGAAAAAGTAAATAAGAAATAAGAGGAAAGATCGCCCATAAAATAAGTGGCTCTGCATAAAGCTCGGTAGTTTTTGGATCTGTGATATAAAATGCGAATATGCCTATCGCGATAGCAGAGGAGAATATTCCTGTATACTTTAAAAAATTCATGTGCTCTTTGTGATAGGCGCGGCCCTCAATATTTGTTTTACCAGCAGATATTATGTTGAATAACTCTGCCACACGCTTAACTAATGCTAGTCCAAGGAACAAGGAAAAAGAAAACCCTAGAAGCCACGAAGTAGTCTGCAATTCTATAGATTCAGCGCCTGCCATTATTCTGAGAGTGTATAGAAAGGCA
>Ga0208624_1000650_pt1 | contig 17432 bp, 18 predicted proteins | sample Knorr_S23_td_DCM_FD_185607 | JGI IMG/M metagenome (GOLD analysis project Ga0208624, IMG submission 185607) | Marine microbial communities from Southern Atlantic Ocean transect - Knorr_S23_td_DCM_ad_71m_LV_A (SPAdes) (version 2) | ecosystem: Environmental > Aquatic > Marine > Oceanic | place...
GAAGCCTGAAGATTTTTTGTCTTTAATCCATTTATTGACATAATCATTCCACTTAGTATCACCTTTTGGTACCATCATAGCTAAAAATGCTGGATTTTTTCCACCATCTGGGACGATTGCTAACTGAGGATATTTAATGACCAGTTTATTTGCCTCTGTTGAACTTGTAATATTACCATCAGCTCTACCTGCCAAGACTTCTTGGAAGTCTCTTGCTGGTGCTTCAATTGAGTTTAATTTTGATTTTGGGAAAAATTCTTTTGCCTTTTCCTCTTGAGAAGTACCAAGAGTAGTTGCGATTGTTACATTTGAATTATTAAGCGAGTCCCAAGTTGGAAATTTTTTTAAGTTCTTTTTGAGAACAAGTGGCACAGTAGCATATTTGTAATAGGTATCGGTAAAACCAGCTACTTCAGCTCTCTTTGGCGTTTTTGTAACACTAGTTGAGATATCATATCTTGCAGATGTTATTCCTGAAACAATAGTTTTCCATTCTGCAGGTACAAACTCAATTTTTACACCCATATCTTTAGCTAATTGATTCATTACATCGATATCGAAACCTTTATATTTGTTGGTTGCAGGATCTTTGACTGTCATAGGATCCCAATCTCCAGTAGTACCAACTTTAAGTACTCCAGAAGACAAAATTTTATCTAGATTAGATTCTGCGTTAAGTGAGAAGGGTAAAAGAGCAAATAATGCTACTAAAAATAATTTTTTCATATTTTTTTTTAACTTATTTGAGATCTAAATGTGACTATAATCTTGACGCACTATCATTCATCCATGCGAATAAATGCTCAGAAAATGAGCGTCTTACAAACAAATTCACTTCATTTTTATTTTGATTATGAATGATTACATCTATTTTTGCGAGAATTGTTTGGGTCACTGAGCCAATTTTACCCTTAAAATCATTAAAATTAAAAGGAGAGCCTGTTTGAAACAAATCATATATCTTATCCCCTTTGAGATTAATCCTCACGAATTGATCTGTGACATCCACTACAGCTCCTAAATTTAATTTAGATATGTTTTTATTTAAAAGTGTTTCAGTTTCATAAGAATTTGTATTTTCTTTAACAACGCCATTTGAAAAAATCATCCATTCATCAGGACTCAACCATAGAGCAGTCAATTTTTCACTTTGAGTGGAAGTATTTGCTTTTGTAGGCAAAACCATATTTAAAGATTTACCAATAGCTGATAAAAATTCTCTTTTTTTACCTCTTACTATCAATTTCATAACAGGTTTAACCTCGTTCATTTGTAAACCTTGATATGATTTTTCCTCTTTAATTGTATGATTATAATTTAGCATTTAATCTTTCACCTTCTTTATCTAAAAAAACTGGATCAGCTACAGTTACATTAATATTCTTATTTTCCATTGGTATGATCAATTTTTGCCCCAACATGTTTTTTCCACCTTTTACAACACCTAATGCGATCGACTTTTTTAAATTTGGGCTGTAATAACTTGAGGTTACATGGCCAAGCATTTCAATAGGTGATTTTTTTATATCAGCAACTATCTGTGCGCCTTCTTCCAAAACTTCCTCAGGATTTTCTGTCAATAAACCAACTAATTGTTTTCTATCTTCTCTAATAGTATCAGATCTATATAATGATCTTTTTCCAATAAAATCATATTTCTTTTTGCTTACTATCCAATCCATTTGTAAATCAATTGGTGTTAGTGTTGCATCAGTGTCTTGACCAACTATTATAAAACCTTTTTCTGCTCTTAATAAGTGCATCGTTTCAGTTCCATAAGGTGTAATATTAAAATCTTTACCTGCTTCCATACATTTTTCCCAAACAGATTTACCAAAATTTGCTTGGATATTAATTTCATAACTATGTTCTCCAGTGAAACTGATCCTCATCACTCTACATTTAATATTATCTATTTTTGCATTTTTGAATGACATATGTGGAAACTTTTCATCAGAAAGATCTAAATCAGGAATAACTTTTGAAACGATTTTTTTACTGTTAGGCCCACACACACTTATTGTAGCATAATGATCAGTTACAGATGATAAATAGACATCTAATTCAGGCCATTCTGTCTGAAGATAGTCTTCAAGTTTTCCCAATACGTTAGCCGCACCGCCAGTAGTAGTGGTCATAATGTAATGATTTTCACCTAGTCTAGTTGTGACGCCATCATCATAAACCATTCCATCTTCATTTAACATTAAACCATAACGACATTTACCCACTGCTAGTTTTGACCAAGCATTAGTATAAACACGATTTAAAAATTCCGAGGCATCTGTACCCTGAATATCAATTTTTCCTAATGTAGATGCATCCAGAATACCTGCTGAGTCTCTAGCAGCTTTACTTTCTCTTTGTACTGCTTGATGCATATTTTCATTATCCTTTGGATAGTACCAAGCTCTTTTCCATTGACCAACGTTTTCAAACTCAGCGTTGTTGGCAACATGCCAATCATGTATCGGAGTACGTCTAAATATATCAAAAAATTCTCCTACATTTCTTCCAACAATAGTTCCAAAAGTAAGAGGTGTATAAGGAGGTCTAAAAGTTGTAGTTCCGTGTTCACCCATTTTAGTTCCCGCTGTTTCTGAGATAATTCCAAGAGCATGCATATTACCAAGTTTACCCTGATCAGTTCCCATACCAGTAGTAGTGTATCTTTTTACATGTTCTATAGATCTGAACCCTTCTCTTAGAGCTAATTTAATATCTTTTGCAGTTGCATCGTTTTGATAATCAACAAAAGACTTAGTTTTCCCTATGGATTTATCAGATGGTAATAACCAAATATTTCTCTTTGATTGATTTAAACCTGAGATAGTTTCAACAGTTTTGTATTCAGAATTATCAATATCAAGAAACTTTTTAATAGAAGATAAGGTGTTGCTTATTATTTCCTCTAAACCAAAGTCTCCATTACAAGATCCAACACTTATTTGATCTGAAGGATAAACATTAGGTATAAATACTTGGTCTTCTTCTCTAAATTTTAATTTACCTCCCGATTGTGTAAACAAGTGTACTGCTGGTGTCCAACCACCAGATACACCTAAACAATCACAATTCAACTTTGTTTTGTCACCAATGACTGTTTGACCATCTTTTGAAAGTTTCATGATGGATATTTTATTAATTCTTCTATATCCGTAAGTATCAACGACAGTATAACCTTTATAAATTTCAATATTATTTTTCTCAACTTCGTATGAAATTTTAGAGTCAATCTGCTCTCTATTATCAATTATTGCATTAATCTTAATTCCTCTTTGAATTAAGCTCATGGCTGTTTCATATGCGGTATCGTTATTGGTAAAAAGAATATTATTTTCACCACAAGCCACACCATATAAATCAATATATTTTTTAATTGCTGAAGATAACAGTATCCCTGGACGATCATTATTATCAAATATTAAAGGTCTTTCTATAGAGCCAGTTGCTGTGATTACTTTTTTAGCTCGAATTTTTAATAATCTTTGTCTTACTTTATTTTCTCTTTGATTAATCGGTAAATGATCAGTGAGATTTTCACGGGCCAATAAAAAGTTGTATCCATGAAATGCTGCAACGCTAGTTCTTATTTTTATTTCTAAATTTTCTAATTTAGATATTTCGTTAATTTCTTTTTCTAACCATGAACTTGTTATTTGATTATTAATCTTTGAAAATTCTGAGTTATCATAAATAGAAGATCCCCCCAAATAAGATTTTTCATCAACTAAAAGAGTCTTAAAACCATTTTTAGCTGCCATTTTAGCTGCCATTATTCCTGAAATACCTGCTCCGATAACTAAAACATCACAATGAATATATTTATGTTCATATATGTCTGGATCAGCTACTTTAGGTGATTTACCTAAACCCGCAGATTTTCTAATAAAGTATTCATACTTTTCCCAGAAACTTGCAGGCCACATAAAAGTTTTATAATAAAAACCTGCAGGTAAGATAGGGGATAATAGATTATTAATTCCTCCAATATCAAAATTAACGCTAGGCCAACAATTTTGACTAGATGCAACTAAACCTTCATATATTTCTACTTCTGTAGCTCTTACATTAGGTTCAGTTCTTGAGGAATTATTATGTAATTGAATTATAGCATTAGGTTCTTCAGAACCAGACGTCATAATTCCACGGGGTCTATGATATTTAAAACTTCGTCCAACAAGATGAATGCCATTAGCCAATAAAGCTGATGCTAGAGTATCACCTTTAAAACCAAAATATGTTTTGTTATTAAATTTAAAAGAAACTCGATAAGTCTCATCGATAAATTTGCTTGTTTTAAATCTTAAATTATTAGACATTCTATTTTACTGGTGGTTTTTCACCCATTTTGTATACAGCTTTTATTTGGTCGTTTGATGTATCTCTAACCATATTGAACCATTTTCTACAACCATGAACATGGTTCCATCTTTCAAATTGAACTCCTTTTATGTTTTTTCTCATGAACAAATATTCTGCCCATTCATCATCACTTAGTTCTGTAGGTTGTTTTGGCCTTACAATATGTGCTTCACCACCAGCTTTAAATTCGCTTTGTTCTCTCTCACCGCAAAAAGGACAATTAATTAAAAACATTAGTGTGCAACAGCGGCTGCACCATGTTCATCAACTAGATCACCACTTACAAATCTATTTATATTAAAGGCAGCATTTAATTTATGAGGTTCGTCATTTGCAATTGTGTGAGCAAATAAATCCCCTGAGCCAGGTGTAGCTTTAAAACCTCCAGTTCCCCAACCACAATTAAAGTACAAACCCTTAATTGACGTTTTACTTATGATTGGACTTGCATCAGGACATATATCAACTATTCCACCCCACTGACGAAGCATTCTCATTCTACTAAATATTGGATATAGTTCTAAAATTGCATTTAAAGTTCCTTCCACAATATCATGACTTCCTTTTTGAGAGTAAGATACATAATCATCAGTTCCTGCTCCAATAACTAATTCTCCCTTATCAGATTGGCTGACATATGCATGAACAGCGTTAGACATTACAACTGTATCTATTATTGGTTTTACTGGTTCAGACACTAAAGCTTGAAGTGGTTTACTTTCCAAAGGTAATTTCAATCCAGCCATATTCGCTATTACACTGGAGTGACCAGCTGCTACTACTCCAATTTTTTTTGTTTTGATAAATCCTTTAGTCGTTTCAATTCCTTCAACTGTATCACCATTTCTTTTTATACCTTTTACTTCACAATTTTGAATTATATCAACACCCATTTCATCAGCACCTCTTGCGTATCCCCAAGCAACAGCATCATGCCTAGCTGTACCGGCTCTTCTTTGAAGAGTTCCACCTAAAACTGGATAACGAATATCTTGCGAGGTATTTATGATTGGACAAAATTTTTTAACTTCTTCAGTATTTAAATAAACTGCATCAATACCATTCAATCTATTAGCGTGAGTTCTTCTTTTTAAATCTCTAACATCTTGCAAATTATGTGCAAGATTCATAACTCCTCTTTGACTAAACATAACATTATAATTCAATTCTTGAGATAAACCTTCCCAAATTTTAAGAGCATGGTCATATAAACCCGCACTTGCATCCCATAAATAATTAGATCTTATTATTGTAGTATTTCGACCAGTATTTCCTCCTCCTATCCAACCTTTTTCCACAACAGCAATATTCTTCATGTTATGTTTTTTTGCTAGATAATAGGCAGTTGCAAGACCATGTCCTCCACCACCAACAATTACTGCATCATATTCTTTTTTAGGCTCAGGATCTTTCCAAGCTTTCTCCCAATTTTCATGATAAGAAAAAGCGTTTTTAATAAGTGAAAATATTGAATACTTATTTTTCATAATTATTGAATAATTACTTTATAAATATTGATTATTCAATACAATCAGAAGTGACAAATTTATTGGAAGAGTGGGTGAGAGGCTGAAACCAGTCGTTTGCTAAATGACCGTGCGAGGAAACTTGTACCGAGGGTTCGAATCCCTCCTCTTCCGCCATTTTTAGTATAAAGGATCATCCTTAAAGAAATTTATCATTGTAACTGGCTTTTGAGCTAAAATATAACGATAGACGTTGTAGTTCTCCAGTACTCTTTGCACATAATTTCTTGTTTCTTTAAATTTGATTAATTCAATCCAGTTTACATAATCAATTTGGTTCTTTTGTGGATTTTTATTTATTTTTTTCCAATATCTGACTCTTTTAGGTCCGGCATTATAGGCCGCTATTGCAAAGGGATAAGCACCATCATATTCTAAAATTAGTCCAGCTATATAGTGAGAACCTAAATTGATATTATATTCTGCATCTCTTGTTAATCTAGATTTTGAATAAGGAAGTTTTGCTTGTTTAGCAACTACTTTTGCCGTGTAAGGCATGAGCTGCATTAATCCTTTTGCTCCTGCGTGACTGTTAGCACTTAAATCAAATTCACTTTCTTGTCTTATTATTGACAGTATAAATGCAGTATCAGGAATTTTTCTTCCATTTATATAATTTGGAGTACTTATAATTGGATAATTATATTTGTTATGAAATCTTTTTTCATATGATGCAATTTTTGCTATTTGAATAGCAAAATCAAATCTATCAATGCTTGTTGCTAATTCTGCTGCTAAAACTTCACTACCATTATTTATATCATCATTAGCCAAATGTCTTAAAATATGTTTTGTATATTTATCTTCGTTCAGCTCATCAAGAAGATAAACTGTTTTAACTAATTCTTTTTTAAAAAAGTAGTCTCTATATTCTTTTGAAACTTCAATATCTCTAGATAGTTCAAAAGGCTGATTGGGATTTAACTCCATAAATGCTAACTGACCATAATATGTAGTTAGAAAATTAGATGCTTTACCAAACCATTCATTAGCTAATTCATTTTTACCAAGTTTCTGATAAGTTTTAGCTAACCAATAGGCTCCTCTCGAAGTACTTATCGGGTAACCAACATTATTATAAAAATTTTCAAAATGATCCTTAGCTAACAAAGGATCATCTAAGAAACTTAATGCTATCCATCCACTCATCCATTCCGCGGCCGCATATTCGGGTCCATCAGTCAAAGCATGATTACTTGCAATTTTATAAGCTAAAGCATATTTCTTTTTATAAATTAATGATCTTGAAATGATTTCTCTTTCAAACCACCACTTATCTGGTCTGACTAAATAATCTTTGGTATTTTTAATTTTTACTAAAATTTCAACAGAACTATCAACCCTTCCTCTTTTTCTTCTCCATTTTAATCTGTCGTAATTTAAACCCGCATCGTTTTTAAATTTTGCTGGAACTTTAGAAATAGCATTATCTACACCATACGATTTACTCATTAACAATTGACGTGCTGTATAAAGCAACTCATAATCTTTAGGTAAATATCTTAATAATCTTTTTAAATCCCAGTATTTATTATTCCAAGCCAAGTAATCTGCTCTTTTAATATAATCATCCGCATTGAGATATTTTTTGAATTTTTTTCTATAGAATCTTAATTCAGATTTGCTTAATTCGGCAGTAATCCATCCTTCTTTAATATATGAAATACCTTTTTGTGTATTACCATTGAGAATTATACTTTCTCCAAGTATCATTTTTCCAAAACCACTTAAAGGTTCATCAACACCGAACCAATCGATAATTTTTTTGGGTGAAATAGTGTCTGTAGAAAGTTTATGCTCTGCTAAATATTTTACTCTTCCCAATCGTGGATAATCCTCATTTTTGTCTATAAAAGTTTTATAATCGTAATATGATGCTTTATTTCCTTTAGTTAGTAGATGTCTCCATTGTATGAAATTATAGACTGATTTATCTCTTGCTTTTTTTGCTGTTTTCAATGCGGCAGGCCATTTTGCTTGTTTCATTTCTGAAATAGCCTTTTTCGCAATTTCGAAATCTTTCTTGTTATAATATTTGGATTTTTTCGCTGTATCAGTTTTTTTGGTTCCAGCTATTAAAGGTTTCTTTTTTGGTAGAATAATACCTAAGTCTTTTTCAGCTTTTAACTTTATTTCACCTTCAGGCTTTTTTTTAATTTCCTCTACTATTTTTTCGGGAATTGGTTTTGGCAGAGGCTTCATTACATCAATTAATAACTTCTGGTCCTTTTCTGCTTTAGTTTGGATCGGTTTCTTTAAAGGTATTATTTCAGTAGAAAACAAAATAGTAATAGTAGAGAAGAAAAATAAATTGATAAAAAATATGAATTTTTTTAGCATAATCTTTTAGTATATGAATCCACAAACTATGTTATAAGTATTTATGTTCAAAGGATCAAATGTTGCTTTAGTCACTCCGTTTAAAAATGATAAACTTGATGATGAAACTTACATTAAGTTAATCCATTTTCATATTGAAAATGGGACAAATGGTTTGGTTCCAGCTGGAACAACTGGTGAGTCTCCAACTTTAAGCCATAATGAGCATGAAAGGGTAATTGATTTATGTGTCAAAGAAAGTAATGGAAAATTACCTGTATTTGCTGGTACTGGGTCAAACTCTACTGAGGAGGCTATTTCATTGACTACTCATGCTGAAAAAATGGGAGCAGATGGAGCTTTAATTGTAACTCCTTATTATAATAAGCCTACCCAAGAGGGACTTTATCAACATTATAAAGCAATAAATGATAAATGTGGAATTCCAATTCTTATTTATAACATTCCTGGAAGATCAGTGATTGATATGTCAGTTGAAACGATGGCAAGATTATTTGAATTAAAAAATATTATTGGTGTTAAGGATGCAACAGGAGATTTAACAAGAGTAGATAAAACATTAAAAAAATTAGGCAAAGATTTTATACAATTAACAGGAAATGATGATAACGCTTTAGAGTTTAATAGAAAAGGTGGAGTAGGTGCTATAAGTGTAACAGCCAACATTGCTCCAAAACTTTGTTCTGATTTCCAAAGATTTTCAAAGTCTAATAATGATAATGAAATTAAAGAGGCTGAGAGATTAAATGAAATATTGCAGCCTGTTCATCACGCTATGTTTGTTGAAAGCAATCCTAGCCCAGTTAAGTACGCTGCAAAATTATTAGATTTATGTGATGACGATGTAAGATTACCATTAGTAAAAGTAACAGACACTACTAAAGATATTGTTAAAAAGGCTCTTCATACAGCTAAATTAATTCAATGAACAAAAAAACCAATTCTGGTTTAAAAATAATATGTTTGAATAGAAAGGCTAGTTTTAATTATTTTTTTGAAGATTTATTAGAAGCTGGGATTGTCCTTAAAGGCTCTGAGATTAAATCAATAAGAGAGGGAAAAGTAAATATTGCAGATTCATATGCTGTTGAAAAAGACGGTGAATTGATTTTAATTAATTCTCATATAGCGTCTTATAAACAAGCCAGTTATTCTAACCACAATCCAACAGATGAAAGAAAGTTACTTTTAAATAAACGGGAAATAAATAAATTAATAGGAAAAATGCAAAGAGACGGTCTTACCATTGTTCCCACTAAAATGTATTTTAAAAAAGGAAAAGCAAAAATTGAACTTGCGGTAGCAAAAGGAAAAAAACTGCACGACAAAAGAGCTAGTAAAAAGGATAGGGATTGGAATCGTGACAAATCAAGATATTTTAGAAAATCAAGCTAATCGTATTTATTTAGGTATTGGCTCAAATTTAGGAAACAGAAGATATAAAATCGAACAAGCTAAGTATGAATTATCGTTAAGAAATATTAGACTTGTCAAATCATCAAATTTTTATGAGAGTTTATCATGGCCAGATGAAAGTAAACCTAAATACTTAAATATTGTCTTAGAAGTTATTTCTGATCTAAAACCTTTAGAGTTACTTAAAGTATCTAAAGACATTGAAATCAGCCTCGGTCGTAAAAAAAGGTATAAAAATGCCCCTAGAGAATGTGATATAGACATAATTGATTATAAAAGTAAAAAAATTAGTCAAAAAATCAATTTACCTCATCCAAGAATGCACAATAGAAATTTTGTCCTTTTTCCATTATTTGAATTAAATAAAAATTGGAAACACCCAATTTCCAAAGATCACATTAAAAAACTCATAATATCATTACCAAATAGAGACATAAGATCTATTAAACAAATCTGAATTAATGATATAATAAGGTGTATGCTTAATTCAGATGATTTAATAAATAAAGTAAAAGGATATAATAAGTTTTTAAATCCAGATAGGTTAAATAAGGCTTATGACTTTGCGGTTAAGGCCCATAGCAATCAAAAAAGAGCCTCAGGTGATCCATACTCAGTTCATCCAATTGAAGTAGCAAATATATTAACCGATTTAAAATTAGATAGTGCAACCATAACTACGGGTTTATTACATGACACAATAGAGGATACATATGCAACTTATGAAACTATCAAAGGTGAGTTTGGAGATGAAGTTGCAGATTTAGTTGATGGTGTTACAAAAATATCTGCACTTGAAAATAATGCATCATCCAATTCTAAAGCAGAAAATTTTAGGAAATTAATTTTAGCAACTTCAAAAGATATTAGAGTTTTATTAGTAAAAATTGCTGATCGACTGCATAACATGAGAACTATAAAAGCAATTTCAAAAGAGGAAAAAAGAAAAAGGATTTCCCAAGAAACTATGGAAATTTATGCTCCATTAGCGGACAGAATGGGAATGCATAGAATTAGGGATGAGTTAGAAGATCTTTCTTTTGAAATTTTAAATAATGAAGCTAGGTCGTTAATTCAAAAAAGACTTGATGAAATAAAATTAGATAAAAAAGATATTTTTGAAACTTTATCAACTGAAATAAGAAAATTATTAGATCAAAATAAAATTTCCTCAAAAATTTATGGAAGAGAAAAAACACCTTTTTCAATCTGGAGAAAAGTTCAGAAAAAAAGAGTTTCTTTGGAACAAATTACCGATATCATTGGATTTAGAATTATTTTGGATAATGTTGATGACTGTTATAAAACTTTAGGAATAATTCACAAAGAATATAATTGTATACCTGGGAAATTTAAAGATTATATATCTTCAGCAAAAATTAATGGCTATAAATCAATTCATACCGCAGTTATTGGATCTAATAGAAAACCCATAGAAATTCAAATAAGAACTAAAGAGATGCACGATTTTGCTGAGAGAGGAATAGCTTCTCATTGGCAATATAAGTCCTCAGAAAAATTTAACTCTCTCACCTGGAAAGAATATGATTGGTTGAAAGATTTAGTTGAAATTATAGAAAAAAATGAAAATCCTGAACACTCTTATGAATACACTAAACTTCAAATGTTTCAGGAAAATGTTTTTTGTTTTACTCCCAAAGGTTCAGTAATCAAATTACCCAAAGATGCAACAGCAATAGATTTCGCTTATGCCGTACATACAAAAATTGGTGATACTGCAGTTGGATGTGAAATAAACGGAAATAAGAGTGAACTTCAATCAATTTTAAGAAATGGTGATAGAATAAAAATAATTACTTCAAAAAATCAATCACCATCACTTCACTGGATTCCAACAACAAAAACTGGAAAAGCCAGAGCTGCTATAAGAAGATATTGGCATGATAGGGGTGAGGAGAAGCAGGAAAGAATAAAAAAATATAATACCACTTTATGGATTTCATTACCTGATAAACCAGGTCAATTAGGAAATGTAAGTTCATTAATAGGTGAACATAAATTAAATATTTCAAATTTAGTAATGGCTGGAAAAAAACCTGACTATATCAATTTTAAATTTCAGCTGATAATAAGAGATTTGAAAAATTTTACTAATTTTATTGCAGAGCTTAAACAAAAGGGTATAAAATTTAAGATAATTAGACACGAAGATAAAAGAAATGCTTTCACACAAAAAATCCTTAGATATTTTAAGAAAGACTAATGCTTTATTAGAAGGACACTTCATTTTATCTTCTGGATTACATTCTTCAAAGTATATCCAGTGTGCTAAACTTTTAAGTTATCCATCAAAAGCAGAAAAAATATGTAAATCATTGGCTTTAAAAATCAAAAAAAATTTTAGAAAATTTGATTTAATTTTGGCACCGGCCATTGGTGGTATTGTGATAGGTTACGAAATTGGTAGGATTTTAAAAAAAGAGACGATTTTTTGTGAAAGAGTTAAAGGTAAATTCACTCTGAGAAGAGGTTTTAAAATTAAAAGAGGCTCTAAAGTTATCATTATTGAAGATGTAATAACCACAGGAAAATCCAGCATGGAATGCGTAAAACTAATAAAAAAATCTAATGCAAGATTAGTTGGTTTTGCGACAATTATTGATAGATCATCAAAGAAAACATTGAAAATAAAAAAAAAGATAATTTCACATCTTAAAATTGAAGTACCAACTTATAAATCAAACAAAATACCAAAGGAATTAGACTCAATTCCCATTTCAACACCAGGAAGCAGATTTATTAAGTGAAACGGTTAGGTGTAAATATTGATCATGTTGCGACAGTTCGAAATGCCAGAGGTGAATTTCATCCTGACCCATATAAAGCTGCATTATTTGTCAAAAAAAAAGGTGCCGACTCTATTACAATACACCTTCGAGAAGACAGGAGACACATAAGAGATTTAGACGCAAAAAAAATTTGTTCAATAAAAAAATTATTAGTAAATTTAGAAATTTCAACAAATAGGAATATTGTTAAGAATGCTTTGAGAATAAAACCAAAATTTATTTGTATTGTACCTGAAAATAGAAATGAAATAACAACCGAAGGTGGTTTAAATTTAAAGAAAAATAAAAATAAAATTAAAAAGATAATATCACAATTTAAAAAAAAAAAGATTAGAACGAGCCTATTTGTAAATCCAAATATAAAAGATATTTATTTGTCTAAAGAAATAGGTGCTGATTGTGTTGAAATACATACAGGACATTTTTCAAATCTGATAAAATCGAAAAAATCTTTCATTAAGGAATTTTTAAAGATTAAGAAATGTGCAATATTAGCATCAAAAATTGGTGTGGAGGTACATGCTGGACACGGTCTGGATTTCAAATCTACTAAAATACTAACCAAGATAAATGAAATAGTAGAGTTTAATATTGGGCATTTTATTATTGGTGAGTCTATTTTTTATGGTTTACCATTTGTCATAAAAAAGTTTAAAAGAATTATCAAAAATTAAAATGAAAATTTTAGGTATCGGTGTAGATATTGTTGAAAATAAAAGGCTTAAAAATTCTATTAAAAATAAAAGTTTTATCTCAAGATTATTCACTTTACTTGAAATTAAAAATTCTAGGTTGGTAAAAGATAAATCTATCTATTTTTCAAAAAAATTTGCAGCAAAAGAATCATTCTCTAAAGCGCTTGGAACTGGATTCAGAAAAGGGTTAAATTTTAAAGATGTTGAAATTTTAAATGATAATTTAGGTAAACCATATTTTAGATTAAATAACAAAACCAAAAAAATTATAATGAAAACGTTAAAAGTTAAAAATTTTGATATATTTCTTTCAATATCTGATGAAAAAGAATATTCAATTGCATTTACTATAATTCAGGCCAAAAATGTTTAATAAAAAATTTTTTATAGAAAACTTTAAGACACTTTTTTATGCTTTTATTATAGCTATAATTATTAGATCCTTAATTATCCAACCATTTTATATTCCATCTTCATCCATGGAACCTGGTTTATTAGTTGGAGACAGACTTTTTGTAACAAAATATTCATATGGTTATAGCAAGCACTCATTTCCATTTAGTCCACCTATTTTTGAGAATAGAATTTTTTCTAGCAAGCCAAATAGGGGTGACGTAATAGTTTTTAAAACCCCTGCAGATAATAGAACAGATTATATTAAAAGACTTATTGGTCTACCGGGAGATAGAATTCAGTTTGTGGATTCCAATTTATATCTAAATAATAGTGAAATTCTTAAATCAAAAGTTTCAGAAAGAGATACAATTTATTGTGGGGAAAAGACTATTAATGTTTTTACATTTGAGGAAAAATTACCAAACGGAAAAATTTACAAAACTGTTTATCTTAAAAATTTTACTTTTGATAATTCTGACGTTTTTACTGTTCCTGATAACTATTACTTCTTTTTAGGTGATAATAGAGATTGTTCAAAAGATAGCAGGTATTTAACCAGTGTTGGTTATGTTCATGAAGATAATCTAGTTGGTAAAGCAAGATTTATTTTTTTTTCATCTGATAGATCAGTTGGTAGTATTTTTGCTTTTTGGAAATGGAACAAATCTATTCGATTTGACAGATTTTTTAAGAAAATTATTTGATGAAAATTGATTATTCTAAACTTGAAAAAAAAATAGATTATAAGTTTAAAAATAGAAATTTACTTGTTCAAAGTCTTACTCATAAAAGTTTTAATAAAATGAATAATAATGAAAAAATAGAATTTTTAGGAGACAGAGTTTTGGGTTTAGTTATCGCAAAAAAACTTTTAGAGATCTATCCAGAGGAAAAGGAAGGAATTTTGGATAAAAAATATGCTTCATTAGTAAATAAAAAGACATGTTTGGAAATTGCTAAAAGTATTAATTTACAAAATTATATTTTAATTTTTAATCCTAGAAATAGATCAGTTACAATTGAGGATAAGGTGATATCAGATAGTTGTGAAGCTTTAATTGGAGCTATTTACCTTGATAGGGGATTTAATATAACAGAGAAAATTATATTAGAATTGTGGAGAGAAAAAATAAAAGAAAGTGTGATTACTCAAATTGATGCAAAAACAAAACTTCAAGAATTTTCATTGAAAAAGTTTAAAAGACTGCCTATTTATAAAATAATTTCTAATACTGGTCCAAGACACAAGCCTGTATTCAAAGTTGCTGTAAAATTACAAAATACGAAATTTTATAATGGTGAGGGAAAGTCTAAAAAAGAAGCAGAGCAGAATGCAGCTTTACTTTGTTTAAATGATAATTTGATTTGATGAATTGGGACGATACAGGTTTTTTACTTTCAAAAAATAGATATAACGAAAATTCTCTTATTTCGGAATTTTATACTAAAAATCACGGAAAAATATCGGGTATCGTTTTTGGTGGTACTTCAAAAAAAATCAAAAATTATCTTCAAATTGGTAATCAACTTTATCTAAATTATAACTCTAAATCTGAGAATAAAATAGGATATTTTAAATTAGAAATCCAAAAAGTTTATTCACCTATATATTTTGAAAATTCTCAAAAACTCTCATGCATTAATTCTGCAATGAGTTTAATTCGTTTATTAACAGCTGAGTCTCAATCTAATATTAAAATATTTGACCTTATTGAAAAATTTTATTTGATACTCTCAAATGATGAGTGGTTAAAAGATTATATTTTTTGGGAATTAGAATTACTTAAGACCATAGGTTTTGATTTAGAATTAAGTAATTTTGCAACTAAAGAGTTATTAGATGATAAAATAATATATGTAGTTAAATCCAAAAATGAAAAAAAGATAATACCAAATTTTCTAATTGATAAGAAAATTGTAGTTAATGATTTGAATATACTTTTAAATGGATTGAAATTAGTAAGTGATTTTATAGAAAAAACCATATTAAAACCAAATAACTTAAACTATCCAATTAGCAGAACTCAGTTCATAAATTCACTGAGATAATTAAGGTAAAATTTCATTTAATCTATCTGCATAATAACTAACTATTGCGTTCGCACCAGCTCTTTTAAAACTTATTAAATTTTCAAATATCGCATCTTTATTTATTATTTTTTTTTCTACAGCATTGGATAACATGCTATATTCACCAGAAACTTGGTATGCAAAAACTGGGATTTTAAATTTATTTTTTATTGATCTTATAATATCAAGATAGGGTAACCCAGGTTTTACCATGACCATATCTGCACCTTCTTTTATATCTAAAGCCACCTCTCTTATTGCTTCATCATAATTCCTGAAATCCATTTGATAAGTTTTTTTATCTCCTTTTAAGGCAACCTTAGATCCAACAGCATCTCTAAAAGGCCCATAAAAGTTAGAGGCATATTTAACTGCGTAAGAAAGAATTTGAGTATTTTTGAAATTTCCTTTGTCTAGAGCTTTTCTAATTTTACCAATTCGTCCATCCATCATATCTGATGGTGCTAACACATCACATCCCATTTGAGCTTGTAATAAAGATTGCTGAACTAAGATTTCTATAGTTTCGTCATTCATTATATTGTTTGATTTGAGAATTCCATCATGACCATGTTTTGTGTAAGGATCCAAAGCTACATCACACATTATTCCAATTTTATTTTTGTATCTTTTTTTAATGTATTTTATAGCTTTACATACTAAATTATCTTCATTTAGAGCTTCACTTCCTAAATCATCTTTTAATTTAGATGATGTATAAGGAAATAAGGCGACCATAGGTATCTGATTTTTAATAGCTCGATCTAAGATTATTCCCAATTTATTAATAGAATATCTATATACACCTGGCATAGATTTTATAGGTTGGGTCTTGTTTTTACCCTCAATCAAAAATATGGGAAGTATAAAGTCATTCGGTGATAAATTGTTTTCTGAGACAAGTCTTCTTGACCAGCTGTTTTTTCTATTTCTTCTTAGTCTTAAACTAGGATATTTACCTGTAATCATATTTAATTTTATTTTAAAAATGCGACAAATGTAATATACACATATATAGTAAAAAAGGTACAAAGCAATCACGATGACAGTTGAAAATACAAAGATAATAAATTTAAATGTAAAAAAAGAAGAACGAGTTTTAGATTTTAGCGACTTCCAAAAACAAGAAATAAAATTTGACATCTCAAAACTTCAAGAAGCGTATAATCAAATTATTCAGACTAAAAAGTTTGAAGACGCAGGTGTTACGCATTTTGGTGCCATATCTTTAACGCAAATTCCTGGTGATCCAGATTCTATCAAAGGAAATAAAGCAAGAGGTCTTTATTGGACTAAACCTGACAGATCTGGCAAAGAAGTAATGAGGGAAGGAGCAATAAATGAATCTGCATATAGTGAATTTGTTAAAGATTACGAAAATACTTACTTTAAACATGTGTATGATGTTTTGTCCTCAAAGTATAAATTAGGTAGGATGAGAATTTTACTTAAGGAACCTCGATCAACTTTAAGTTGGCATAGAGACCCAGAGCCTAGATTGCATATACCTATAATCACGAACCCTGGTTGTATTATGGTTATAGATAATGTTGCTAAACACATGCCAGCAGATGGATCGGTTTGGATTACAAATAATACAAAATACCATAACGCCTTTAATGGTGGTGAAGAAAATAGAATACATCTTGTTGCATGTGTTTTAGATTACAAGTTCAACTAATTTGAAAAAAATTTTTATTTCCTCAGATCACGCCGGTTTTAAATTAAAAGAAGACATAAAAAAACACCTTAAAAGTATAAAATTAAATTTTAAAGATCTTGGACCTGCAAATGATAATAGTGTTGATTATCCA
>Ga0208624_1000657_pt1 | contig 17338 bp, 17 predicted proteins | sample Knorr_S23_td_DCM_FD_185607 | JGI IMG/M metagenome (GOLD analysis project Ga0208624, IMG submission 185607) | Marine microbial communities from Southern Atlantic Ocean transect - Knorr_S23_td_DCM_ad_71m_LV_A (SPAdes) (version 2) | ecosystem: Environmental > Aquatic > Marine > Oceanic | place...
TTATCACAAGCTTGTTGTGGAGGATGCAGTTTATGACCGAGATTTATTTGACGGTCAGAGGACTGCAATCATCAGTGGGCTTGTTGAATCCCTTGGTGCCAATGTCGGAGATTACTCAACCTGGCATGACTGCTGTGGTTTTGGCTTCCGTCACATTCTGGTGAGTCGAGATTTTTCACGCTCTTTTGCTACCAAGCGCAAGATCGAACGGATGAAAGAAGAGGTCAATCCTGATGTCGTTCTTACTCACGATACAGGTTGTGTCACAACACTCGATAAGAGCCAGTTTGCAGCTCAAGCTCATCAAAGCAACGTCGGCATTCCAGTGATGTCCGATGCACAATTTGCAGCACTTGCCATGGGAGCTCATCCTTATATAGTTTGCCAACTTCACTGGCATGGCGTTGACAACAAACCTTTATTGGAAAAAATGGGAATTGATCATGAAAAAGCATGGGCAGAATTTGAAGCCCAGGCGGACCGAATTAAATCCGGAGAAATTGACTACATCAGTTGGGAGGAAGCAGATGCCTGAAAATCCCGTACTCATTATTGGCGGAGGCCCCGCTGGTTTAGAAGCAGCAAGAGGTGTCGCCGATCTAGGCTACCCAGTAACCATAGTCGAAAAAGAAGATCGCCTAGGAGGAACTCCAATACATTGTGACTATGCAGCATTGACCCCAAATCTTATTAATGCTGAAGAAGCCATGGGAGCAATGGTGAAAAAGATTGAAAACGATCCCTTGATCGATATCAGGACTTCAACCGAGATTACGACCGCCAGCGGAAATGCGCCTGAATTACAGGTGACTCTCAAAGGTCAGTCCGGAGAAGAACAATTGAATGCGGGAAGTGTGATTGTTGCTACGGGATTCAAACATTTTGATCCCGGCAAGGAAACCCAAATGTACGGTTATTATGAGTTTGATGACGTGATTACCTTGGTGGACACGGAGCGCATGCTCAAAGCTGGGAAATTTGTTCGCCCTTCCACGGGTGAGCCACCGAAGCAGGTTTGTTTCATCCAATGTGTTGGCAGCCGCGACCGGCAGATCGGAAACCAATGGTGTTCTAAGGTCTGTTGTGGGATTGCCTCCAAGGAGGCAATTGAGATTAGAAAAATGCTTCCTGAGTGTAGAGTGTTTGTCTTTTATATTGATATGAGAATGTATGGTTTTTGGGAGGACGAAATATATTGGAAAGCCCAGGAAGAGTATAAGATAAATTTCATCAGAGGCATTGTTACTGAAATCACTAGGAGAGGTGATCAGGTTGTAGTAAAAGGAGAAGACACTACGATGGGCCGACCTCTAGAAGCTCCGATGGATGTTGTTATATTATCTGTAGGTATGGAGCCAAGTGAAGGAACCACACAAATGGCCAAAATGTTTAATTTGCCATTCGAATCTCATGGTTACATAGAAAGCATCGGTGGTGCACTGAACACAGTGGTAACTCCAGTTCCAGGCATTTTTGTTGCTGGAGCGGCTGGTGGACCTGCTGACTTAGAAGATTCTGTTTCAATGGGTGGAGCTGCAGCAATGAAAGCCTCGGCTTTTTTAAGAAAGGCGTCCTTAAAAGTTGCTGCCTGATGCTACATGATTCGCTGACGGTGGAGGAGGTCGTCGACTCTGAATCCGCTCTTGAATTTATGAAGGAAGCAACCAAATTGGCGACCTCATCAGATTTAGAGGACCTCTCTGAAAGAATTGCCAGAAAGGCTGAATTTTTTGGGAGGATGCTTGAGACTGAAAAATTGGAACGATTGACAGAGGATGAATTTAGACTACTGGTTCGTCAAATCTTTTCTATTGGAAGGAAATCCAAAAGGCTGATTACGACTAATGGTTTTGAGAATCTCCGAGAACAGATTCAAAACCTCCTGAATGGAGATGAAAAACTCGATGAACGCTTTAATAGTTTTGTCATTGGAGTCCAAGGGGTTGAGGAAAAAATGAGGATCAATTTTGCAGGAGAATTGCTGCATTTCAGCAATCCGCACAAATACTGGCTCTGGACCAATTGGATTTGGGATCCAGATGCAAATACCGGCTCGCTTCCCTTAGTTGTTCAGGAAGAAGTAGATTTACTTGGAGACACCCCGGGAGAGACATACTTAAGAGTTGGTCAGGCCATGGCACAAGTTAGGCAGGCTGGCCAACAACGAGGTTTCTCAAATCTGGGACAGGGAACATTCGGAGTGGATGTATTCCTGGCCTGTGTTTATGCGGTTTACATGTACACGGTTTTTCGAGTCAAATTATCCGATGAATTTAATCGAATCCTCCCCAACCTACCTGAGTTGACACGCCGGGTTTTAGGGGTGCAGAAAATGGAGTGCTAATCAATGTCTGAACACGAATACGAAAAATTTACTGAAAAAGAAGAGGCCATCGTTGATGGGGTTGATATATCCGGTATTTGGAACCGAATGTATGAACCCCGGGAATTGACAGGTTATGATCTTACTTTTATGGATAAAGTGACAGAAACCCCTGGTGCTGAGTCAATGGGATGGTGCTATCAGTGTGCACAATGTGTTGGGGTGTGTCCGGTAGATAATGTGGGAAGTTATGGACCGAGGAAACTCTTCCGAAAACTTCAGACTGGGATGAATCTATTTGAAAACGACGATCTCTGGCTTTGCACAACTTGTATGAACTGCCTCAGGGTCTGTCCGAAGGAAGTCAACATGATGAAAATCATGCCTGCCATCAGGGAACAGGTCGTTTTGAATGGGAGTCTTCCTGGAGAAATTCAGGATATGTTGCAGAATGTTTCGGAATACGGTAATCCCATGGGGGAGTCTCCGAGAAAGCGCCCGCGTTGGACGAAGGGACTTGAAAATCCTCCAAGAGACCTTTCCAAGGAAGATGGGTCTGAACCGGTTGAGGTCCTATGGTATGTCAGCGATTATTTTTCCTACCATCAGCGTGGACAGGATGCGGCCAAAGCATTGACTAGGGTGTTTAATCGTCTCGGGCTTGATTTTGGAATTCTTGGAAGTCAGGAAAAATGTGATGGTGACTCCCAGAGGTTGGTGGGAGAGACCGGTCTTTTTGAAGAACTTGCTCAACATAACGATGAGCAGTTTCAAAAATACGAACATGATACTCTGGTCGTTACCGACCCTCATGCCTACAATGCCTTTAAAAATCATTATCCTAAAATAACAGGGAATGAGTACAAGCTAGCTCATTACACTCAGTACCTAAGAGGCCGTCTAGGAGAACTGAAGCCCTTGTTGACCGAATCATATACAAAAAAACTTACGTTTCATGATCCATGTTACCTGGGGCGTCATAATGGTGAATACCTTGCTCCTAGGGAACTTATCGAAGCGGTTCCTGGGGCTGAGTTCATCGAAATGTATCGTTGCCGGGAACAGAGTTATTGCTGTGGCGGAGGCGGTGGTGGGATGTGGCTCGACGGAGTGACTGCGGACCATACTCGGGAACGGTTGTCTGAGAATAGGGTTAAGGAAGCTATTGAAATCGGGGCCGAGGTGCTTGTCGTGTGTTGTCCTTACGAGGTGTCACGGTTCGAAGACGCAGTCAAATCAACCGATAATGAAGGCAAACTTGAGGTTCTGGACATTGCAGAGATCCTGGACCTTTGTATGGGAGGAGAATAACCAAAAGTGGGACCTCTGGTCCTTAGGGCTGAGAATGCCCTGCTTAAAAAACATCTGAGGCGACAGGCTTCAAGGCTTGGACTCGAGTTTGTAGAGTTTACGGATGAAAAGCTGGTGTCGCCGAAGATGTTTGTGACAGAGCTTGAGCAACCAGAACTACTGAAGGAGTTAACGGATTGGAAAGAAAAATGGCCCGAATGCTATGTTGCAATCTCTGTAAGTGAACCGGACAAGGAACTCTGGATTGCTGCGGAAACTGCAGGAGCAGATTTGGTTGCTAATCGTGGTGCTCTCCCGAGATTAATTCATGAGAGGTTAAAGCTGCTTTTAGATGGTAAAGCTCTGGTCAAAAAAAAGGTGCTCCAGAAGGCCAAGCCGGTGATCAATAAGGGAGAAGGGCTGATCGGAAGACTTCCAGATTCCAGTGAAGACCCAATTGCTGTTTTTAAATGGAAAGAAAGTGTCTGTGCGGTTCGTGATATATGTCCCCATGCTGGATTTTCTCTAGCTGATGGAGAATTTGATTCCGACAGTGGAGTTGTGACCTGTCCTGAGCACGGAAGCAGGTTTCATGTTTGCACTGGAGAGAGAATCCGTGGACCAGCAGATTATCCGTTGAAAAAATACAGGGCTTTTCAGGATGGAGAAGAAATCCTAGTAGAGATCGAACAGACTGAATGAAAGATAATGCATTGATTCCCAAGCATGTTGATGAAATGCATCCCTCGGTTCATACCGAACGTGAAGAATTCGGGATGGTGATACTTGTAATCCAGATGATGGCAGACATTCTAAAAAGTGAAAAATGGAGAGAACCTTAAACTCATTAAACTGCACCCATGTGCGAAACGGATTTATAAGCATGATGTAAGTTTTCTTGAAATAAATTGGTTCAAATTAGTCTCGAAACAAATGAGAATAATTTTTTTAGAAAAAAAAACTTAAAAAGGAAAAGATGAAAATTGCAGTTTTACTGAAACAGGTTCCGGACCTTGCCGAAGAACTTGAGGTCGATGACAGCGGCAAGGCGCTGGACACGGAATATATTAAATTCCGTTTAAACGAATACGACGAGCATGCGCTTGAAGAGGCTGTTTGCCTTAAGGAAGCAGGAGAAGCTTCTGAAGTGACAGCGATTGCTCTAGATGGTGAAGAGGTGGACAAGGCACTTTTTACAGCGATGGCAAAAGGTGCGGATAAAGCCCTCAAACTTACAGGAACTGGAGCGGAAGGAAGCAGAAATGCTGCTGCGTTTTTTTCTGAAGCTCTTGATTCAGAATACGATTTGATTATGACCGGAGTTCAGTCCGTGGATGATCGTGAAGGTATGATGGGGCCGATGCTCTCAGCCATGCTTAAGATTCCATGCGTCAGTGTAGTTACAAGAGTTGATGGCGGAAGCTCGGGTGTAACGGTGAAGAAAGAATACTTTGGTGGTCTGATGGCTGCCTTCGATGTACAAACTCCTGCAGTTTTAGGAATCCAGGCAGCAAGACAAACTCCAAGATACGCGCCTGTGAGTAAAGTGCGCCAGATTCAGCAGTCAGCAAGTATCGAGGAAAAAAGCCTGATTGGTTCCACTGATTCTGCTCGGAGTGAAGTGACTTCCATGGCTCCTCCGGTTAAGACAGGCGGAGCGAAGATGCTGGGTTCAGTCGATGAATTAGTCGAATTGCTGAAGGAAAAAGGTGTTGCATAAATAATTCAAATACATTTAAAAGAAGGGTTTAAATGGGAAACATACTGGTCGTGACCGAACATATGAAAGGTGAGTTTCAAGATATCAGCCTGGAGATGCTGGGCCGGGCTCGCCAGCTTGCCAATGGTGGAAGCTGCAGCGCAATTGTCTTCGGGGGAATGAAGGATCGCGCATCAGAACTTGGAGCTGCTGACCGAGTTCTTTGTGTCGAAGGCAATGACGACTTTAATCCGGAAGCCTATGCTAGTGCTGCGCTAGAGGTAATCCAAGCCGAATCTCCGGATCTTGTTCTTGTTGGTTCCACTTCAATGGGAATGGACATCGCACCTGTTCTTGGGGTTTCAATGGATCTTCCGGTGATTTCCTACTGCTCCGGGATTGAAAACTCTGGAGACGGTTATGAATTCACCAGTCAACTCTATGGCGGTAAAATGGATGTTAAATCATCAGCATCGAAAGCGGTAGCGATGGTGTTGGCAGGATCATTTTCTGCAGATGAGGGGAAATCGGGTGGATCTGCCAATGTTGAAGATGTGTCAGTTGGAGCAAGTTCCTCAAGAGTTCAATTCAAGGAACTGATCGAGCCTGAAGCAGCTGATGTGGACATCACCCAAAGTGATATCCTGGTTGCAGTGGGTAGGGGAATTGGGAGCAAGGATGATATCGAAGTGGCTCAGGAATTGGCTGAAACCCTGAATGCCGACTTGGCATGTTCTAGACCTGTAGTTGATGCCGGATGGTTGCCTAAATCATGCCAGGTTGGTAAATCGGGATTAAAGGTCAACCCAAAGGTTTATATAGCCCTAGGAATATCAGGGGCACCAGAACATCTTGAGGGGATGAAAGATGTTTCAACCATCATTGCAGTCAATACCGATAAGAATGCTCCGATTTTTGATGTGGCTCATTACGGGATGACCGATGATCTCTTCGACATCTGTGAAGAAATAGGGGATTCACTCTGATTTCATGCGAAACGGCATTCATTTTATTTAGAACTCTTTTTCAAACCTCATAAAGTTGGTTGCTAGAGAAAATCAAAAGGAGTCCCTCATCCTGCAAAATCCAAGAATGATGAGTCTTTAAAAATAAATCCCATTCCCAAAAACCTTTGGAAGTCTTCATAATTTCCTGAACTTTTGAATTAAAGAAATCATGCTAAGTTCCACTGAACAAATAGCTTTTATTCTGCTGGTGGTGGTTTGTGGAGGGTTGGCGTTTCAGGGATTTCGCAGAATTTATGTGATTGTATCCCAGGGCAAGCCTTCATACCGAACCGATGATTTTCCTTTGAGACTGATCAAAGCCTTGATCGATGTGGGGCTCCAGAAACCGGTGTTTAAGGCTAGGCCCATTGTCAGTATTTTTCATGCTTTCATCTTCTTCGGTTTTAGTTTCTATCTCCTTGTCAATGTCAATGACTTACTCGAAGCCTTCGTAGAGGGTTGGACAACCATCGGTAGTTCAAATCCTGTGGCCCTGGGATTCAACCTTTTTTCTGATCTTTTCAGTATCTTTGTCCTGGTGGGGATCATCTATTTTTTGATTCGTCGTTTTATTGGCAAACCCAAGGTTTTTGAATTCAACAACAACGTCAAGCTTCAGACAGAAGTTGAGTCGGGAGGAATCCGCAAAGATTCCTTGATTGTCGGAGTTTTTATCATCTTTCATGTCGGGGCAAGATGGCTGGGAACCGCTTTTCATCTGGCGGAAAGTGAAACAACCGAATGGTCGATGCCCACCGCGAGCCTCGTGGCTCCGTTTTTCTTCGGTTGGGAAGGTGTTGAAACTGGAATTCATGTGACCTGGTGGCTTGCGATGGGTTTGATCGTGCTTTTTCTTCCTTACTTCCCCAGAAGTAAGCACATCCACATTTTTTTAGCTCCATTGAATCTTGCTTTCACCAACCGTGAAGAGAAGGGAAAACTGATGGAACCGACAGACAGTTCCAGTCCCGGCGCTTCTTCCCTGGATGAATTGCCTTGGAAACAGGTTTTTGATTCCTATGCCTGTATCATGTGCACCCGTTGCCATGAGGTTTGTCCTGCACATCATTCCGGTACTCCCTTAAGTCCCTCCGCTCTGGAGATCAATAAACGTTATTTCATTAACCAGAATGCTGCGGGTCTGGCCAACGGCAGTACCAAATTAGACCTGCTAAAGGATGCCATTTCTGAGGATGCCGTCTGGTCCTGTACCACATGCATGGCATGTGTTGAAGTCTGTCCGGTTGGCAATGAACCCATGCAGGATATTCTTCAGATTCGCAGAAAACTGGTCTTTGATGCACAAATGCCGGATGAACTTGCGGATGCTCTAAGGAGTCTTGATGAACAGGGGAATTCTTTCGGAGAGTCAGCTCGAAAACGGACAAAGTGGACCAAGGATCTTGATTTCCCGATCAAGGACGCAACTAAAGAACCGGTGGAATACCTATGGTACGTCGGTGACTTTGCATCCTTTAACCAGAATTGCGTCGAAACCACCCGAAAAGTGGCTGAGGTCCTTACTGCGGCGGGTGTTGATTTCGGTATTATCATGAAAGGTGAAAAATCCGCAGGAAATGACGCCCGCAGGGTGGGAGAAGAAGGGCTCTTCGATGCGCTCGCTGAGGACAACATTCAAACACTGGAAAGTTGCGAATTCGAACATATTCTGACCACGGACCCACATACTTATAATGCTTTGAAAAATGAATATCCCTCCAAGGGAGGAGCATATTCGGTCAAACATTATTCGACCCTTTTGCTTGAACTGATTCTCTCAGGAAAAATCAAGATCACTAATCCTCTCAACATCAAAGGTACCTACCATGACCCTTGTTATCTGGGGCGGTATAATGGAATTTTTGATGCACCCAGGGAAGTGATGCAACATTGCGGAGTCGAGCTTGTTGAAATGTCAAGAAACCGAACCAATTCCTTCTGTTGCGGAGCTGGTGGAGGCCAGGTATGGAAAAAGGAACATGAGGATATGACCCAACGTCCCAGTGAAAACAGAATTGAAGAGGCTTTGGACACGGGAGCAGATCATTTTACGGTGGCTTGCCCTAAGGATATGAGTATGTATACAGATGCTGTCAAAACATCGGGAAATGAAGACAAAATGTTGGTTCGTGATCTTGTTGACTACGTCGCAGATGCGATGGAACTGAAGGGATTCAAGAATGAACAAACCTCAGAAGGTTCTGTTGATCAATTGCTAAATTGATACGGTAAAGCAATTAGGAATATCAAATGCTTCAAAGACGCATATTTCTAAAAAAATTATCAGATTCAAGTATATACATCCTCGCCATTGGAACCTTTCTGAACTACCCCATCAAAGGATGGGCAAAATGGAATCAGGAAGCCTTCCAGGCCAAAGTTTTTAAAAAATCAGTCGAGGCTATTTATGGTTCGACTCCTACTGAATCAACAGATCAAATCAAAATCGAAGCCCCTGATGTAGCAGAAAATGGTCTCTCTGTTCCCGTTTCTGTTTCAAGTTCCATCAAACAAGTTGAAAACTTGAGTATTTTTATTGAGAACAATCCATTGCCGCTGATAGCAAATTATCACCTGAAAGATGGAATGATTCCGGAATTTTCTTTGAGAGTGAAGGTGGCAAAGAGTTCAAATATCCATGTCATGGTACAAACTGCGGATAAGCTTTATAGCAGCACAAGGAAAATTCAGGTCACCTTAGGGGGTTGTGCAGAAGACTAAAAATATGAAGAAAAATATCAGAATCAAAGCAGTTGAAAAATCCGGGATTGTGACAGTGAAAGCGCTTATCAAACATCCTATGGAGACAGGCCGTCGCAAGGATCAGGAAGGGAACTTGATTCCTATGCATCATATTTCTGAATTCAGGGTTTTGGTCAATGGTATCAAAAAAATGGATGGTGAATGGGGCACGGGTATTTCAAAAAATCCTTATATGTCTTTTAAGTTTCAGGGAAAAAAAGGCGACCAAATTCAAATTGAACTTATAGACAATCTTAAACAAACATCTTCAGTCGAAACTATTGTTCAATAGTTAAAAACCTAAGTCAGTGATGGAAGAAGAAATTTCTCAACAGGTTCTTCTTTTTGGATTCATCTTCGCGGTAATTATGGGATTCGTAGGCAATCGAACCCAATTTTGTACCATGGGTGCTGTTTCAGACTGGGTCAATATCGGTGAAAAAAACCGGCTAAGGGCCTGGCTGCTTTCCATTGCAGTAGCCATTCTTGGCGTCAGCCTTCTTGAAATCTTTCAATTCATTTCAATCGAAACATCCCGACCTCCATACAGGGTGGGATCTTTACCGCTGCTAAGGTTCATCCTTGGTGGTGTCATGTTCGGGGTAGGGATGACCCTGGCCAGTGGATGCGGGAATAAAACCCTGATCCGGATAGGAGGAGGGAATATTAAATCTATTTTTGTTTTTCTAGTTTGTGGAGCTTTTGCCTATTTGATGACAAAGACAGTTTTTTATGAATACGTTTTTCATTCCTGGGTCTCAGCTCTAAGCATCAAATTCTCAGACTTTGGCTATAGTACCCAATCTTTAGGGGAATTGCTTTTGGGTTCTGGGGCTTCTCCTGAAGAAAGTGGCGTAATTGGAGTGGTAATAGCAATTTTTATTGGGATATGGGTCTTTTACTCAGTCGAATTCAGAGAGCAACTCAGTTTGGTACTGGGAGGATTTGTTTTTGGGGCAGCAATCGTTGGAGGTTGGTATGTGACATCAGGTCCGATTGGAAAAGCTTGGCAGGAAACTGCGGAATGGATGGACCAGCCACCGATTGGGGTTGGGGATCAATCTTACACCTTCATCAATCCGATGGGAGAGACTCTGGTTTATTTTCAATCTGGATTCAATGAGCTGCTTTTGAGTTTCGGAGTATGCTCCGTGGCCGGAGTAATTTTTGGATCCTTTATGTACTCAATCTTTTCAAGATCTTTTCACCTGGAATGGTTTCCTTCGGTAAAAGACTTCTTTAATCATCTGATTGGAGCAATTCTGATGGGAATCGGTGGAGTATTGGCAATGGGATGTACTATCGGACAGGCTGTTACAGGAAGTTCCACCCTGTCCATCGGGTCATTTATCGTCTTTTTTTCAATCCTCCTTGGAAGTGCTGTTTCAATCAAAACACGTTATTACCTTCTCTACTACGAGGGTGAAGCCAATCTTCTAAAAGCGATTATTGCAGCACTTGCTGACATTAGACTTATGCCCAAATCGTTCAGAAGATTGGATCAAATTTAGAATGTCATGCAAACATGTCTTGAACTATAGCATCATACCATCCTTGAGTATAAATAGCTTCTTGCCTTCTAACGATTGGGTCTTCATTTTTTGGACTCACCCCTCCTGAACCTTTAACTCCTACAATAGTTTTTTTGTCAGATATTTTATATACCTTGGCTACAGAAATTCCATGTTCAGGAGTTATTAGGCTATAGCATGTATTTGCATATGAAGGTTCAATAGGTTCTTGTCCAGCAAGTTCTGATACAATTGCAGCTGCTGCAACTTTACCCTGACTGTTTGCAGAGAAACCAGATTTTGGCATTTTACCGGCAATACTAGCATCCCCAATGACATGAATCCCAGGCTGTAGAGTAGATTCAAAGGTAACCTGATTCACAGGACACCATCCCTTTTTGTTAGTGAGTCCTGAATCTCTCGCTACTTTGCCTGCATGCTGTGCAGGGATGAAATTTATAACATCACCTTTTTCCATTCCAAACTCAGTTTCGACCTGCATGTTTTGTGGATCAACCCTACTGATTTTTCCACCTGCAGTGCCTGCTCGCCATTCGATTAAATCTCCGTAATGTAAATCCCATCCACTCATAAATAAGCTTTGCTTAGAGAACTTCTCTTTTGCATCCAAAATGATGATTTTAGATTTAGGTTTATGAGTTTTAAGATAATGAGCAATTAAAGAGGTCCTCTCATAGGGGCCTGGAGGGCATCGGAATGGATTTCCTGGAGGGCAAATTAAAACCGTTCCACCATTTCGCATGTTTTCTAACTGTCTTCTTAACAAGGCAGTCTGCGGCCCGGCTTTCCAGGAATGAGGCATCTTGTCCGTGGCAGTCTGGCTGTATCCTTCCATTGAATCAAAACGAAGATCGACTCCTGGTGAGACAATTGCACGATCAAAATCGAGCTTTCTCCCATTATCCAATGTTACGGTTTTGGAGTTACTATTTACGTTCTTAGCTTTTGCATGAATTACCCGAACGCCATGCTTGTTCTTCATGGCTCCATATCCATGTGCAATTTCACTCATATCTTTTATACCCCCTAAAACCGTGTTACTAAAGGGGCATGTGTAATAGGTTGGATTTGGTTCGACGAGTGTGACATCAATACTTGAATCCAGTTTCCGTAAGTACTTTGCTGCAGTAGCTCCACCGAATCCACCTCCAACAACAACCACTTTTTTGGATGCGCCAAAAACTAACGACGGCATACCCAATGTGGAGGCGAGTCCAGCTGAACCAATTATTTTTGCAAAATTTCTTCGATTGATTTTTTTCATAAGTCCTTTGTTCACTATTTATTTGAAAGTTGTCCGAAATAATTTGCAATTAATTTAATGTCTTTTTCGCTGTAACCCTTTGCTATACGGTTCATTACAGTCCCTTTCCTCTTGCCATGAAGAAAACTCAACATGCTACTTTCGATATATTTCGAGGATTTCCCATAAAGGCTTGGCATTGCTCCTGGACTTTTTCCATCTGTTCCATGACAAGCTGCACATGACATTGATAATAAAGCTCCTCTATCTGGTGTCGCACTCAGCAGATTTGGAAATAGGAAGACTGATGTGATCAAAATAGAAAACAGGATTTTTTTCATATCTACTCCAACAATCTAGTTAAAATATTTGAATATCGTGATATTATAAAATCACGATAAAAAATTAAATTGTCTTTTTATTCGAAATGATAAAACTTTGTCAAGTTAAATTTCATGATTTTATAATATTTAATATAAAAAATAATAATGTCAGAAATAAATGAAGTTAGAGAGCCTGAGAGTCTTTCAGATGCAATAAAGAATGGTTACGATTCGATTTTTGGAAAACAATGGCCAATCTGGGTCGGTGGTATTTTATTTGGAATGATCAATGTCTTCATGTTCGCATTCGAAAGGCCTTGGAGTTCAGCCAACGGGATCAGAAACTGGGGGAATTGGTTTTTTAACAGTCTTGAAGTTACTGACATCACAATTATTTCCCCACATCTTTTTTCTACATCACTTTTAAATTTCGGAATTATTGCAGGGGCTTTTGCTTCTGCACTCTTAGCAAAACAGTTTCAAATCCGCATGGCTCCAACAAGGGAACTTATAAAAGGTTTGCTTGGAGGGGCATTAATGGGGATTGGTTCTGCTCTATCTTTCGGCTGCAATATAGGTGGGTTTTTCAGTGCAACAAGCGCTTTGTCTTTGGCTGGACCTGCAATGATGATTGGTTTGATTTTTGGATCTTTCCTTGGATTAAAACTACTAGTTTGGGAAATAACATACCTTAGTCCCGCAGTACTTAAAAAAAATAGTTCTGCAAATAAAGGAGACTCAAGTTCGATTTCACAACAACCAATGATAGGCTTTATAATCATTTTAATTGGGCTAGGGTTGGTGTTTACCTATGATCATTTCGAATACAGCACGAGGGGAGGATTCCTTTTGTTTGGTCTGATAATAGGTATATTGATGCAAAGAACGAGATTTTGCTTCGTTAGAGCCTTCAGGGATCCTTTCATGACAGGTGAGTCTGAATCAACTCGAGCGGTTGCGCTGGCGGTCATTATAGGAGCAGTTGGTTTCAGTATCCTTAAATGGACTGATCTCAAGGACTGGGAAGTTTTTGTTTCTCCAGGATTTTGGACTGGGAGTCTTATAGGTGGAACTATTTTCGGGGTAGGGATGTCCCTAAGTGGCGGTTGTGGTACCAGCTCACTTTGGAGGGCTGGAGAAGGCCAGATTAAATTATGGTTTTCACTTTTGACATTTGCCTTGGTTGGTTCCTTGTTCAGAGAGTGGTTAGATCAAAGTGGATGGTTGATGAAGATCGGAGAACCAGTCTTTTTGCCAGACTTTATGAATTGGAGTTTGGCTCTATTATGTATTGTATTTATCATGATATCATGGTATATCATAGCGGTTTGGAATGATGTACATAAAAAACTGGTAGTTATTTAGTCGTTTTTAACAGTCCATAATCAGTGGCTTCATTAAATATAATGTAAAGCCCATCAATAAAAGGAGTTTGAAATGAAAAAAATCAACAGTTTGTTTATTGTTTTGCTGAGCAGCATAGCATTGATTGGATGTGTTACACATTCCCATGATCATGCTCATGATCACCATGATCACCTAAAATTTGGGGCACCCACTGAAGGAATGAGTAAAGAAGAATACCAATCACTTGTCTTTTTAGATCCTCAGAACACTATAAGAGCTGATTATCATGCTGTTAAAGGTATGGATGGTCACTTTTTAATTGATAATCAGGGCGAACCTACTGTTTCTGTAGTTGACTACAAAAAAGGTGAGACGATTAAAAAAATTCAAATGAATGATCCTGCAGGAACTAATTTCAAGCCAGGTGGGAACCATCATATTTTTATTATTCCCGGTGCTAGATATGCATGGTCATCCCAGCGCTATGAAAAAGATGTCTTTTGGACGATTGACCTTATGACCCAGGAAGTAGTTGATACCTTTCAGCTTAGTATGAATGGTAAGAAAGTTATTGCTCCTCTTCATGTAGGTTTTGCCTATACCAAACCCCTGGCAGTCGTGGGAAATATTCTGGATAAAGAGAATGGCTATCTCACTTTATTAAGTACAGCCACTCGAAGGCCTATTGATATTGTGGAAATAAGTTGTCCGGGTGCAAGGGACGCAATGTTTAATATGGATGATTCCAAAATATTCACTACATGCCAACAAGAGCCAAAAGGAATGGCAGTTATAGATGTTGAGGCAAGAAAAGAAATCAAAATGGTTCCTATTAAAGGTGGACGTGCCGGAGGAATGGACCCACAAGGAAAATATTTCATGGTCAGTGCAAGCAAGTCAGTTCATTTTTTTGATTCACAAACTGCTGAACTTGTAAAAACCATTAAAGTCCCAGGTGGTGGTGGCAATTTCACTTGCTTAAAAGATGGAAGCAAATGCTATGTAGGACTGCGTAAGGCAAATGCAGTAGGTGTCATTGATATGGCAAAGTTAGAATTGATGAAAACTATTGAAACAGGCCCCGATGCAAACCGACTTTATTTAAATCCCGGAAATAGCCGGTACGGACTGTTTGCAAATGAAGCAGGAAAATCGGATATCGTTTCGATCATCGATACCCAATTAGATGTCAAAGTCAAAGACATCTGGACGGGCTTAGGTCCTCACAATGTTGCGTTTGATCCAGATGGTAAATTTGCAGTTATTTCAACCAAAAAAGAAAATGTAGCCACTTTGGTTGATACTGGTTCAGCAGATCCCAATGATTGGGATGTAATCACCACTGATCTGGATTCTGGAATCCAGAATAATGGAGTCCGTTGGGTACCATCACCTGCGGCACTTAAAAAGGCATTGGCACAAAATTGATGATCTGGCGGAATTGCTTCCGCCTTTTTTTAACCTTAAAACAAATTCAAAAAATGTCTGAATTATCCAGAAGAAGCTTTTTTAAAAAAGCAGGCCTAGGCGGATTAGTTATTGCGATACCCTTTTCAGGATTAACAGAACTTGAAGCTGCTGCTTTTAGGAAAATTGACGACACAAGCACAATGACAGAGCTTGATAAACTTCATATGCCAAAAGTAACTCTGCCTCCAGTAGTTGAAGATGGTAATCAGGCGCCTATAATTGTGGAAATTGATCACCCTATGGAAAAAGATCACTACATTAAAAGCATACAAATAATGAATTTTAATGATCCTGTAGTTATTAAAGGACAATGCTTTTTCACCCCGCAAAGTGGTCAGGCATTTATGAGCACTCAAATTCGTCTAGCAGGAGGTGAAAGTAGAGTTTGGGTGGTATCCGAGTGCAATCATCATGGGAAATGGGCTGTAAGCAGAGATGTTAAAGTCGCAGCAGGCGGTTGTTAGTAACTTTCCCAAAAATTCCAGCCTTTTTTTTATAAAGGCTGGAATTGTTCTATCCCTCATATTTTTCTCCTCTAATGTAATTTTCTCTGCTGAATCCATAAGGATCATAACTACAAACGATATTCATACCTACCTAAAGCCACTCTTCTACCGGTACCTTGATGAAATGAAACCTTGGGGTGAGCAATCTCGCGAGGGCAATTATGTTCAAAAAGCTTTAATTGAGGGGAAAGTCGGAGGGATGGCTCATGTTGCTACAGTAATTAAAAGATTAAAAGCAGAAAAACCTGGGAAAAATCTTGTTCTAGATGCTGGAGATACTTGGCATGGTGCAGGAATTTCATTGTTTGATCGAGGTGTAGGGATGGTAAAAGCTATGAATGCTATAGGATATGATGCTATGGCTCCAGGAAACTGGGAATTTATGTTTGATAAAGATCATTTTTTAGATCTCATAGATTTAGCTAAATTTCCTGTGATTGCATTTAATCTAACTGATACTGAATGGGATGAGCCAGTTTTGGACCCCTTCATAATCCGCCAGATTGGAAATTTAAAAGTAGCTTTAGTTGGTTTCACATATCCCTGGACAGCTTTGACATCTGCTGTTGCTGGATCAGCTGGAGAGTTTAAATTTGGTATTAAAGAAAATCTTGCTATAGACCTTATTGAAGAAATTCGTGAAACAGAAAATCCTGATTTAATTATATTCGTGTCACATGGTGGATTTGGTTTCGATCAGAAATTGGCAAGAAGAGTCGACGGTATTGATATTTATTTAAGTGGACATACCCATGACGAAATTTATGATCCAGTAGTTTGGAACAACACCATCCTTTTCCAAGGTGGAGCTCACGGGAAGTGGGTAGTGAGTTTGGACGCTTTTGTTGAAAATAAAAAAGTTGTTGACTATGAATATCGCCTTGTGAAAGTGATGCAGAATCGTGTTCCTGCAGATCCTGAAGTTCAAAAAATTATTGAAGAGGCATACTTTCCACACCAATCAATTCTAAATGAGGAAATAGGTTATACTGAGACCATGCTTCATCGAAGGGATTACTGGCAGAGCACCATGGGTAATCTGGTTACTAATGCTTTAAGAGAGAGAGCTGGAACAGATGTTTCCTTTTTTCCAGCTTGGAGGTACGGTGCAACTATTCTTCCGGGAAAAATTTTAGCTGAAGATGTATACAACGTTGTTCCTACAGATGGAAAAATTATTACCTACAAAATGAAAGGTAAATTTTTAAAAGAACTTGTTGAAAACATTCTTCAAGGAGTGACTGGGTTGGATCCTTATGCACGAGTTGGAGGTGATATGATTCGATTTTCTGGTATGAAAATTGACTGTAGCTTGAGGGCTAAGGCAGGAAATAAAATTCGATCTATGTTTATTGGAGGAAAACCTTTGGATGAGAATATTGATTACAGCATCGCAGCTGTCCACACACGCTTCCAAAACAATCCCATGTTTGGGGCGACAGAAATTACAGATACAGGAAAGATTTTTGTTGAGGAGTTGATTGCCTATATTCGCGAAAAATCACCTTTGAATGTTCAATTGGATGATCGTATTAATCTTAAAACTATAAAATTTAATTAAAATAAGGACCAAAATGTCTAAAATAAGACCACCTCGGATGAGAATGGCTCGCAAAATAAAAAAGGGAGATGTAATCAAAATAAAAGTGAAATTTAATCATCCTTCTTTTACCGGTTTAGGAAGAGCGGATCCTGATAATGAACCTTCTTTTAATCGCGCAAAGCCAGTTACATTTATTCGTAATATGTTTGTTTATTATGACGATGAATTGGTCACAAGATTTCGTATGTCCTCAGGTATAGCTGATGATCCTTTATTCACATTCAAATTAAAGGCTGATAAAGAGGCACCAGTA
>Ga0208624_1000663_pt1 | contig 17271 bp, 15 predicted proteins | sample Knorr_S23_td_DCM_FD_185607 | JGI IMG/M metagenome (GOLD analysis project Ga0208624, IMG submission 185607) | Marine microbial communities from Southern Atlantic Ocean transect - Knorr_S23_td_DCM_ad_71m_LV_A (SPAdes) (version 2) | ecosystem: Environmental > Aquatic > Marine > Oceanic | place...
AAAAAAGCATCAGATTAATCGGGGGGTTAAAAATGGTTTCGAAAACAAAAAAAAGCGATTATAAAGTAATTGGCACAAGACCTATAAGGCATGATGGTTATGATAAAGTTACTGGGAGAGCCCAATATGGAGCTGATATAAAATTACCAGGTATGATTTATGGTGCTGTTTTGAGAAGCCCTCACGCCCATGCCAAGATAAAAAATATAGACACTTCTAAAGCAGAAAATATGAATGGAGTTTTTGCTGTAATGACAGCAAAAGATCTTCCTAGGCTTACTGATAAACAAAGAGGGAACTCTGAAGAATCAGGGTCTGAAAAACATTTGAGTGAAAATGTTATGGCTTTTGATAAAGTCTTGTATAAAGGTCACGTTGTTGCTGCAGTTTCAGCAAATGATGTAAACACAGCTAGAGAAGCAATAAAGAAAATTATTGTTGATTATGAAGTTTTGAAGCCAGTCATAAATGTAGATCAAGCAATGGATAAAAATGCACCAATATTACATGAAGACTTTATTGGAGATCATCTTGGCAAAAAGGTTAAAAACACAAATATAGCTACTTATAATAGATACAAAATCGGAGATGCCGATGATGCATTTAAAAAATGTGATCTTGTTGTTGAAAAGGAAGTTGAACTTCAAACTGTTCATCAAGGTTACATTGAACCTCATAGTGGTACAGCTATTTGGGATGAAGATGATAGGGTTAAAGTATGGACAAGCACACAAGGCTCTTTTTCAAATAGAGATAGTGTTTCTAAGGTTTTAAATCTTGATGTTTCAAGAGTAAAAGTTACTCCTATGGAAATTGGAGGTGGTTTTGGTGGGAAAATACCAGTTTACCTTGAACCTATTGCTGCTGTTCTTTCAAAAAAATCTAGAAGGCCTGTTCAATTAGTTATGTCTAGGACTGATGTTTTTGATGCCAGTGGTCCAGCCCCAGGAGGAAAAGTTATTGTAAAAATTGGAGTTGATAAAAATGGTAAAATGCTTGCAGGTTATGCTGATATTAGGTTAGAAGCTGGTGGGTACCCAGAAGCATTTATTGAAGCAGCAGCAAAATGTGTTTTTTCTTGCTACGATATTCCTTCTATGGATATTGAAGCATATGATGTTTTAGTAAATAAGCCTAGCTCTGCTCCCTACAGAGCGCCGGGTTCTCCTCAAGTTGCATTTGCAACTGAAACAGTTGTAGATGAAATTTGTAAAAAACTTGATATGGATTTAATTGATTTTAGATTATTAAATGTTGCAGAAAAAGGCACAAGAACAGCCTTGGGTCCAAAATATAGAAAAATTGGACTAAAAGAAGTTCTTGAAGCTGCAAAAAAATCTGAACATTGGAATTCAAAGTTAGAAAAGAAATCAGTGAATGGAAAAGTTAGAGGCAGAGGTATTGCAAGTGGTTATTGGTTTAATATTGGTGAGAAATCTGCAGTAAACCTTTCATTAAACATGGATGGAACAGTTATTTTGACTGAAGGCTCTACAGATATCGGAGGGTCTAGAGCATCAATTGCAATGCAGGCAGCTGAAGTTCTTGGAATAAATGCTGAATCTGTAAGACCATCTGTTGTAGATACTGACAGTATTGGTCACACTGATGTGACTGGAGGAAGCAGAACTACGTATGCAACTGGTTATGCAGCATACAAAGCAGCACATATGTTAATCGATGAAATTACATCAAAAGCAGCAAAAATATGGGATATATCTGAGGGTGACATCATATATAAAGATGGAATTTTAAGTTCAAGAACTGACTCAGAATTGAATATGACTCTTAGAGAGTTCGCTGATCGAAATCCATTTGGGCCTGTAGTCTCAAGTGCTTCAGTAGATTTAGAAGAAGCAGCAGGAGGCTTTGGTACTCATATAGTTGATTTAGAAATAGACCCTGAAACAGGCAAGACGGACGTAATTAGATATACTGTCTTGCAAGATGTTGGTAAGGCGATTCACCCTTCATACGTTGAAGGTCAATTGCAAGGCGGGGCAACCCAAGGAATTGGCTGGGCTCTTAATGAAGAATATTTTATGAGTGATGATGGAAAAATGCTTAATTCAAGTTATTTAGACTATAGAATGCCAATAGCATTGGATCTTCCTATGATTGAAACAGTATTAGTTGAAGTTCCTAGTGAAGATCATCCTTTTGGAGTAAGAGGGGTAGGCGAGACACCAATTTGTCCACCAGTTCCTGCCATTTCAAATGCTGTGAATGATGCTATAGGAACACGAATATTGAGCACCCCTATAAAGGCCTCAAAAATTCTTAATACTCTAAAAAGTATGTAAGATACTTTTATGATTAAAGTTTTTTTGCCTTACAAAACTAGGAAACTGTTTGATTTGCCTGTCGAGATTGATGCTGAAGGTAATAATTTAAGAAATTTGATAGAATTTTTAGATATAAAATATCCTGGTTTAAAACAGGAATTAGTTGATGATGAGAAATTAAAACCCACTATATCTGCTGTTATTGATGGCAGAACTACAAGATTGGGTTTAATTCAGAAATTAGATAAAGTTTCAGAAATACATTTCTTGCCATCAATTGCGGGCGGATAAAATGAAAAAGAAATTTCCTGATTTAGATTCTAAGCCATCGTTTTCAGATATAGAAAATGAAATATTGGAATTTTGGAAAAAAAATGGGACTTTTCAAAAAAGCATAGAAAAAAATAAAAATTCTGAATATGTATTTTATGATGGACCTCCATTTGCAAATGGATTGCCACATTATGGGCATTTATTGACAGGATTTGTGAAAGATATAATTCCTAGATTTCAAACAATGATTGGCAACAAAGTTGATAGAAGGTTTGGATGGGATTGCCATGGTCTTCCAGCAGAAATGGAATCAGAAAAGGAAATTGGTGTATCAGGAAGAGCAGAAATAATAAAATTTGGTGTTGAAAATTTTAATGATCATTGTCAAAAATCCGTAATGAAATATACCCAGGAATGGGAAAAGTCAGTTTACAGGCAAGCTCGATGGGTTGATTTTGAAAATGACTATAAAACAATGGATATTTCTTATATGGAGTCTGTAATTTGGGCTTTTAAAGAACTATGGAAAAAAGGGTTGATATATGAAAAAGACAAGGTCATGCCATATTCATGGAAAGCTGAAACTCCAATTTCAAACTTTGAGACAAGACTTGATGATTCTTACAGAGAAAGAACTGATCCGGCTGTAACTGTTAAGGTGAAACTTAAAAATTTTGAGCATGATGCATCAATTCTAATTTGGACAACAACCCCATGGACTCTTCCATCAAATTTAGCAATTGCTGTTAATGCAGAACTAGACTATTTAGTTTTAAATGATGGGAAAGAAAATGTAATAATTGGTGAATTTGCTTATGAGAAATATAAAGAAGAATTTAATGACTATGATATATCAAAAAAAATAAAAGGATTAAATTTAATTGGACTAAATTATGAACCAATTTTTTCTTATTTTGAGGATGAAAAAAATGCTTTCAAAATTCTTTCAGGAGAATTTGTTAACACCGAAGAAGGTACTGGAGTTGTTCATATGGCGCCAGGTTTTGGTGAAGATGACCAAATTCTTTGTGAAAAAAATGGAATAAGATCTTTATGTCCTGTTGATTTAAAAGGCAGGTTTACTAATGAAATAAAAGATTACGAAGGTCAATTAGTTTTTGATGCCAATAAAAATATAATAAAAAAATTAAAAGATAATAAGGTTTTAATTAAACATGAAAATTATAAACATAATTATCCTCACAGCTGGAGAACAGACGAACCATTAATATATAGAACTCTAAATTCTTGGTATGTTGAAGTTTCAAAATTTAAAGACCAGATGGTAACAAACAATAAAAAAATAAATTGGATACCAGGGCATATTAAAGAAGGGTCTTTTGGTAATTGGCTCGAAGGCGCAAGAGACTGGTCTATTAGTAGAAATAGATTTTGGGGAACGCCTATACCTGTATGGAAAAGCACTGACTCAAAATATCCAAGAGTTGATGTATATGGAAGTTTGGATGAAATAGAAAAAGATTTTGGAGTTAGGCCTAAAAATTTACATAGACCATTTATAGATGAGCTTACTAGGCCGAATCCAGATGACCCTACTGGAAAAAGTAAAATGGTGAGGGTTGAAGAGGTTTTTGATTGTTGGTTTGAGTCTGGATCTATGCCCTTTGCTCAAGTACATTATCCTTTTGAGAATAAGGAGTGGTTTGAATCTCATTTTCCTGCAGACTTTATTGTTGAATATATAGCTCAGACTAGAGGCTGGTTTTACACGTTAATGGTTCTATCAACAGCATTATTTGAAAGACCACCATTTTTAAATGCTATTGGTCATGGAGTTGTGGTTGATGAAAATGGATCCAAGCTTTCAAAGAGGCTAAATAATTACCCTGCCCCAGATGAAGTATGGACAAAATATGGCGCTGATGCTTTGCGTTGGTTTCTAGTATCTTCTCCAATTTTAAGAGGACAAAATTTAGTAATGGATAGAGATGGTTCGGGTATCGATTCTTCTTTAAGGCAAGTAATTGTGCCTTTATGGAATTCTGTATATTTCTTTACTTTATATTGCAATTTGGAGGATTATAATCCAAAGATTATAAATGATGCAGATTTACCAATTGATAAATATATCCTTTCAAAAACTCATAGGGCCTCAAATGATATAAAAAATTCTTTATCTAATTATGATATTACTGGATCATGTGACCTAGTAGCAGAATTAATCGAAACTTTAAACAATTGGTATATAAGAAGATCTAGGAATAGATTTTGGGATAAAACAACCAATAAAAATGCTAGAGATGCATATGACACACTTTATACAGTATTAAATACTTTGTTAAAATTTTCTGCCCCATTGATACCTTTAATTAGTGAAAAGCTTTATATGAATTTAAATAAAGGGAATTCTGTGCATCTAGAAGACTGGCCAGATGTTAGTAACTTAGTTGAAGATAAAAATTTAATTACGAATATGGATATCGTAAGAAAAATCGTTTCAACTTCCTTATCAATTAGGAAGAAAAATAAGATTAGAGTAAGGCAGCCTTTGAATGAATTGGAAATAAGCATTGATAATAATGATTGGGTTAAAAATTATATTGAATTAATTAAAGAAGAAGTAAATGTAAAAAAAATTATAATTAAAAATAAGGTTGATGAAGAAGGAGAAGAGGAACTTAAAATTATTCCTAGCAAATTAGGTCCAAGAATTGGAGCAAAAGTGCAAGAGTGTATCAGATTAGCAAAATTAGGAGAATGGAAAAATATAGACGGTAAAATTATTGTTGGAGATATTAATTTAGAAGAGGATGAATACGAATTAGAGTCTAAAATTATTAATGATGAATCATCTCAAATTGTGATAGGTGAAAATATAATTGTAAGCTTAGATATAAATCTTGATGAAGGATTAATTAGAGAAGGTATTTCTAGAGATGTAATAAGATTGATCCAAAACCTAAGGAGAGAAAAAAGTCTAGATGTATCAGAAAGTATAGATATTATTATCAATGCTGATGAAGCTATAATAAAGGCAATAAAAGAAAATTACTCATATATCTGCACTCAAGTCTTGGCAAATAAAATTGAAATAGGAAACGACATTGATAAAGATACTGAAAAAATTTCTGGATACAATATTAATATTAATTTCTAAAACTAATATTTTTCTAAATTCATTGAAATTTCAACTTCTTGATTCTCGCGCAATATATTTAGAGTAATATTTTCTCCTGGTCTATAGTTGTAGAGCCAACTTATGTATTCACCATTTGACCTAACAGGCTTTTCGTTGATAGATAAAATAATGTCACCTGGTATTACGCCTGACTTATCTGACGGGCTACCCGACTCCACCTCTAAAACTACAATTCCTTTTAAGTTTTCATCAAGCTCGCAAACGTTATATCCATATTCACATAAAGTTGATAATAAATTGCTGTCTATAGTTCTGGCTTCAATGCCTTCTTTAGGAATTTGAACTTCACCATATTTTAATAAATCATCAATATACCTCTCTACTAAGTCTGAGCTAATTGCAAACCCAATTCCTTCAGCTCCCCTCATTATTGTGCTATTAATACCAACTAGTTCACCCTTTAAATTAACTAAAGGCCCTCCTGAATTACCCTCATTGATTGCGGCATCAGTTTGAATCATATCTGTTAATGTGCGATCATCTTCAGTGACCATCACTCTTTCTTTGGCACTGACTATTCCAACTGTAACTGTTGGAGTACCTACAAGTCCAAATGCATTTCCAATTGCAATTACCCAATCTCCAACTTTTAAATTTTCTGATTTTGAAGTTGAAATGGGAACTAAATCAAAATCTGTATTTATTTTTAATAGTGCTATATCACTAAATGGAACTCTTCCGATTACTTCAGCAATAAAACTTTGCCCATCATTTAGAAAGACACTAATTTCTCTTGCCTCAGAAATAACATGATCATTAGTAATTATGTAACCATCATTTGAAATTATTACACCACTCCCATCAGCACTCCTAACTCTAGGTATGAAGAATCTATCAAGAGCAACTGTTGAAGTATTAATTGCTACAACAGATGGAGAAACAATTTCTATAGTATTGTTTAGACTAGGTAAATATCCATCAGAAATAACAGATTTAGGTTCTTCTGATATTTTTTCTTCTTCGATTTCATTACATGATAATAAGAATAAAGAAATTATTGTTATTAGATAAAAATATACTTTCACTTAATTATATTATCACATTCAAATTCCATTTTTAATCTGGAAAACAATATAATTGTAATTATGGCAATTAAATCTTCATCGATAAGACCAAGAGATAAAAATCTCAAACCACAATACATTAGGAGTGAAACAAGAAAAACTTCTAAAAGAGGTGCTTCATCACCTCTTATAGTGGTTTATGGATTTTTAGCAATTATTCTTATAGGGGCATTTCTTTTATACCTTCCATTTTCTAATCAAGAAAATATTTCTTTTATTGATGCTCTTTTTACTTCAACTTCAGCAACTACTGTTACAGGTCTTACAGTTGTTGATACATTTTCAAGTTGGACATTTTATGGTCAAATTATTATTGCTTTATTGATTGTTTTAGGTGGAATTGGATTTATGACAGGCGCTGCATTTTTTTTGATAGCAGCTGGACAATCTTTAGGGCTTACAAGAAGAGTTCAGGTTGGGCAGGGTTTAGGAGAAGATAAACTAGATTCTATAAGTGGATTAGTTTTAAAAGTTGTTATTTCTTCATTAATATTTCAAATAATCGGTACTTTAATTTTTTTAATATTGTTTAATGTTCATTTCGAAAATAATTTTACAGATAATCTATGGTTGTCTATTTTTCACTCAATTTCATCATTTAATAATGCAGGATTCACCATATTTAAAGAAAATTCAAATCTAGAAATATTCTCACAAGGCTATTTGAATAATATTATTTTAATTTTGACATCTCTCTTATTTTTCTTTGGAGGCATAGGGTACTTTGTTGTAAATGACCTATTGCATCATAGAAAAATTCTTGGTCGAAGGGGATTTCAAAAATTTAGAGTTCTCCTTAGTTTAGAGACAAAGATGATTTTAATTGGTTCATTAGCTTTAACTTTAATAGGCTCAATTGCTGTCTTTGTTTTTGAATATTCAAACCTACAAACAATTGGTAATTTTTCTTTAAGTGAAAAAATAATTAATAGTTTTTTTACATCAATGTCAACAAGAACAGCAGGGTTCAATTCTTTTGATATGTCACTTACAAATGATTACACAAATATTATATGTGGAATGTTAATGTTTATTGGTGGTGGCCCTGCATCAACAGCTGGTGGAATTAAAATTACCACTTTCATTCTTTCTATAATGATGATTTTTAGTCACTTAAAGGGTAAAGAGAACATTTCATTTTCTGGAAGAGAGATCCCTTATAGTCTTGGAGTAAGGTCATTAGTTATTTTGGTACTTAGCCTTTTTATTGTACTGTTCATTATTTTTATCGTAATGATAATAGAAGATCAATATAATCAAGCGCACTTAACATTTGAAATATTTTCTGCTTTCGCAACAAATGGAATGTCAACCGGAACATCATCAAATCTTAATGAACTTTCAAAAATAATATTTATTTTTGGTATGTTTATTGGAAGATTAGGGCCGATGACCCTCGCTTTATTAATTTCTGGATCAAAAAAACAGATAGAGTACAGATTTTTTGAAGAGAAGGTTAGAATAGGATAAAAGGAGTAAAATTTGAAAACAACACAGGTTGTAGTAATTGGTCTAGGAAGATTTGGAACTACTGTTGCAACAACACTTTACCAAATGGGACATGATGTTTTGGCTATAGACAAAGACCCAATTAAGGTACAAGAATTAGCTGGGCAAGTAACATATGCTGTTGCTGCAGATGCTACTGATGAAGATGCATTAAGAGAGCTAGGTATTGAAAAATTTGAATATGCTGTAGTTGCAATTGGTTCTAATACTGAAGCAAGTATAATGGTAAGTGTTTTACTAAAATCCTTAGAAATAAATAACGTTGTTGCAAGATCTGTATCAAACCTTCAAGGCCAAACTTTGGACAGAATAAAAGTTGATAAAATTGTATATCCTGAAACTGAAATGGGAACAAAGCTCGCCCATGATCTATTTTTACCGGGAATAGAGCAATATATGGAGCTTACTTCTACATACGGAATCAGTAAAATAAAAGTCCCTCCTCGACTTGTCAATCAAAGTCTTAAAAATAGTGGATTTGGGAATTTAAGGGATAGGTATGGTGTGACTCTTATTGCCATACAAAGAGGTGAAGATATCATAATTAATCCTGATGAAAATCAAAATTTAATTTCAAATGATACTTTAATTATTGCAGGACCAGATGAAAAGATTTCAGATGTAGTAAGGCCCACAAACATAACAGCAGATTAGAATGGAAAACATATTAATAGTATTAGAAAATAAAACAGAAAAAAATTTTAGGCTACTTACTAAATTTTCTTCAATTATTAAATCCAAAGGGGTTAATATAACATATAGTTCGATTGTACAAATTCCTTTTAAATATCCTATAGATAGTGAAGATAAAGAGCTTCAAGAAAAATTCGATAAATCTGAACATTTGTTAAAAAGTTTCGAGTCAAGCCTTAATCAATTAAAAGTTCCATATTCAAGAATGAATGGTTTAATTTACAAGGTCAGGGATTATTTTTATGGAACAATCGAACTTTCTCAAGAAGTAAATTCAGATTTAATAATCCTACCTAAATCCGTTTTTGAAAATTTTTCAGAAATTTTAAATTCTGATAATTCAATAGAAAGTGTTTCATTTAGGGGTGTAAAAGGGATAAATAATTTAATTTCAAATTTTAAAAGTTCAATACTACTTTGGCAGGATGACAGTTAAATGAATATTTTATCAATAGGTTCAAAAAATACTTTAAGAAAAATTTCTGAAGAAATAGTAGAGAAAGTTGAAAGGATAAATTTTCTGGATACAACCAATAATAATTTTTTAAATTGGGGTTCATCCAACAACAATAAAATTAATTACTATACTGGAGATATTAATAAAATTGATACATTGATTAATGCGGGATTAAATGATGCAGATATTATAATAGTCCATTGTGAAAATGATATAGAAAGTTTATTTATTGCTCAAAAATCAAAAATTAATGCAAATTCATCAATCTTTGTAATTCTTGAAGATTTATCATTAGCTGAAACTTTTGAATCTTTAGGTTTTATAATATTTGATTCTTATAATCTAAAAATAACTAAGTTGCTAAATAAGTTAGGAAATTAATATGAATAGAAATATGATAATTAATGGAATAGATAATGAATCAACAACATTATATAAAGAACTTTTAGAATATGGTTTCGAAGACATTATTTTTATTGATTCTGATATAAATAAAGTTAAAAATTTTAATAATGAATTTGCCCAAACAATTGCCTTCTATGGTAATTCAGGTTCCACCGAATTTTTGGAATTTATAGGAATAAATAGATCTAATTCAGAAACAATATTTATAGCCATGACATCTATTGATTCAGTTAATTTAATTTCTTGTGAGATAGCTAAATACAAATACAAATTAGAAAATGTTGTTTCTGTTGTAAATAACAAAGAAAACCTTCCTTTATTTAATGCTTATGGAATAACTGAGCTATTTTTTCAGGGAAGGTCAATTTTAGAATTAATTATTAATTCTTCTGGTATTACTCTACCTGTTAGTTTGCTTGATATAAGAAATAAGGGTACTTCATTGTGGTCAATTAAGATCCCAAAAGAATCAAATGTAATTGGGATGGATTTATCAAAATTAAATCTGCCTTTTAGAGCCATTATTTTTGGAAAGATTGATTCTAAAGGAAATCCTTATCAGTCAACTGAGAATATTGATATCGAAGAAGGCGATAATATTCTCATTATTACATCTAACAGAAATGAAGAAACAATGACAAGATTTTTTCAAGGAAATAAAAATGCTTAAAATCGGATATCTCGGCCCTGAAGGAACTTACAGTTCTCATGCAGCAAAGCTTTATGATAATGAAAATTTAAAAATACCATTTAATACAATTAATGAAGTTTTAAATTCATTAAAATTATCTGAAACTAACAATGTTGTAGTTCCTCTTGAAAATAGCATTAATGGTTCAATTGTCGAAGTTTTAGATTTTTTAGCATCAAAGAATAAATTTCATATTGTTGCTGAATTAAATATTGAAATTAATCACTCAGTTTATAGTTTAGATAACATTAAAAATGAAGAAGTGAAGGTAGTATATAGTCACCCGCAAGCACTAGCACAATGTTATAGTTATTTAATTAATAATTTTAAAAATGCTAAACACAAGGCATCTAACAGTACAGCTGATTCATACAATGACCTGATTAATTCAACAGAAAAAGGTGTATTCATTGGTCCTCCTTGGATGAAAGATAATGAAAGAATAATAGTAATGGGTGAAAATGTTCAATCAGTAAAAAACAATGTAACCCGATTTGTTGTAATAAGTGATAAATATACAAATAAAAAAACAATTTCTGATAAAACTTCAATTGTTATTTCTTTTAATGAAGATTCTCCAGGTTCGTTATTTAAAGCATTAGAACCAATGGCAAAAAAGAATATAAATATGACAAAAATAGAATCTAGGCCAACAAAAGAAAAATTAGGAAATTATTATTTTTTTATTGATATTGAAGGGCATTTTGATGACAAAGATATTAAAGAGTGTTTGTCAGAAATAAAAAAAGTTTCTTCATTAAAGTTTCTTGGTTCATACCCTAAATTTAATTAGTTATCAGATTTATCTTCAAATTCTTCTCTTAAAGTATCAGCAACTCTTTTACCTTCATTAGTTGCTTCAATTATTCTTTCTTTTGCAAACTCAGTGAGGTCCTTGGCTTTACCTCTCCATTCATTGCTGGCTTCAGTTAATATAGCTCTTGTCTCTTCTCCTGGCCGAGGAGCAAAAACTAATCCGCCAATTAACCCTAATATACCCCCAATTATAAATCCGCTAGAAAAATTAGTGTCATTGTCATTTGCCATTTTTTTTCTCCTTTTTTTTCTTTTCTTTTCTATTTTTAATGAATAATTTGTCTAATATAGTTTTGATAGTAATAGCTCCATCTAACATGCTGGATACAGGTTTAGGAATGGTGTTTTTGACTTTATTTCTTATATCTGAAATTTCTGCAAGAGAATCTTCAATAAACTTCGTTAATTTTCTAATTTTTAAAAATGTTTTTATAACCAATATAGTTGAAATTAGTAAAAGTAAGAATGAAGAAGATATTCCAAAAATTATAATTATGTCTCTTAAATCAGTAAGCATAAGACTATTTTATAATATTTTTTGTAATTATTAAATAATTGTTAATAATTAATACTTAATAACTTGGATCCATAAAATCTCGAAGTTTTTTCGATCTAGTTGGGTGTCTTAGTTTTCTTAATGCCTTAGCTTCAATTTGTCTTATTCTTTCTCTTGTAACTCCGAATTCACGACCAACTTCTTCAAGTGTTCTGCTTCTTCCATCTTCAAGTCCAAATCTTAATTGAAGAACTCTTTGCTCCCTGTGATTTAATGATTCAAGAACTAAACCAACGTGCGATTTAAGCAGATTATTTGATGCTGCTTCAACTGGAGATAGTGATTTTTCATCTTTAATAAAATCGGCTAAATGAGAATCATCTTCTTCACCAATTGGTGTTTCTAAAGATACTGGTTCTTGAGATATCTTTAGAATTTCTCTTACTTTAGCTGGAGATAATTCCATTTCATCACCAATTTCTTTTGTTGTTGGTTCTCTACCATATTCTTGAACTAGTTTTCTGCTTACCCTTAATAATTTATTTATTGTTTCAACCATATGAACAGGTATTCTTATAGTTCTAGCTTGATCAGCAATTGCACGTGTTATTGCTTGTCTAATCCACCATGTTGCATAAGTGCTGAATTTATAACCTTTTCTAAATTCAAATTTCTCAACAGCTCTTATTAATCCAATATTACCTTCTTGAATTAAATCTAGAAGAGACATTCCTCTACCTATATATTTTTTTGCTACACTCACTACAAGCCTCAAATTAGCTTGAACAAGATGTTCGCTACATTGTTTTGCACCAGATTCTAGTTTATTAACATGATTTTTTAGTAAATTTTCTAACTCTTCATCTTTAAAATTGCCCAAGTTTACATTTTTTTTAGAAACCTTTTTCTTAAAAGATTTTAAATCATCTTTTTCATCAAATAAGTGCTCAAAAAGCCAATTCGGAAATATTTGAATTCCAGCTGATAAATTACTTATGTTCAAATGAATATCTTCTTCATCCATATTTAATGCATCCGAGATTGATTTAATAACCTGCTCTTCTTGTTCAGATTTAGTTGCGCCATTTAAAATATCTTCAGATTGGCCATTCAGCAATGTATAAGGAGTTAATTCATAATCTTCTAAATTAGAATGTTTTTTTAATTCTTTAATTAAATCTAGGTTTGCAGCAATATCTTTAATAAACGTTTTTAGCATGTGGACATTTGGATTACTTTGTTCAGCATTTTCTCTAAGAAAATTTTTAATTATTTTTCCATTTTCTACTTGTTTTGCTAAATCTTTTTCACCTTGTGCATTTAATAAATTAACTTTTCCAATTTCTCTTAGGTACATTCTAACTGGGTCATCGGTAATATCTGAATCTGATATATTTACATCCCAAGTTGGATCTTCAGCAATCTCATTCACTTGTTCATTGGTAGGCTCTCCCCATGAGTCAGCAAATTCAGCTGTTGCCCCAGGGAGCAAGTTTCTCAAGACCCTTGAGGCATCTTGATTGCCAGACTCATCTTCTGTATCTGAAGAAAATGAAACTGATATTGAATTTGATTCTTCTTGTGTCATTTATTTTGCTCTGATTGCAATCTCTTGATTAATTTATTTGTTTTTAAGCTATCAGTAATTACTGACTTAATTGTTTCATCATTAAAATCGACATCAGAATCATAAAAGATCTTTTCTTGCTCTCGTTTTTGCCTCTTAAAATGAAGATCGTATAATCTGTTTATACAATTATTTAGTTCACTAATCAAATCTTTTTCAAAACTTTTAGGTAATGATATATTTTTTAGTTCATTAATTGACTCATTTAGTAATTCATCATTCTCTAAAGCAGAAATCTCTTCTACTTTAAGTTTTGAAAAAAGTTCTCTAAATTTAATTTCTGAAAAAATCTCTTCAGAGTGCTCTTTAATATAATTTTTAAGATATTCATTTTGTACTACTAAAGCTAAAACATGTCTTTCGACCAAGTTTTTGTTTATAGTATTGTTGTTTTTATTTTCAGGAATCTTTAAATTTTTATTTTTATTTTCTGGTTTGGGAAGATTTTCTCTTGATAAATTAAGCTTTTTTGACAACAAGTTTAATATCTCATCTTGAATATGATTATTCTGATTTTCAAAAACTATTTTATAAACTGAATTTGCCGCTTGTTTTTTTTGAAGTGAGTCATTTAAGTCAAAAACAAGCTCTAAATTATTTATTAGATGGGTATGTAAAGGAACAGAACTTTCAATTACTTTTTTCCAATCAGATGGGTTATTCCTTATTAATTCATCAGGGTCTTTTCCTTCTGTAATTGAAGCTATTTCAATTTCTAGGTTAAGATTTGTAAAGTTAATGTCAGAATTTATTAGTTTGATTAAATTGTTTACTGATGCTCTTCTTCCGGCAATATCTGAATCAAGACAAAGTATTACTTTACTAGTGTATTTAGATATGAGCTCTAATTGTTCTTTAGTTACTGACGTCCCCATACATGCAACAACATTTTTAAAATTTTCGGAATGAGCAGCAAAAACATCCATGTAACCTTCAACTATTATGCACTCTTTTTCTATGTAATTTTTTGCAACGTTTAAGCCAAAAAGAATATTAGATTTATTAAAAAGTGAGGTTTGAGGAGTATTTATGTATTTAGGTAACTTATTATCCAACGATCTAGCGCCAAAGCCAACAAGATTATTATCTTCATCTTTAATTTCAATAGTTAACCTTTCAATAAAAAAATCATGCCAAGTTCCATCAGGCCATTTTTGAACTAAACCAGATTCGACTGCAGCAACCCCTTTGACACCAACTTTTTTCAAATGGTCTACTAATGTATTTATTCCACCAAGACTTAAGCCTAATCCAAATTCCTCTATCTGTTCATTTTTTATTCCTCTTTGCTCTAAATATTTAATGCCTTGTGATCCATATCTGCTTTCTAATGAATTTCGAAAGTAATTTGAAGCAGCCTGTAAGGCTTGATCTATATCTTTTTTTGGTTGAGGCTTAATTTTTTCTTGAAAATTTATATCAACACCTGAAATTTCAGCACATTTAAATAGTGCATCTTTAAATCCAATATTTTCTAACCTCATTAAAAAAGTAAAAATATCACCACCAGAAAGTCCTGCGCAAGAACCACAATAGCATTTAAATGTTTGTTCTTCAGGATACACAACAAAGGATGGAGTATTTTCAGGATAAAAGGGGCATAACCCTTTTAATGTCCTTGAAGATCTTTTTAGGTCAACATATTTTGATATTAGATCAACAATGTCCAGCTTTGATTTAACCAGTGAAACTAAGTCATGTTGATTTTCATTTGATACGGTCATATGACCATTCTATAAAATCTAAAGCCTTCCTTCAAACACATCTTGTGCTAATGTTTTATCGAATTTTTCTGAAAATCTTAAAGCAAATTCATCTGTCATTCCAGTAATATAATCTATTGAGGCTTTTTCAATATTATCGTTGCAGATTTCTATTAATTGATTTGGAATTTTTTCAGGATTTTTTACAAGATATTCAAAGATTATATCTACTATTTTCATTGCACTTTTAGCTGGCTTTGAATCCGAAACAGGTAGGTATACTTTTTCAAACATAAAGTTTCTTAATTCAGTAATTATCTCAATAAGATCATCTGACATACGTATCCAAGGATCATCAGTTTCTTGATGAGAACAATCTACGGAATTTTCAATAACGTTGGTAACTAAAGTATTAACTCTTTCAGAATGCTTTGATCCAATAAAATTAATTATATATTCAGGAATTGAATTTAATTTTAATATATCGGCACGTATTGCATCATTAATATCACTAGTAGTGTATGCAATCATGTCCGAAATCCTTACAATTTGACCTTCAAGAGAAAGATCTTTCACTAATTCTTTATTTAAAAATTTTCCTTGAGGTTTTGAATGCCTTTTGATTCCATCAATGACTTCATAATTTAAATTTAATCCCTGACCATTTTTTTCTAGTATTTCAATTATTCTTACACTTTGCCTGCTGTGATGAAAACCTTCTTTGGATAGTTTATCTAGAGCAGATTCGCCAACATGTCCAAATGGAGAATGACCTAAGTCATGCCCTAAAGATATAGCTTCGGTAAGATCTTCATTTAACTTTAAAGCCCTGCATATTGTTCTAGCAATTTGAGAAACTTCTATAGTATGAGTCAGGCGAGTAACATAATGATCTCCAAGCGGCGCAATAAAAACTTGGCTCTTATGTTTTAATCTCCTGAATGAATTCGTGTGAATAATCCTATCCCTGTCAACTTGGAAAGGGTTACGATAGTCGTCATTTTTTTCATTAATTTTTCTGCCTAAAGTGTTTCTAGTACTAACGGCGTGTGGGGATAATAAATTTTCTGTATCGTTAAAGTATTTTAAAAAAATATTTTTTGAAAATTTACTCAATCAAGTCCTTAATAGAATTCTATCTTTGCTAAATCTATATCAGCTTCATAATCTCTACCATATGCAACAATACCAAGAGTTGCAATATCTTTACTTTTAAAACCTCTTGGTTGATAGAAATTAGATCTTTGGAAGTTGCTGAAAGGAATAATAATTTCATTCCAATTTGGAGAAGTTTTGAATTCAACACTATAGTATTGCCATGGCATGAATGTCATGCCAGTCCGAATATGTATATTATAGTTTTCTCCATTTCCTCTTACCAGCAATCTTAGCCCTTCATAATCATTTTCATTTAAATTTAAACCCCTTAAATCTGCTCTAAATTGGATGAATCCCCCATTATTCTTTGTGCTGACATCTCCAGTCATTTTATAAAACTTATCACCCTCTTCCTCAACAAGTTTAAGGCTACCTGAAGATACTCCACCCATAACTCTGTCAGTAAAAAAAACCCATCTTTGATTTGATTCAGTAGTTAAATTATCAATTATCATTGTTTCTCCTATAGCCTCCTCAGAATTATTAATAGTAATGTATAAAAAAATGAATACAGAAAGCACAAATGCTATTAATAAGTAGTGTATATAATTTAATTTTAAAAAAGACATAATTATATTTTAACACCCAAAATTAATAAAAATGTAAATCTTAAATTAGAATTAAAAAAAAGTAATTTAAATTAACTTAAAAATTACTCAACAGTAACCGTTTTTGCAAGATTTCTAGGCCTGTCTGGATTAATTTTTAGTAACAAAGACGTATAAAAAGACAATAATTGTAAATTAATTGAATATAGTATTACATCCAAATTAAAATTAAAACTATCTATTATTAAGTAACTACTTAATAATGATATGAATTCATTACTATCATTATCTGTCAATCCTATTACCTTTCCGTCCCTTGCTTTAATTTCATTTACAGTACTTAACATTTTGTTAAATGAAATTCCTTTTGGTGCCATAACTAGTGA
>Ga0208624_1000664_pt1 | contig 17268 bp, 11 predicted proteins | sample Knorr_S23_td_DCM_FD_185607 | JGI IMG/M metagenome (GOLD analysis project Ga0208624, IMG submission 185607) | Marine microbial communities from Southern Atlantic Ocean transect - Knorr_S23_td_DCM_ad_71m_LV_A (SPAdes) (version 2) | ecosystem: Environmental > Aquatic > Marine > Oceanic | place...
AAGGATCAAGTCTGAGCTTTCACGTCACAAAACTTATGGTCACGAAACCAGCCATCAGGAAAAAAATATCCTTGCATAAAGAGAGGTGAATCTGCCGCAGCCCGCGACTAAACCTAAACACGCTTAAATTAAACATCTCCGGCACACTGCATTTTTTTATATAAATAAGGTTGTAAAAATACCTCCAGCATACGATTTTGGCATACAGATTTGCTGGATCCCATTGGGCAACTTCAGACGAAGCATTATGAACGAATACTGGATAAAAAGTACCGATGAGACTAACGGCCCTTATACGAAGGAAGAGCTAGCGTTCTTAGCAGCTTGTGGTACCATTCAACCCTCAGATACCCTTTGGGAGAAACAGAGCAATGTGATTAAGGCGGCCAATGAAATTCCATGGCTAATGGAATTATGGTCGGAAAAGGATTCTAGCGATCTGCCCCAACTGAGTATTGGACAAGAGAAAAATCCGAGCGTTCCGAGGCAAATCTCTATAGTCGACAAGGCTCGAATTGAAAGAAATAACGCTATTGGCTGTTTAGCTTTTGCAGTAGCTACTTTTACCACAGGTTTAATAATTGTGTCATATTTCTATGAATATACGTATCTGGGTGAGCCATGGTCCGTGGGGCATACGGCAAGCAGTATAATTTCGTTTATTTTTATAGTTGTTGCGAAAGTTTGCCTTTCTTCGGATCAGGCAATTCGAAAAAAGATGGAGGAAGAATTCCAAGAAGCACTTGCCAAGAAGAATGCCAAGAAGAATCACTATAAGCAAGAGCAGCTAACAATTAGACGGAGGTTTGTGGAAGGATTGGGAATCTATTCAAACGAGCTTCCGATCTTTATTTATGTTTGTCACGGTTGTAAATCATTGCAGTTAGTAAAGGAATCTCTAAAGTGTGACAGATGTGGAGCCCAAAATAGTTATAAAACATCTGTGAATCTTGCTACTGGTTCTAGTAATATTAAATGTCGTAAGTGTAGGGTCGAGAGAATCGGTTCCACTTGTCACTGTGGAACATTCAATGATGCAGTTCGCTTCGAGTGGTGGGGGTGACACGGATCCTCATTATTCCTTTTGAATTCTATTGAGAAGTACCTTCAAGGAAGCAGGATCTAAGGCGACTAAAATTGCTGTTAAATTATCCAGATTTAGATCTTGAGATCTATCTGAAGAACTACCATTCCCTAAAGACTCTGTATTTTCAGTGGTTTCACTGTCTATGTGGGAATCCTGCTGGGCGTGCTTTTTTTCTTTTAATAAATCTAAGTGACACGCGAGTAGCTCCAGCGGAGAATTTGATTAAAGCTAGTACTCATGAAAACAACTCCAATACTGGCTTTTCACCATCACCAACAGTCATCGGGCGACCAGATGGTGAGATCGCTGGTTTCCTGATGTCCATTCCAGCTGCGAATGCGATGCTGGCGTGAAAGGCACCAATGGAGACTGCATCTTCGTCAACATAGTACCCATCGTCGTCGCTCTTGCCATACACAAAACCTGCCTTGGCACCTCCACCTGCAAGAAGGGTTGAAAAGCAGATTGGATGATGACTGCGGCCATCACCATCGAAGGACGGTTTACGCCCAAATTCCGTTGCGACGACAACCAGTGTTGAGTCCAGCATCCCGCGACCCTCGAGGTCAGTGATGAGTGTTGTGAAAGCCTGATCGAAGACCGGTGCGACTTCGCCCATTTCGTCAGCTAGCGATTTGTGATGATCCCATCCGTCCTGCTTCACCTCAACGAAACGGACTCCCGAACTAACCAACCGGCGAGCGAGTAGACAACCCTGACCGAATGAATTATTGCCATAGGCCATCCGTTGTTCTTCAGGCTCGCCCGACAGATCAAAAGCCTCCAGTTCCTTACTCTTCATCAATGTAAGGGCATCGTCATAGAAACCGTTATAGGCATTGACCCCCTTATCCTGGAATCTTCTCCGGAAATCGGCATCGAGTCCGTTCAGCAATGTCAACCGCTTAGTTGCAGCGGACTTGCCACCGATCGTTTCGACGTCATTGATACCCTGGCTAGGATCGCCGATTGCGAGAGGAGAGTAGCTCGAAGGGAAGAAGCCATTGCCCTGATCAGAACGGCGATTGACGCAAACACTCGATGGCAAAGTCTTGCTACTGCGTCCAAGATAGTGAGAACCCCAGGCCCCTAGGTTGGGGTGTCGTATCGTCCCTCGAGGTTCGTATGCAGTCCGCATAAAATACTGAGCCGGCTTGTGGACACCAATCTTGGCTTCCATCGAACGAATCACGCAGGTCCGATCTGCGATGGTCGCTAATTTCGGAAAAAATTCTGTGACCTGGAAGTCCGCTGATGTATTAATCGCCGCTGCCGGACCTTTGGATTTTCCCCGTTTCGGATCCAGCGAGTCGATGTGACTCAAACCGCCACCAAGCATGAGCCAGATCACGCTCTTTGCCTTGCCGAAGGAGGCAGGCTTCTGAGCCTCCGAATCTGCAGCAACAATCTGTGCGGCTGGAACGATACTCAGACCGAACGAAGTCGCAGCACAGCGTTCTATGAATTCTCGGCGTGTAGGGGTATCTAGTGATTTTAATAGTTGTTTCATATCGGATCGATGCGTTGGGTAACTAGTTATTATTTAAGTAATCACGTACTAAATTGCATAGCAATCCTATCTATTGAATGAATATAAACTCGCGCGAATTCAACAGAGCCCATGCAATGTCGCCCAGGTCAAGTCCTTGTTCGAGCGCGGTAATACACTGTCTCATGTCCTGCTCGCGTGGGAGCCGCCCCAAGCATGTGCGGTAGAGCAAAGCGATCTGCTCGACTTGGGTATTCCTGCTTTCAGCTGCCTTAATAATCAATGAACTGTTCATAAGACTTTTTGTAAGCTCGCCGTTCATCATCATCAATGATTCGGTAATGCCACCTTCGATCGATCCATCATTAGCAACTTCACGCGCTGACTGACCTGCGATTCTCAGAAAGTGCGTGGGTGGCATTGGTTGTGGAAGTTCTGAAGCCCGTAGCCATGAATCTTCTCCACGCAGCTTGACGCGTCTTTGGCTTGTCGCAAAAAACAGACCGCGTCCGCCGTCACCATTGGATACCTCTCCGTCTGGCAACAGCGTCCTTGCAAAGTCGAAGATCTTTTCGCGATCTTTCGCGATTTCTTTCGTGTCGTGAGAAAATTCAAATGGAAAGACCAGTCGTTCCATCATGGGAGCATTGTTCGTTTTTAGTCGGTCAATCTCTGGGCCTCGCTGCAGGAGAACCACCGAGTCCCATATCTGCTCAGCCGTCATCCGACGTAACAAGGGTCCAGGAAAGCGGAAAGCCTCCCCTTCTGGCGGGGTCACGCTAACCTGCTGCTGATACGTCTTCGTATTCAGAACAACTCGCTGGAACTCACGGAGATCGAAATCGACATCCCGCATGATCTGAGCGAGAAACTTCAATAGCTCTGGATTTGTAGCGTCCTCTAGGACATCAAGATCCGTTACCGGTTCCTTCACAGCCACGCCAAAGAACTTCTTCCACATACGATTAGCGATCGCCTCGGCAAACCGTGGGTTCTCAGGTAATGTCATCCAATACGCGAAGAGTTTCCTTAGATGCCGAGGGTCGGTCGTTGTCACGTTTGCCCGTCGGGCCCCCGCCCATGTGATAAACTTCGGAACGACCTTCTCGCCCGGCTGGGCGTCATCATAGACATAGTCTTCCGGGAATTCCGTTGCGCGACCCTGCTCGTAAATCACCTGTTCCATGTTCGGCTGAAGCAAGGTGACTAGATTCGCTTTCGAGAATCGTTCATCCCGTAGCGTAAGTGCCGGCTTGCGAGTGTCGACACGTTCAAACGCTGTGGAACCGAAAAAGGATGCCATTTCGTAGAATTCACGCTGAGTCCATTCGGCGAAAGGGTGGTCATGACACTGAGCACAGGCAACATTGGCACCGAGAAAAGTGGTCAGCGTGTTAGAAAGACTATCCAGTGGCATACTGGCATCACGTAAAAGGTAAGCAGTGGCTCCATTCTCTCCGAGCCTTCCTTCTGCCGTCAGCATATCGTAAACCATTTCGTCCCATGGACGATTTTCGTGAAGCTGTGTCTTCAGCCAAGTGTGAAACGTCCAGGTTTTACCAATGCGGTAGTAGTCATCCTTCACACGAAGCATGTCTCCCAGCCAGTTAAACATGTGAGATTCGTGTCCGGGGGACTCCAACAGTTGATCAATCAACTTGGTTCGACGATCTTCACGGCTGTCGGCGAAAAAACTTCCAAGTTCGTTATCAGTCGGAATTCGACCGATAACATCCAGATACACGCGGCGGACGAATTGAATATCACTGACCGGCGGATTCGGTTGTAGTTTGTACTGTCTTAAATCAAGCCTGATAATCGTATCAATTCGCGAGGAAGCGTCAATCGATTCACCGCGACTTACATTAGTTGTTACAACTATGAGGGTTAGCAGTACGTTCCAATATCTTTTTCTTGTTAGAGTTCTTAGCATTATTTCAAATTCAAAATAGAGTTCAACATGACGGTCGTTACGAAACTGAGTCGCGACAAAGTCTCAACCTGTTATTCCGAGACGACGACTCGGATTTGATCGACAGAGTGTTACATTGTCTCGACCAGAATCCGTTAGGTCATCCGGCCGGTCGAGTGTAATCTGACCGATGACTCTAGCACCACCGACCACGCAAGGCCGATCTGCTTCCCCCGTTCGGGCATCAAAATTCTCAGGATTTCGGTACGGTTCATATATAGATATCATGCGCAAGATCAAAAGTGTGGACATACTTTGTGAAAAATATTTATCCTTATTTAAGCAACTGGCTGAAAACCATAATACGGCGGAACAAAGTACCAAAAGCCCACACAAGTAGTAATCATCGGGTTTAAGCAATCCAAATGAACATCAAACCGATGCGGAATTATTCCTCTTCACTCTTGTGTGACTTGAAAGCATGAACAAGCCCCATTACCCCTGCAAATATTAAAAATAACCCAAGCAAGATACAGAATCCTCCGGCACCGGGTATGTTTATACCAACAAGCACAAGTCCTCCACCAACCAATGCGGTGAAGATCCAAAGAGGATATCTGATAATCGCAAAAACAAGCGTGAAAACTTTATGCAGCTTAGACCCAGGATTCCTCGCTGCACTTAGCCCCAGCCTCAAAATAATAGCGGCAATCAGCATACCGATTATGCTAACTAGGTTCGGATCCAACTGCGCCCAAACAAACATGTGAATGACCTCTTTTTATTCAGCAAGAATTGTATTCTGAAATCTATCAGATTAACGAAAAACTCTCTTTTGGAACGCAACTCAAGATTATCGTTAGGGATATACTTTCCGTTCGCAACATCTATTTATTAATATCGATCTAATTCGCGAACAACTGCTTCCAAAATACAAAACGTAACCCAGATCAAAAATAGATTTTGTCCTTTATGACGCTATAACGTTGTTGGTTTGTAGCGTCATAAAGGCTTACTTCAGGATTCTGACTATATTGAACTGAACTCCAACCCTGATCAGCAGTTGAGCAAAGCAATTCTTCCTGCAATCAATTCCACCCCGCTTTTCATTCAGAGTAAGATTGAGTTAAATTCTTTCTAGGACGTGCTGCCATGCAAGTGATTGACATCCAACAGAAACTCGATAGCTTTGACGATCACTGGTCGCCCAGAGTTATCGCAGCCTTAAATGGCCAACATGTTAAAGTAGTTAAACTACTTGGTGAATTCGACTGGCATTTCCATAAAGACGAAGATGAGCTTTTTATGGTTGTCGAAGGAGAATTAACAATTCACTTTCGTGATCGGACAATCGAATTAACACGTGGGCAAATGTGTGTCATCCCTCGGGGTATCGAACACAAACCCGCGGCGTCCGAAGAATGCCAGGTCCTTCTATTCGAACCTGCAGGGACAATCAACACTGGAAATCTGGTCAATCAACGGACCGTTTCTTCACCCGACTCAATCTAACTTATATTAAAAACACAATGCGAATGCTCCCCTTACATCACCAAAGTCTTTCTCTAGTCATATCGTTTTGCCTAAGTATTACCTTCGTTGCAAGTTTCGCGGTTTCTCAAGTTCAGGCGACTGAATCCAAAAAGCCGAACATCCTACTCATCTCCATTGATGATCTCAATGACTGGACAAGTTCACTCGGGGGACACCCTCAGGCCAAAACTCCCAACATTGACCGACTAGCCGACCGAGGTACTCTGTTCTCCAATGCTCACTGCCAATCCCCTGTTTGCAATCCTTCACGCGCAAGCATGCTCACTGGCCGCCACCCCCACACATCCGGCATCTACTTCCTCAGCCCGGACCTCAAACAGTCTCCAGTGTTAGAAGATCTGGATACTCTGCCTGAACGATTTGCCAAACATGGTTATCAGACGATGGCCGCCGGAAAAATATTCCACACCGGGGACAAGCGATTCTTTCAGGAGTACGGTGGAAACATGGGAGGCTTTGGCCCACGACCTAAAGAGAAGATTTCGCAGCCACATGGTCACCCATTGTGGGACTGGGGGGCTTTCCCTGAATCGGACGATCTTATGCCCGATTTCAATATTGCACAATGGGCTTCTACCAAACTGAAGTCCATCCCTGCCGAATCAGACAAGCCGTTTTTCATGGGAGTTGGATTCTATCGACCTCACGTTCCAATGTTCGCCCCCAAGAAGTGGTTTGACCTTTTCCCACGAAACCAAATTCAAATACCACTGGTCAACGACAAAGACCGTAATGATCTGAGCGAATACGCCATCGCATTGACCAATGAGAATCACGTTTCACCGGAGCACGCATGGGTTAAATCGGCAGGCCAATGGGAACACGCCGTTCAATCCTATCTCGCTTCGGTTGCTTTTGCAGATTACTGTCTGGGAATTGTCTTAGATGCCTTGGATCAATCCCCGCATAAAGACAATACCATCGTCGTTCTGTTTGCCGATCACGGGTTTCACCTAGGCGAGAAGCAGCGTTGGGCCAAACGGACAATCTGGGAAGATGGTACACGCGTACCCCTTATCGTCGTGGATAATAGGTACTCCCCCAAGCAAATCTCCAGCAAACCTGCACAGCTTCTAGACGTGTTTCCGACGCTTTTGGAACTCGCCGACTTACCCAACGATCAGTCCCAGGAAGGCAAGTCACTTGTGCCACTCATGAAAGACCCTCAAGCAGATTGGAGTCACATCGCTTTGTCATCCTTTGGGAAAGGTAACTTTGCAGTAAGGTCCGAGCGTTATCGATTTATTCAATATCTGGATGGATCTGAGGAATTCTATGATCACGCCAATGATCCTCATGAATGGAACAACCTCATCAACAAAAAGAAACTTACAGAAGTCATCGAGCAGCATCGCAAACGCTTGCCAGCAAATCAAGCCGACGTATTACCTGGCAACTCGACAGGTCACAAAGCCTATCAGGCCGCCAGTCGTTTTGTGAATGAGTAATTCCGAGGTTTCCAAAACCTATTACCTTTATAGGACAACGCCATGAATCCCTTTGCCCGCCAAACCATTCTTAGTTTAACAGCCGGTTTACTCTGAGCTCACATTACTCATGGAAGGTAAATTCGAAGAGAATAACATCTAGACTCATTACCATTACACTCTTAAGCGATCTTACCAATCATTGACTATGCGTTACTTACTACCATGCATACTGCTACTTTCCATACATCCCTTTGTCTGGAGTCAGGACGCTTCTAATAATGGAATGCTGACATTGTGATTTCTCACCGCCCCTGAGATTATCATCCTGATCACCGCTATACAGGGATTTTGGTTCAGGACGCTGCCTTTATGGTGACTGTTCCTTTCTTCTGTCCAGACGTTACTCACCTCAAGAAAAATCCTGTTTTTCTTTACTCCAGTGATGGATTCAAAAAACCCTATCCTTTCGAACCGGACGTCGTTGTGGCAGTCGACAGCGTCTTTAACAAAAAAGTGGATGCGCTGACCGCCTTAGTGTCACAGGCTTTTGAAGGTGGAGCCGGAGGTAGCTCGGAACGTCTCGCGCTAGTACCGCCAGCCAGTGACCCCAAAGCACGAAGAGAGTGGTTATATGAACGATGGTCCAATCGTCAGGGGCGGGAAGCGGATAAATCCCGAGAGCAACTGATCCGTTTCTACGGATTGGAACTCGCCAGCAAAGTTAAATTTGCCGAAGCCTTTGAAATTTGCGAATACGGTTCGCGGCCAACCACGCAACAGCTTAAAGAGTTATTCCCATTCTTCCCTGAAGAAAAGTAAACAGCCTTACTCGGTTGTAAACGGCGATGCTGGAAGGCCTTCGCTATTCACCAGATTTACCGCGGGGGGCAACAACATCAATCGTATCCGGCACATCGCTGGAAATAATGTCATCAATGCTAATCCGCTGAAATGTCATATGGCTTTGGCTACCTTCATAAAGGATGCCAACCGTCTCTTCATCAATCATGGACATACACGAGTATCCTGCACTGCCATGTTCATCCAGTAACAGACGGTGCTGCTTGGGCCATGTTGCCCCTTTGTCAGGAGACGCCTTGATCGTTAAATGATTGCGACCTCTGAGACTATCCGGATTCGAGAACAAGAGCCAATGCTTATAGACATTACGTTCAATAATTCCCTGATTCCTGCGACCGATGGCGGTTAACTCCCGTTCGATACTGATCAGGCTCGCCATACATGCTCCTGGTTCAATCAATGCTCGCTCTGAAGTTTCATGCTTTTGCCAGGTCTTTCCTAGATCACGAGTCGTCATGACCACGCGAGCCGACTTGCGGTTGTAACGACAGTTCAACATGAGAACACCAGGTTCAATTTCCACCACCTGCGATTCTGTGGTGTCGTTAAACGCTCCGGTTCCCACCTGCCAAGTGTCCCCATGATCTTTCGAATAGATGATGGTGGAGTGTGGGAGCCGGTTATTTTCCGGCGGATCCTGATACTGAGCGGCAAACACAATTGTCCCATCTCCCATCGTGATACCTTTTCCGGGCCCCTGTAAGATGAAACACCATTCCGGACGCTTTACTTTTTTCGTGATGTTGATCGGCTTAGACCACGTGACTCCGTCATCATCGCTACGAACCAACATGAACTGGCCTGTTTCTTCCGGGCTCAACCCCGGGCCCGACCCTCGCCACGAACGATTCCCGTGGCTCCATGTTGCTGCCACCCAAATGGTCCCCGTGTTGTCATCAACAAGAATTGCCGGATCACCAATTCCGTCGTAACGCCATCGTGGATCCTCGCCCATGTCCATAATGACTTTCATAGGTTCCCATGTCTGACCACAATCTTCCGAACGAGACATGCCAACGTCGATATCGCCGGGCAAGTCACCCCCACTACGTCGACGTACATCATAGACACCGATCAATGTTCCGGCCGTCGTGGTTGCCAACCCGGGAATTCGATAAGTGTGCACTCCGTCATCTCCCCCTTGCCGCAAAGCTACGCCCATCCGCTGCAAAGATACTGGAGTATCCATGGAAACATTTTTGTCGTTGGAGAAAGCGACTTGCTTACATTCGATTCCAATTCGACCGTCGATCGATGTTTCGTCAGGCAGTTTTCCTTCAACCCAAATTACGTTTTCACCTTCCTCAAGATTTACAGGAGCGAACTCCCACTCCACAAAATCCTTGGTTTGTGTGGGAAGATCAATCTTCACTCGCTCCTGACTGCCCAAGCGAACATACAGTGCATCCGCCTTAGTGTCCCCCACGACTCGACCAGTTATCGAATTGAGTGCAATGGGAGAAACCGACCCTGTCGTTTGAATTCGAAGTTTCAAGAGAGGACTTGCGTCACCACCAACTAATGCTGGAAGTGTAAAGGGAACAGCTTCAACCGATGTAATTTCCTGTGGCTTAGCAGGAGCGATACGAATGTCGTCCAACATGATCCCCGTGTTGGAGGGACTTGAGCACGAAAAGCGTAGCTGTTTTATCTCAGGGTCTGCCAAAGAGACTCTGACATGATTTAGAAACGAACGGCCCACACGAACTCGTTTGTCGCCGTTGTAGATTTCCTCCCAGCCCTTGGCTGAGTTCTTTTCTATACGAAAGGTAAACGGTGACCTTGCTGTCCAGCGTTCAGCCCAAAAGCTTAGCACACTAGTTGCTGTGACCTTCAACTTTACATTCAACGTGACCACCGTCTTGGTTCCACCGGTTAACTGCAAACATTGCTTCCCGGACTTGAAGTAACCTGGTTTGACAACAGTGAGCCCTTGGTTCGCTTCCCACATTCCAAGTGTGGTATCCAATCGGCTGAATTCACCTGCCTTACTGGTTTCAAAGCCCTCGATAGCCACGGTGGTATCTGCTGCTGACAAAATAGGATTCTCACAGAGCATCAAGATGACGCCAACCAGTTTTAAGAACGCTAGCCTATCCACGCCCCACCGTTTTCGGTTTTGCAAGTTCATACCATGTCCTCGATTAATGAGCATCTTGCCCGTTTCTCGTCAGTTTCTTGGTTTACGTCATCAACTTATCTGACTGAAGTCAATTGGCAAGTGTTTAAGGCCGACGAATCAGCAATAGTTCTGCAATCTCAGCAAGCAAGTTTTCTAGCCCCGACTAAGTATCTGAATTAGAATGAAAGTCTCTTCTTCAGGTCTTATCAATGTGAACCAATGGGCCTACTTTTAACTCTGTTCGAATCGGGAAAATGACGATGCTCACATCACGCCGTACGATCCTGAAAGGGCTAGGCGGATCCTTGGGAGGATCACTCGCTCTTCCTCTACTCGAATCCATGAGTTACGCCAGGCAAGCACAAACGTCTCCGCCACTTCGATTACTGGTCGTCGGCAATCCATTTGGCATGCATCCCGAACACTTTTTCCCCACGGAATTCGGGAAAGATTATAAGATCTCACCCACCCTAAAATCCCTGGACTGGTTACAGGACCGAATCTCGATCTTTTCTCACACCGATCACGGCATGAAGAGCGGTCACGGGCGTGAGCTGGCATTTCTTAGCGGAGTACTCCCCGAAACCGCTAGCTCTTTCCCTGAAAAGAACATGTCCATCGATCAGGTCGTGGCGCGGCAAATCGGAAGTCAGGTTCGCTACGCATCTGTCCATACGACTCTGGATCGCAGTATTCGCCTTAGCTGGAACGCCAATGGTGTCGACATCAAACCCCATACAGATGTTCTCAGCCTGTATGATTTCCTGTTTCTAAACTTAACGCAGAAGGAACGTGTCGCCCGACAAAAACTAATGCAAAGTAATCAGAGCATTCTGGATATTGTTGGTGACCAATTGAACTCGGTTCGCCAAAAGGCAAGTTCGCAGGACCAGCATCGCCTTGACCAGTTCTCTCAGTCAATTCGCAACCTCGAATCCAACTACGCCATCCGCAAGGCCTGGATTGACCGTGAAAAACCGACCTATGATCTCAATCGCTATAGCGCTCAACAACCTGCCACACTAGAATCCAAATATGATGCCGTCTTTGACATGATTGCGTACGCATTTGAAACGGATCTAACACGCGTGGCCACTGTCGGATTCTCTGCCGTAACCAACTTTACTGAACTGGAAGGCGTCAACCGAGGTTATCACGGCTGCACTCACAACGGCAAACAGGAAGATGTCGTCAGTGAGCTTGTTGGCATTGAATCTTTTCAAGTCCGTGAACTATCAAAATGTCTCAAGAAACTAGACTCCATTCAGGAACCTGGTAGCAACGGATCACTACTTGATAACACCATCGTCCTGCTAGGAAGTGGTATGGGATATGGTGGTACCCACTCAAATCGAAACCTCCCCATCTTACTCGCCGGCGGTGGCTTAAAGCATGTAGGGCATTTAGATTGCCGTGACTCGAGTGGTAATAACATGCGGCTTTGCAATCTATACCTGTCAGTACTACAGCAATTCGGTGTTGAGCGAGATCAATTCAACACCAGCACTGGCACACTAGATCTTGGTGGTATTACATCGTGACCATCAACGGCAACAACACCCGGCCATCTCGGGCCCACCAGCAATTGGTTTTGCCTGGTATTCTGCTGGCAACCTGCTTCCTTGGGGCGAGCTTAGCCACGGGAACACTTGTAGGCAAAGAGCAACCCATCCCCAATGCTGGATACTTTCTTCTCAAACATTGCAGTAGTTGTCATATCGGCAGCAAACCCAAAGGTGGATTCAACCTTGATTCACTAGGCGACGTTCCAAATGTCAAATCGCTGGAACTTTGGGAAACGAGTTTAGCCCATGTAAGAACCGGTATCATGCCTCCGCCCAAACATGATCGATTGATCGACAGCGAAAAAGCTAAATTTGTTTCGGCACTACAAAAACAGCTGGACCAATTCTATAAGACTCAGGGACAACCCATATTTTCTCCACGGCGTTTAAACAATCGTGAATTGGCAAATAGCATCGCCGATGTCTTAATGATCGAGGATGTTGGCACCAACTTTCCGATAGCCAATCTACTCGGCGACAACCTGCACCATGGGTTTGACACAAATCCAGAGGCTCTAGGAATGAGCGAATTTCATCTGGAACAGTACATCACTGCCATTCGAAGAATAGTTGACTCCACGATTATTGCCGGTGAACAACCGGATTCCACCTTAACTCGAATTCCAACTAATCAGTTGCGTACTTCCCAACAGGGGAATCGCCTACGTGCAGAAAAGGCCAATCGTACTCCTAACAGCATCGAAATATTAGATGTACGCAATCACGTCTATTTCGAGAATTTTCCAACGGTCCCTTTTTCAGGTCGATACCGTTTGCAAATCAAAGCAACTGGGATTGATCGGAACGTCTATGGCACACGGGCAACAGGGCATTTCAAGAATGATCCGATTATCATCCGAGTACACCTAGGGGACCGCAAACGTGATTTTGAACTCCCGGACAATGAAGTCGCCACGCTCGAATTGAACGAGTGGCTTTCGGCGGGGACGAAAATCGAAGTGACGTATCATACAGATGCATTGAGGCTTGAAGGTAATGGCAACTTCAAATTCCAATATCGCATTGCACACGACTACATCCAAAAGAACGATCCGAAATTGTATAAGCACGTCGTAACCAATGAAGTCCCGAAAGCGAAGACTCGTAGCACAGCACCTGGGCACTGGATGCACTGGCAAAAATACTGGCAAGGACCACGTCCACGGTTCTTTTCTGCTGAAGTGGAAGGTCCGTTTTACGAACAATGGCCACCGATTCGCCAAACCAAACTTCTAACGCAAGATACCTCGGCGAACAGAGCTCTGGAAATCTTAATGCCGATTGCCCAGCGGGCCTGGAGGCGAGTCGTTACTGAACAGGAACTGGCACCTTACGTCCAATTGGTTCAGCAGAAAGCAAAGACACTAGGCGACATCCCTGCACTTAAAGAGGGCATCGTTGCTATTCTTTCGTCCCCTTCATTCTTGATTCTCTACAGCGATTCGGATTCCAGCACCGATAAATTTGCTTCCAAACTCTCTTATGTGCTAAACAGCGCACCTCCAGATTCCCCATTGAGCAATGCGGTGAAGACCAAGCGTCTGAATTCAGCTGAAGACCTACTTCAGGAGCTGCATACTCGAATCGAGTCGGGGAAAGCTGATGCATTCATCCAGCAATTTCCTTATGCCTGGTTACAGCTGGATCGTATAAACTTCATGGCTCCGGATCCGGAGCGCTACCCGCTCTATCATCGCAAGCAATTGAGCGACGACATGATACAGGAAGTCTTGATTTTCTTCCGCCATGCCATCGAAAACAACATCGAGATTCCGGAATTACTCACAACCGACTATTCCTTTATCAATTCCGACCTAGCTGCCGTGTACGGAATAGAAGACGAGTATCAAAGTTCCCAATTCCACCAACATCACTTTAGTGATGGACGACGTGGAGGGTTCCTCGGTATGGGTGCCTTCCATACTTTAACAGCTGATAGTTTGACCACCTCCCCGATCCATCGAGCTGTTTATGTACTCGAGAACTTTTTGGGAACGACGCCTACTCCGCCTCCGGGAGACATAGAGATTCAGGAACCGGATGTCAGGCAGGCCAAAACAATCAAAGAGATTCTCAATGCACACAAATCAGATGCCAGTTGTGCTTCCTGTCACCAACGGATTGACCCGTACGGTTATGCGTTTGAGAATTTCGATCCGATCGGAGCATGGCGTGATAAATATACCGAACACCTTCAATCCCAAGCAGCCACCGGCCGCCCAATCCCCGTTGATGCGACTGCGTCCTTTGTAGATGGAAGGGCTTATAGCGACATCCGCGAGTTCCGAGAAATCATGCAAAGTGAGTTCTATCGACAGCAGTTTGTTCGTTGTTTTATTACCAAAGTTCTTGAATACGCCAACGGTGATGAACCCAAAGATCACTCCGAATTAGACCGACTGGTCACTGCATCCAAAGCACTGAACTATAGGATTGTTGACACTTTAGCCTTAGTTTTGGACAGTCCACTATTTCGGGGCCCGTAGTCAATTCTGTTATTCCAACTCCGTTCACTCATACAGAGTGAATTCAATGAGAATAGAATAGGTTCATAACTAATACACTCTCCAGCGATCTTACCAATCATTTACTATGCGTTACTTACTACCATGCATACTGCTACTTTCCATACATCCCTTTGTCTGGAGTCAGGACGCTTCTAATAAGCAAATTCATTGGGAACAATTCCGAGGACCGCAGGGCAACGGACATGTCAACGCTCCTAATCTTCCTGACAGCTGGAATGAAGAGACAAATGTTGTTTGGAAAACCAAAGTGCATGATCGTGGTTGGTCATCCCCGGTCATTTGGGATGAACAAATCTGGGTGACTACGGCCACCAATGATGGTCATAAAATGTACGCCGTCTGTCTGGATAAAACGACGGGGAAAATCCTGCATGACATTCATTTATTTGATGTTGGATCTCCTCAGCGAATCACTGTCGACAACAGTTATGCAACCCCAACTTCAGTCATAGACGACAAACAGGTGTATGTGCATTTCGGCACCTACGGTACGGCGTGTATCGATCGAATTTCAGGGGACATCGTCTGGACTCGAAGAGACCTTAATTGCGATCACGAAGCCGGAGCCGGCCCTGCCAGTTCTCCGATGCTGTTAGGTGATCTGTTTATCGTCAACGTCGATGGACGTGATGTGCAATATGTCATTGCCATCAATAAGCACTCTGGCAAGACTGTTTGGAAAACGGAGCGATCCGCTGACTTTTCCGAAGTTCCGGTACATAAGCGAAAGGCCTACAGCATGCCTAGCTTAATCGAACATGACGGGAAACAACAGTTAATCAGTAACGGAGCGATGGGGTGCTATAGTTACCATCCAACCACCGGCAAAGAACTTTGGCGAATCAAGCACCATGGGTTTTCCAATGCTCCCCGTCCGGTCGCTGGGCATGGCTTAGTTTTCACCACGGTCGATCGTGATGACCCGGAACTCTGGGCCATTCGTCTTGGAGGAAATGGTGACGTAACCAATAGCCATATCGCATGGAAAGTGACAGCCGCGATGCCGCCGCGATGTTCACCGCTTTTGGTAGACGATCTACTCTATCTGGTCAATCGACTTGGAATTATTACTTGCCTCGATGCGAAAACCGGCGAGCAGGTTTGGCGAGAACGGCTCGCTGGCAACTTTTCAGCCTCTCCTATTTACTCTCATGGAAAAATCTATCTTTTCAACGAAGATGCGACCACGTTCATTCTTAAGCCAGGCCGGGAATTAAATGTCCTCGCTGAAAACAAACTGGCAGAAGACTTTCTGGTCGCCACCCCCGGAGTTTCAGAGAATGCTCTTTTCCTGCGGACGGAACACTATGTTTATCGAATTGAAAAAGGTGGTAAACGGATTTCTCTGAATAACAATCCGCTCGGTACTCCTAAGGCCACTGCAGAATCCTTTATCGGTAAGTGGGATATGAGCCGACCGGGAGCTCCGGATAAGATTGCTTTTGTCGTCACTATCAATGCTGACAAAACAGCCACCAAGAGTCATGTTCCCTCGTCTAAAGGAAAATGGGAAATCGTTGACGGACAATTGAGAATCGTCTGGAGTGAAGGATGGCGTGATATTATCGCTCCCACCAAAAGTGGGTTTCGCAAAATCGCTTTTGCTCCCGGCAGTGAATTTGACGACAAGCCTAATAACTCCGCTGTTGCCAAGAAAAAGAAATAACCCAACCACCCAGCCGAGGTATCCTGCGTTACTGCTGCACTCCAATTTGATAAAATCAAATTGGCGAGTTGCTACAAGAACTAATGCACCTCATTCAAGCTTTGATCATCCCCTCCCCCTGAAAGCCCTTCATCATGATTCGCTCGCTTTTTGTTTTGGCTTTACTTTTACAGCTGACTACACCTGAATTAGGCAGCTTATCAGGGAAAGTAACAGGTTTGCAGGTGAGCGGAAGCGTATTGTTCGCTCAGGATAGCACCGTTAGCAAATTACAAACCGAATATTCGCAACAAGTGCAGGCGTTACTTAAGCAGTACTGTTACGAGTGCCATAATGCCGAATTGGCTGAGGCCGAATTGGACATGTCGGTTTTCAAGTCGATTGCTGATATTCAAAAAGACACCAAATCATGGATTCGCATTTCGCAAATGCTGGACAGTCGGCAAATGCCTCCCAAAGAGTCCGCACAACCAAACGATTCGCAACGAACAAAGCTTCAACAATGGACTCGGACTCTACTTGAACATGAAGCCCGAACGCATGCAGGTGACCCTGGACCGGTTATTCTCCGCCGCCTGAATAACTCGGAATACAACTACACAATTCGGGACCTTACAGGCCTAGAAACTCTCGATCCGACGAAAGAATTCCCTATTGATGGAGCAGCCGGTGAAGGCTTCGTCAACACAGGCGACGCATTGTCTACGTCCCCTAATCTGATTCGCAAGTATCTCGACGCCGGCAAAGCAATTGCGGAACATGCCGTTTTTACTCCATCCGGACTGCGATGGTCTGAATCCACAACACGCCGAAATGAAGTGAATCGGTTGATGGAGCAAATTCGGGAATTCTATCGTATAACCAACCGTGCCTCTTCCGAGCAATCGTATGAAGAACAAGGAAATCTGAATCTACGTGGTTACTTAGAAGCTCTGGCGGTAGAGCGTACAGGCTTGACCAACAATTCTGTCAGCGTCGAACAAGTGGCTGTGAAACGGAATCTCAATCCTGTCTACCTACAAAAGCTTTGGCAACTACATCAAACGGCTGATCA
>Ga0208624_1000665_pt1 | contig 17261 bp, 13 predicted proteins | sample Knorr_S23_td_DCM_FD_185607 | JGI IMG/M metagenome (GOLD analysis project Ga0208624, IMG submission 185607) | Marine microbial communities from Southern Atlantic Ocean transect - Knorr_S23_td_DCM_ad_71m_LV_A (SPAdes) (version 2) | ecosystem: Environmental > Aquatic > Marine > Oceanic | place...
AAATAATAAACTAACCATTATTTTTTAAGTATTGATGCGTAGCTTATATTTTTATCAACCTTATTAACAAAAATAGGAGAGTGGGTAGTTACAGGTTGGGTTTCTGTATTTACAGACTGTGTTTCTGTATTACTATATTCTTCTGTATCTTTAAGATTAACGTTATTACATGTAAAATATCCTTTCAAAACATATTCTTTAAAATTATTTTTATTGATAAGGGTATCTATTTGTTTTATGGAATTTTCTAATAATTCCAATTTTTTATTTAGCTCATCGTGATTTTTACATTTTCTTAATTGTTCCAGATATCCTTCATATATAGCTATATGAGAATTAAGTGTATTTTTAAAGGTAGAGTTTATAATTTTTATATTTTTTTTTAATAGTTCAAAAACAAATAGATCAGAAGTCGAATATTTAACAAGTATTTGATTTTTTATTTTGTTAAACCTGAATATACGAGCACGTTTAAAGTTTCTTTCTTTTCTTTTTAAATCTGTGATAGATTCGTTTTCAATCACTTGTTCGTTGAACATTTATTTATTAAAATATAATAATCTTTAAATTAATCAAATAAAACTTATTATTTAATTAATTTAATTAGCAATTTCTACTGAGGCAACCTTACCCAACATAACTACACCATTACCTTCCATAATAGCTACACGTCCAAGACCTTCACAGTTCTTGAAACTATCGACTATAAAAGGTTGTTGTGGAGTAAATACAACTTCACCCATTTCATTTGCTTTGAGTGATATAGGGTCTTCTAGTTTCTTACCACCAGTTTCTTTACCAACTTTCCATTTGATTTCACTCATTCTTACAGCACATCGTCCAGTTCTTACAAAAGCTACTGGAGTGTAACCTTTCTTCAATTCACCCGGATGGTCAAGAACTTGAACTTGAGCAGTAAAATTTTTACATTTACCTAGTGTAGTATCCTTTTTGAGAATCATGATATCGCCTACACGAGGCATATTTCCCTTAGTAAGACCCTTTACATTAAGACCTACATTATCACCAGGTCCTGCCATAGGGACTGATTTGTGATGCATTTCAACAGTAAAGATTTTACCAGTACAAGCATTTGATGTTGTATGAGTAGGAGTGAAAAGAACCTCTTCACCTGGTTTGATTGAACCTTGTTCTACACGACCAGTAATAACATCACCTACACCCTTGATTTTGTAGATTCCGGATACAGGCATACGGAATACAGCATCAGCAGGGCGTTTTGGAATACGTACCATTTTCTCAAGAGCATCAAGAGCAGTGGTTACATGTACTTTTTCACCTCCTTCTACTTCAACATCTGCTCCCTTCCACCATGGCATTTTATCAGAATGAGTCAAAAGATTGTCTCCTTGAAGACCACTGATAGGAATAATCGGTACTGATTTCTTTACAAAATCAGGTTTCCATCCTACTCTGGTCAACATACTAATCATTTCATCACGGATTTCATTATATCTTTCTTCTTTGTAACCAGCAGTATCTGTGTCCATCTTGTTTACACCAATAATTAGTTGTTTTACACCCAAAAGATTTAATAGACGAGCATGTTGACGTGTCTGTCCTTGAACTTCATTTGCTTTATGATTACCTTTGGCAATAGCGGTAGTAAAATTACCATCAGCGGGAACCATTAACATACCTACATCCGCTTGTGAAGCACCAGTAATCATATTTTTAATAAAATCTCTATGTCCTGGTGCGTCAATAATAGTGTAGTGGTAACTATCGGTGTAGAATTCTTTAGTAGTACAAGCAATAGTTACACCACGTTCTCTTTCTTCTTTTTGGGTATCCATATAGAAAGCAAAGGCAAAAGAACTTTTACCTAAACGGTCGGCTTCATCTTGTAATTTTTTCATAGCACGTTCATCAATACCTCCCAAATCAAAAATAAGTCTTCCAGTTGTTGTTGATTTGCCAGAATCGACGTGTCCACAAATTACGATACTCAAATGCTTTTTATCGCTGTTGTCTCCCATTAAAACTATATACAGTTTATTTGTAATTTAACTTTAAATATTTATAAATATATGATTTATTATATTTAATATTTTAAAATTACTTAAAAAGGTTTACAAAAAAATATATATATTATGGCAAAAATACCTATTATTATTTTACATTTAGGAAACCAAGATTATCTTAAACTAGCTATTAAACAAGCAGAATATTATAATAATGACGTAATTTTAATAGGCGATGAAACAAATAAAGAATTTTGTAAAAATCATTATTACCATAACGATCTTAAAACAAATGATTCATTTTTGTTTAATAAAATATATAAACATTTTTCCCCTAATAATCAGGCTTTCGAGAAAATTTGTATTGAAAGATGGTTTATTATACATAATTTATTCGAAAAATTAAAACTTGAAAAAGCTTTTATATGTGACTCTGATGTACTGGTATATACAAATATTGATTCTATACATAAAGACTATCCTGATGATATGTACTTTGTTAGCATGAGAAATAATATAGTGACAAATTCTGCTGTATCTTTTTGGTCAAAAAATAAGTTGCGTGAATTTTGTGATTCTATTTTACTATTTTATCAAAATGATCTTGATTATATAGAGAATTATTGGAATAATTATGAAAATAAATTAAAGGGTGGTATAAGTGATATGTATCTTTTATATTGTTTTTTAACTAATAAACAATTTAGTGAAATTCATTTTAAGCCAGACCTTAATCTGTTAAATAAAGAAAATGACCTTTGTCAAGTAAAAAATAATCAATTTTTTGATAATAGTATAGATTTTGATACTGACGGATTTGAAACTTACAAATGGGAGAGTGAATTTTTTGACTTTAATACAACCAATATTGAAAATAAAAAGAAAAAATTTACATGGATTGATAATTTACCTTATTGTTATAATACTAATTTAAATAAAAATATAAAAGCACTTGCCATACACTTCCATGGATGTAAAAATATTATGGCTGATTATATAACATTTAAAAAACCGAATACCATGAGTGCTGTTCTTTTTTCATTAAATGACGATTATACTAAAGACAATAAAGAACGATTTATCATTTGTTTAAATTATATGTTAGAAACTGTTGATGAAGTAGTATATATTGATTGGGGTTCTCCTAATAATATTTCATTATTAGATATAGATTTTGTTAAACTTAATATAAAAAATCATGAAAAAATAAAACATATCAAAATTTCAAGAGATCAGATAAAAAAAATTGTTCCAGCTGATAAGCATTTTATACAACATAGTATAATCCGTAATATAGGTATACGCCATGCTACAGGAGAATATATTATATCAACAAATGTAGATATAATTTTTCCTAGAAAAAATGAATTGTTAAATATCATTACTAATGATGATAAAAAAACATTATATTCTATAAATAGAAAAGATATAGATATGTTGATTACCACAGCTATTTATAATCATGCCAGACATAAGCTATTGGATATTATAGGCAATTTTATTGAATTTAGAAATCATCCTAATGATGTAGATCCAATTTCTAAGTTTGAAAATGATGTGAATGATATGATTAAAAAAACAGATAATACAGATACTATTAATCTTTTTAAACATTATATCAAATACAGTAAAATATGGAATTGTGGTGATTTCCAAATGGCACATAGAGAAATATGGAATAATATAAGGGGGTTTGAAGAAAATATGCAAGATAGTGCTATGGGAACAGATTCAAATATACATAAAAAAATATGTAACTACGGATACAAATTACAAATTTTAAATAGACCACATATTTTTCATATGTCACATCCTGCCCGCAGTGCCCATAATAATACAATTAACGATATGAGTAGATTTTTTGTAAATTTTGAAAAAACTGAAAATAATGAGAATTGGGGTCAATATATCTAGGTTAACTTAATAAATCGATTATCTTTATCTTGTTTAGGTATTATATCAACTATTTCTAACAAATCATTTGTCACTTCTAATTTAACATTATTATCTCTTTCGTCTTTGGAAGTTAAGTCAGGACCCTTATTTAATTCTATTAATTTAACATTAAGATTATTATCAGGTGCTACATCACATCCAAAAAGTTGAAAGGCAACACCTTTCTTTATGTTATTATTTTTACAAATAGGGATTTTTATAGCCTCCATTATTGTTTTAAACAAATTTACAATATTCTTTTTTAAAGTTTTACTATTATAACCATTTTTATCTAAATATTTATAAAAGTCGTCTATTGTTAATGGATTCTTTTTATAAACACTTCTATCTATATAACCTGTAGTTATATGAGGTTTATCGCTATTAGAATTATAATCAAACTTATCAGCAGTATAGTACATAAATCCGTTACTATGTACATATCCATCGACAATACCATTATTACAAACTAAAAGATAATATATTCTAATATTAATTTTTCTTTCATCTATTAAAAATGGATTATTTAATAACTCTTGTATAACAAGATATTTTCTATCATTTATGATTTTACTTAAATCTTTAATATTATGTATTATAGTTAATCCAGTTTGTCTTTGAACATCTTTTTTAGCGATATATTTCATTCCATTATTATGATTATCCATTAATTCCTTTAATCCTTTTCGTGTGAAAGGATATGTTTTTGGAAAGAAATCTATATATCTATTTCCAAATTTATTATTTAAAGTTTTCCAAAGATGATATTTACTTACTATTTTATCACAACCATCTATAGCAAATATTTTTTGTTTATCATTTAAAACAGGTATATCTTTTAATTCTGATTCTACATATGTATATCCACATGGTAAATATATATCCCAATTTTTTTCATCTCTTTTTATATCATTTTTTTCAAATATATTACCTAATCTTTTTGATACAGGAAGTTTATTACACTGAGTGAAATTTAGAAAATCTTCTATTTTTTCATCTCTATTAGAGTATATTCTATAGATAATCATGAATATAATAATCATAACCAAATATATAATAAGATTCATTTATTATGTATTTATAAAAAAAAATCGTTATAGATAAATTAATATTTATTTATTTATGGACATCCTGGATATTCTGGTTTACATTGAACCCATCTACATGAACCATCTTTTGCTTGTTTAGCGTAGTATTCTTGTCCACCTTTTCCTACCTTAACGAATTCTTTTGCGACACAACAAGCAGTTGCTGGATAAGGTGGTGATGGTCTCTTTGTATATTTAGCAGTACTTTGTCTTTCACATCTTTCTCTAGTTGTACCTTTAGCACTTACACTTAATTCTGCTCTTTCTTTTACTGGTCTGGGTCCGGTTGGACCTCTTTTCTTTGGTGCAGCTACTGGTGCTACAGGTTTTGGTGTAGCCGCAGGTGTATCGTCAGGAAGTGGTTCCCATCCTTTTCTTGCGAGTAGGTAGCTTGGTAGTTTTGGCTTGGGGTCCGCTTTGGGGACAAAGTCTGCGAGTGATGTCCAGCCGTCTGCTGCTGGTTTTGGTGATGCTGCTCTTGCTACTGGTTTTGTGACAGGTTTAAGTGCACTTACTCTTTCAAATCCTTTTATTGGTGATGGGCGGGGAGCCACAGGTGTATCGTCAGGAAGTGGTTCCAACCTTCTTCTTGCGAGTAGGTTAGGGTCCGCTTTGGGTGTAGCTGCTTTTGGTGATGCTGGTTTTGCTACAGGTTTTGGTGATGCTGGTTTTGCTACAGGTTTTGGTGATGCTGGTTTTGCTACAGGCTTAGATACAGTTTTAGCAGGTTTGGTAGATTTTACTCTACAATACCCTGTAGCAGGATTTACTTCACATAAATCAGTGTTTTCTGTATATTTTTTTCCACATCTATTAGTTTTTGAATTATATCCGCATTGACCAGCTCCTCCAAGAAGTAAATAGTTAACTGAATTACTGCTTCCATTATAACGTGACCCACCACTTAGTATTGGGTTTGAAGCAGAAGAAACACTACATCCTCCGCATCCTCCTAACTGAACATAGTTATTAATTATTTGTTGTCCTTGTTTACTATTTACAGAACATTTTCTATTTGTTTTTGGGTTAACAATGTATTGATACTCCATTAATATATATTATATAAAGAAAATTTAATTAAAATTATATAATTATATATAAAATGTCTGAAAATGTACTTGGATATAAATCAATATCTCAATATAAAAAAACGGACGGAACAACCAAAAATTATGCGACATGTATATTAAAAATAACTGATTTTGATAAAATTCCAGCTTTAATTGGTATTATAAAAGCTCATATAAAAGGTAATCATAACTTAGACGAACTAAAGAAGCAATGTTTTAATAAGGACGAGTTTATTGATATAGAAACATTTCCTTGGTATAGTCAGTATAAGAGTGTTTTTTTAGTTATTACCTTTATTGTTGGTGATGACACCGTTCCAGAACTAAATATATATGATAATTATGATCATTTTCATTACAATATAATAGGAGATGATGGAACAATATTATCACATGTTTTTAATAACGCCCAAGGTTATACGTTTCTTTGTTCCTGGAATGACCAAAGATTTGATATTTGGGACATTTGTGTAGGAACTGGTAACCGTAGTCAGGGAATCGCTACAACATTATTAAAAGAATCTATTAGTTTTGTAGATTTATTGATACAACGTTATATTCCTACAACAACGAATCTATTTAATAACTGGTTCCCTAAACCTCCGACATTCAATACCGATACATATAATTTTGAACCTAATAAAATAACTATAGAAATAATAGCGCAAAAGTATAATTATCCAGCTCTAAAATCATTCTACAATGCTGGTTTTAGAGTCGCTTCAAAACCATTAAAATATATAGATAATATACCAGCATTAAAGACACTTTATCCAGATTATTCCAAAGAAGAGGGTAAAATCTATATTCATGTATTGTATGAATTTACATATCATATTGGCGAACAAATAATAGCTTTACCTAATGGAGATACCTTTAATGGTTTAAAATTAGATGAATTAATAATAAATGATATAGAAACCGCAAAAGATGAAATAGAAAGTGAATATGCTTCTTTAAAAGAAATGTTAAAAATGACGGACTCTGGTTTAATGCCATTAACTCAATGTAGACTAAAAATATCGCATGATATTGTTAATTCATTTAGAAGTTTGTTACAATTTCCTATTGAAATCGGATTTTGCCCAGAGTACTCATTAGATAAAATACCAATACCTGGAGAAGACAGGGACGCATATTTATATACACTTAAAAATATTGATCTTAAAAAAGTTGATGTGTCAAATGAAAATATTCTAGTAAATAATAGACCAGGAGGATGTGTAGTAACTATCACGAAAACATCCGGTCTTTTTATGTTTCATACACATCCGTATGTATGTTCTGGTAAGTCCAAGCTTAACTTAATGATGCCATCTGATGCTGATCTTAATATTATTGCTTTAGGTAATATTTTAAAACTTGGCGGAAATAACATTTCCACCGGTATAGTATCCAGTCATGAAGGAATATATTTATATAGTATAGATCATGAACTACAAAACAATATTTTAGAATTAAAAAATTATTTATTATCAATACCTGGATATAGTGAACAAATTTTTGAATCTGTAATAGCATTAATCGCAAATATTATAAATCTTGGAGGAAGACTATCCATGTGGAGATATATTAAACAATATGATAGTATTGAAGCGAGAAATATTGGCAGGGAAAAATATTTAGATGAAATGTCAAACAATACGTTAGCTAATTTGTTTCATGAAATTCATAACAATATACATTATTATAATGGAACAAATGGTCCTCTATTCCACGATGGGCATTTTAAGTATTATTTAACACCAGAAGTTTTGTTTAAAGAACAACCTAATCTACTTTCTTTGTATTATTTTTTGTTAAATAAATCCTCAGAACCAGTTGTTAATGATTATAATATAGACCCAATTAGTGGTATAAAAATAGAACCAGATGCTATTTTTGGGGAAAGTGTTCCATATGGAGGAGGAGTTTTGCATAGTCTTTCTCCTATGCATATATACTACTTTTTAAAATATTGTGCTTATACAAGTATATTCACGGCACAACAAGGTTTAAGTCCAGAAATAAAAAAAGGAATATTTAATGAAATAGATAGAATATATGATGCTATAATTAAATCTAAAATATGGAATATACGATTTTATGAGTATAACGGTGAAAATATTGTGTATGACTTTTATACTAATCATATTAACACAGATTTTGGATATAATGACCAAACAAAAGAATACATGAATAATTTAGGCAAAGACAATATATTAAAAGAAGTATTATAATAAATAAAATAATTAATCATTTTAATATGTATTAAATAAATATTTAATATAGATTATATAGTTTATTGTGTTTTAAAAGATAATGAGGCGATGTATAAAGGCTATGAATATCATAATTAATCCTAAGAATGATAATACATCATCTGCTATATAACAATTAAAATCATACCTTTTCAATTCCTTTTTCATAGTAAAATTATCTAAATGATAACCTCTCTTTCGATAATAATTACGAACTCCTACCCCCGAAATGACTGACATTTTATTAAACCCGTTGTCAAATGATATCTTCTCTGCCTCATATAGTAACTTTTTACCTAATCCATGATGTTGTGTGTGTTTATCCATACTATTTCCTACATTAGTGTGTAGACCATAAACATGAAGTTCTTGAATAAGGGCATGGTTATGTAAGTGTGGTAAAACATCATCCCAATTTTTATTTAGTCGCAATCTTACAAAACCATATAGATCCATACGGTCATGTGATTCATACGAAATAAAGTATTCTATTCCACCAGAACTAGGGTATTTTCGTATTACAAGCTCTATATCATCCTTATTAAATTCCTTCATCTTAATTTCACGATTACGGATACACATAGATGATAATCCTTCCTTTTTCATCTTATCATCTATTAATTGTCTTAGATTAGAACACTTTAATCCACCTTCAATACTTTTATGGGGAATATCACGAACAACCCGATTAACACGTATCCATGGATGAACATTAGATAAGGCATGAGTGATAACATTAACAAGTTTATAAGCAGGACCTTCAGTATTATCCTCAGCATATGGCTTATAAGTTCCATCTTCATGCCACTTTTTAATACGCGTGTATGGTGTAACCTCAGTAGGATATATTTTCCATTGATGGGCTTGATAATTTGGGTCGTTTAATACTCTCTCTATCATTATTATATCCTGTTCTGGAGATGAATTCGGAAGGTCTAGCATTAGATGAATATCAGTCTTAAAAGAATTTTGCTTTAATACGCGAATTCCTTTTTGGTTTTCTAGATCGGTACATTTCCTATTGACACCTGCTAATATCTTATCATCGGTATGCTGAATACCTATTTGAACACGAGTAACTCCTAGTAAACTAAACAGTTCTATTTGTGAAAGATCAATTTCATTTGGATTTTTCTTGTTTCTTCGAGATACATAATCAGGTCTTGTTTCAATTGTAAGACCAATTACTCGAATATCAGCTGATTCATTTATTAATTGTTCTTCCTCCAGGGATTTCATTTCACGATATTTGCTATTTGGAGCTGAATTATAGTTATAGTATATGTTACAAGCATAATACATACATGTTGTATACCATATAATATAATCACGGGGATAGAAATTAAATGTTCCACCTGAAATTATGAATTCACACTTAGAAGGATTTTCAGGCTCAGAATTAATATGTCCCATCAGTTCAAGTTGATAGAGTCTGGAAAATGTTTGACCTACTGGGTGATGCTTATTATCAGTAGCTCGCATATTTCCTGGCTCTGTACTGAGATAGGAACGGGGTTGTGTTGGAATACCATTTTCATCCTTTTCAAATGGACAATAGTGACAATCCATCGGACAACCTCCAGTCTTTATAGACTGTTCACTTCCGTCACCCATTTGTGTCCCAGATGTAAATATGGTGATCACATTCACACCAGACTGACCACGAGGAGGCTTAAGTTTCATAAACTTTTCTAAATGTAAATTGATTTGTATTCTACCTTCTGACTTTAGAATACGATATAATCTGTAAAGCTTAATTTTTGAATAACATGGTGTTGAATATTTTCTTCTAGACTCGACAATAAATCTATCATATTTCTTACGTGTACTTAGGTCAACGGTGGATGCCTCATTAAATAATTTTTCCATTGTATCTAGTTCTTCGTCTGTGACAATAATTCTATTATAATCATTATTAAAGATTCTCTCTATATCCTCTTTCTCATAATTACTGGAAAACCTTTGGCTAAACATAGAGTTCTTAATACAAAAAAAATTTTAAAGAAATGATCAAATTTTTTATGTATTTAGAGTAAATATAATTTTATTACTATATAATAATATGAATACTAACACTTGTGACTATAATACAAGAAATAAACAATTATGTAATTTTACAATTGATTGTGTAAATGATAACAAACCAAATCAAGTACATTCTCCATGTCCAGCAAATGAAGATACAGAACTTTTAGGATGTTCTCAAGGAAATATTTCTATGGCTTGTCCAGTAATGTTATGTAATTATGAAAAACATATTACAGAAAATAATAACATATTTAAAAGAAATTTTCCTGCTGAAAAAATGTGTATAATTCCAGACTATAGGGGAGAATATAAAGTATGTGATACATATAGAGATTTAGCACATAAAATAAAATGTCAACCTCCAAAAAAAACCGACCTTAATCCAGGTAAAAGTAATGGATTAGGTTATTTAAAAAATATAGATATTGATTCAGAGCTTAGAATTGGATATAAAGCAACCCTCTGTCCAGCAAAAAAATATAATCAGGAATTTTGTGATAAGGTAGTTGTTACTAATCCAAGATTATTAGATAATCCAACATGTCAAAATTACAAATACTATAATTATCCTGAAAATCCCCAAGATTATAAAACAAAATGTGATCTTGATATGAGAAATGACGACAGTAATATTAGATTTAATATAAAACAATGTAGTGAAACGTGTAATTACAATAGTGTTAAGAGTAGATTAAATAAAACACAATATGATTTACAACAACCTATTCTTTTTCAACAAGAGTCTGATATGCCTGGAAATAATAGATTACAGACAGGTCCAGAAAGAACTAATCATAGATTAGAAAACGTTTGGGGTAATGTTACTCGTAGAAAACACATATAATAAACCAAGAAATAATGAAATTATTGTAGAAAAAATATTTAATTTGTGAATTCCATAAACTATTATAAATTGAATATTAATTGAAATAATAGAAAATAATAAAATAATTATTTTAGCAGATGCATTAACAAACACATAATTATCAATTAAATAAAATATAAATAATGAGTTTAAAATACCTGTTAACGATGCCGTTTTGATTATATAATTTTTATCAATTGGTCTAATTTTAATAAAATTACTTGTCAAAATAGGTATTAACCCCCATAAAAGATGTTGTCCTTGTATTTCAATAAATGAAAAGAGAATGTTTTTAAAATCAAGCTTGTTATATAATATAAAAAAATAGATTAATGAATTAATCAGAAGTGTTTTATAATATATAAAATATGCCGTTCTTAGATTTATATTATTAAAATTTTCGGTATCATTTGTAACACGAATTAAATCCTGAAATCTTTTAATAGATATATGTGAATTATTTATTACATTATTATTTAAACCATTATTAACACCTATAGCCACAGTTGAACTATTTAACATAGGAATATCATTTGTTCCATCACCTACTGCTATAATATTATTATTATTAGCTTCAAATATACTTGTTATAAATTGTTTATCTTTTGGCATGAGGGAGTAGGATACAAAGTTATTACAATTTAATAAATAATTTTTAAACTTTTCAATTGAATTATAATTACCTACAGAATTAGATATATCTAATGAAGAAAATATAAAGGTTTTATTTTTAATATCATATTCTTTAACGTTTTGGTCAAAACTAAAATAATTATCTTTTAAAATTCCTATTTTACTAGCAATATATAATGCTGTTTCTCTACGATCGCCAGTACATATAGATATTTTTTTATTACCAAAATGTAAGTATTGTATAGTTGATGTAATATTTTCTTGTAATTCATCTTGTATTCCTAATATAGAGATAAATTCAAAATTACCAGATATTTCATAATTAAATGGGTCAACCGATAAATCATAGTTTTCTATTTTTTTATATGCGAAAGCAATTGTTCGTAAGTAAGGAAGTTCGTTATTATATTTATCAACAATATTATTGTATCTACTGATTTCTTCGTTTTTTATTAGTTTTCGTATACTGTCAATAGAACCTTTAGTAACAATATAAGTATCATTATTTTGAGTCCTAAATATTACAGACGAAAGTTTTCTATTACAATCAAATTCTAATTTACTCATTTCTAATATTTTCATGTTAATCTTATTATTTTCATCAAAAATAGTTACACTATTACCATTATATTGAATAATTGTTCCTAAAGACAATATTTTATGACCTATTACTTTATCTTCTTCTGTGTTATAAATGTTATCTTTAATATGTAAGCCAAATACTATATTGTATAAATATTCAAATGGAAATTTATTACTAATATCACTTTCACATAAAATTTCATCTTTATAGGACAAATGTGTTAATAACAATTGATTTTTAGTAATAGTTCCTGTTTTATCACATATAAATCTTTTAATTGAAGAAATATTTTCAGCACTTGTATTATTAATATATTCAATATTACTATTAGAATAAACATATGATTGTATATTTCTGTTAATAATTAATAATAATTTAATAGAAAAAGGTACAATACCATTTAATAAAATCCAACTTTGTATTATCTTTTCAAGAATAAATAATAAACCTATATTTGTAGAATATCTTATAGAAAAATAAACAAGTGAAAAACAAAATATAGTTAATAATGGTACAAAATATGCCAAAAGACCTCTAGATATAAAATTATTTATAAAATTATCTTTGAATATTTTTTTTGTAGATAAAGACGAATAAGACCTGATATTTTTTCCAACCTGTGTTACTAAAAATAATACTTTATCATTTCCACTATTAATAGCACCACCAGGAACAAAATATTCATGATTAAGTTGATAATGTTTTTTATCTAAAATGGCAGTACAATTAAATTTTTTAATAGAATTACTATGATCTTCTATATTTAATATTTTAATATCATCAATAGAATTTTTGAGTTTTTTCAAAGATTCCTTACAAATTATATCACACTCCCCATTTAGATTAGATAGATTTATCTTTCCATATTTTTCACTATATACATCTACAATAAGACCATCTACAGGAAATATATCATCCTTATTTATTAATAAGAAATCACCTATTTTTATATCTTTAAATTTAATATTAATATATAATCCTTTATCTAATTTGGTTACCTTTTTAACGTGATTATATTTATATGTTTTTATTAAATCTGTAAAATATAATATTATAAGTCCAAAAAGTTCAAGAAAATAACAAAGAATAAGAGGTATAGCGGTTGAAAATGGTCCGGATGGACTCCATTCGGAAGGCAGAAATCCTATTTTAGAATATGTGGATAATTGTATAAGGGATAGGATTAAGAAATAACAATTTTCTCTCGAAATTAAAAAATAATTGTATATCGATAGATATGGAATACTTAGAAAATTAAATTTATTGAAGGATATATAATTACAATTGTTTCCATTTGCTTCAACATATATTTTCATTTTAATTGATTAGGGAAGTATTAAATTTAAATGAATATAAAAAATTAGATATTTAAAATTATATAAATTATAATATTATATGGATGCTGGAATAGCTATAGGAGCAAATGTGGTATCGGCACTAATAGGTAGACAAATAATGAGTCAAGCAATTTCAGATGCCTCTGGAAGCATATACTCTACATTAGGAGATATTTTTTATTATTCCACAAATGTGGATAAGGTTTTACATGAATTAGATATAGCAAATAAATTATCTACTATGGAATTATTAATTAAAGAACTTAATCAATGTGTCCATTTTATAGATGAGGATTCAGTACATCAAAGTTTAGAAAACCTACACGATATGATAATTAGAATAAGAGAAGATTTAAAACAAATAGGTCAACAAATAGAAAAACATAAAGAAAAATTTTTAAATAAATGGCGTTCAATTGATGTTAAACCCCAACTATATAATCTTAAACTTCATTCTAAATTATTAGATCAAAGATATGACCTTTTAATTAAAACACTCGAGATAACTAATCTAATGAGAACAAAAAAAAATATTGAAGATTCTAAAATAGAAATTGTAAAAGGTAATAAGAAAAAAAAATAGATTTTTTATATTTATCTAATTAAATATGAATAATATAATTCACGAAATAAAGAATTCTGAAATATGGACAAAAATACACTCTGATGATGACTTAGGCAATATTATGTCGTTTTTAAAGAGAAAAGATTTAGATTATTCTGATATAAAAGAATTAGTTTTATTTTTAAATGAAACTTACGATATTACTAATATAACAAATAACTTTATAGTTAGTATAATTATGATATCAAAATTTCCAGATGAATTAATAGGAAAAGAACGTGTTGAAGAAGAAGACTTAATAGTATATAAATCTAAAGAAATTTATAATATGTTATTAGATGGAAAAAATATTGATAATATTCATAAAAAACTTGTAACATTTAAGATAATTTTTGATGAATGGAAAGAAAAAGATAAAGTACAACAATTAGATATATTATCTGAAATGTATTATAAATATTCACTTTCAATAAATGAAACAAAAGATGACGAAAATAAAGAGGAATATGTTAAAGAATTAAAGGAAATGGTAAATAAAATAGAAACATCCATGAAAATGATAACACCTAATTATAAAGAACATTTAGAAAATTATAAATTCAAAAATGTTGAATATGATTCATCTGTTAATAAAATGATTTATACTAAAATAAAATATGTATATTGGGAAAATATAAGAAAAGAAATATTTGAAGCATTTAATACGAAAATCTATTATGACATTATAAAAGATTATTTGGATTTACTAAACTCAATTAAAGTAATCGTTGATACTGATGTATTAGAAGGATTACGTGATTATGATGTAAATGAAGATAACCTGGTTCAAGGTTGTATGACTATTACCAAATCATGTGTAAAAATAAATAAAGAGATTGATAGTGAAAACTATGATGATATATATGATATGTTAATAACTAAAATAAATGAAAACAATAAATATTTAGTAGATACATTAAAATTATGTTTTGATAGATTAGAAATAATCAAAAAGATTAAAATAGGAATCAATTTAAAACATGATAAATAAAAAAATATGCTTATAATTTAATAATGATAGTTACTTTTATTATAATCTTTATTATATTAATTATATTATTGAAATTTATTGATATTGTTGAAAAGAAAAACATAGAAGGTTTTGAAAGTATAGTAAATTCAAAATGTAAACAACCTTCTAATGAGTATAGACCAACATGTGATAAAAAGAAAATTTATGATATATTAAGTAATATGCAAAATGAAATATCCGAGATAAAATATAATGCTATGAGGGAAAAGGCCAAAAGTTCTGATTATGACTATGATGCGATGTATCTTTGGTATCAAAATAAATTAAGAAGTGAGTCGTCTGGACAAATATCAAATAGGAAAAATGCTGAAAACTATTCAAAAAATGCTGCTAAACAAATAGAAAAGGATAAAAAAGCCTATGAAAAGAAAAATAGGGGAGCATTTGAGAAAGAAGCAAATAAAAAAATAAATAGTGTAAAACCTGTTAAATTAGGATAGTGGTATAATAAAAAATAATATACATAATATTTAATAATGTATATTTTTTTATTTTTTATCGTTTTAATAGTATTATTTATAATACTGAGATTCGCAAAAAATTATTATAGTTATGAATATTTTGCTGTAAAAAGTTGTGATAATAGTGGTATTTTTAAATCTATAAATAATGTATCAAAAGACATTACAGATTTAAAATATTCACTACAAAACCAGCTTGCTAAGAAAAGTAAATACGTATCTATGTATAATTGGTACTTATCCCAAACAGGAAATTTAAATAAATTGCCTATTTGTGGGAAAGAGGGTGTAAAAAATGTAAAAGCGGCTGATAATGCTGCTAAAAAATCTATTAAACAGTCATTTGTTGAGATTAAAGATAAAAAACCAAAAACAAAAGCTGCTGCTAAAAATCGCAAGATGTTAAATAATGCCATAATGAATAGCTCTAAGGGTAAAAGCGATGATGAGATACGAGAGGAATGGGTTAAAATGGTAAGTGGTAAAGCTATAGGTGAAGAAGAATGCCCTACACGAAATGGATTTGCGTATCCTTTATTAGTACAGTGTTCAAAAGGTAAAACACGATTTAATTCCGAAGAGAAGGAAGAATTAGAAAGAGTATTAGACGATGATATAAAAGTAAAATATTGTAAAAAGAAATTAGATAAATGTAATACAATAATTGATCGTTCTATACAAGTCGCAAGAAATGAAGTTATAAAATATAGTATACCACAATTAAAACAATCAATTAAAAATATGAAGAAAAAATCCATGAATGATGATATTAAAGAACAAGGTATTCCAGATAAATTTGTGTAATTTCAATTTAGACTTATATTTTAAATTCAAATAATAATTATTTAAAGATTTTTAAAGTAAAGAAATATATCAATATGGGTAAAAACGTAGCAATAGGTATCGATTTAGGAACTACATATAGTTGTGTTGGTGTATATAAAAATGGTTCTGTTGAAATTATAGCAAATGACCAGGGTAATAGAACAACACCCTCATATGTTGCTTTTAATGGAAGCGAAAGAATGATAGGCGATTCTGCTAAAAATCAAGTTAATAGTAATCCAACAAATACCGTTTTTGATGCTAAACGTTTAATAGGTAGAAAATTTACTGATGATACTGTTCAATCAGATATAAAACACTTTCCTTTTAAAATTGTATCTCGTGATGAAAAACCAGTAATTGAGGTAGAATATAATGATGAATCAAAACAATTTCAACCAGAAGAAATTTCAGCAATGGTATTAACAAAAATGAAGGATATAGCAGAATCATATCTAGGTCATTCTGTTAAAGATGCTGTTGTAACTGTTCCAGCTTATTTTAATGATGCGCAAAGACAGGCTACAAAGGATGCTGGTAGTATTGCGGGTCTAAACGTTCTTAGAATTATTAA
>Ga0208624_1000667_pt1 | contig 17154 bp, 17 predicted proteins | sample Knorr_S23_td_DCM_FD_185607 | JGI IMG/M metagenome (GOLD analysis project Ga0208624, IMG submission 185607) | Marine microbial communities from Southern Atlantic Ocean transect - Knorr_S23_td_DCM_ad_71m_LV_A (SPAdes) (version 2) | ecosystem: Environmental > Aquatic > Marine > Oceanic | place...
AAATCTTATCCACTTTCGCAATTACCTAAAATTGAAAAATATCCTGACGGAATGACTTTGCCATCACCAAAAGGTAGAGATTATACTCCAGGACAATTGCTAGGCTGTGTATCAGGTGAACTTGGTTTAAGGAAATTTTTAGAAAGCAATGGACACGAGCTTATAGTAACAAATAGTAAAGATGGAGATGGATGTGAAGCTGATAAACATATTGTTGATGCAGATATTGTTATTTCTCAACCATTCTTCCCATATTACTTAACTAAAGAGAGAATTGCTAAAGCTAAAAATCTTAAAATGGCAATAACTGCAGGTATAGGTTCAGACCATGTTGATTTGCAAGCTGCAATGGACAATAAAATTGATGTCGTGGAAGTAACCTTCTGTAACTCAAGATCAGTTGCCGAACATATTGTTATGATGATTGTATCAATGGTAAGAGATTATCATAATCAACATAGAATAGTTAATGAAGGTGGTTGGAATATAGCTGATGCTGTACAAAGATCATATGATGTTGAAGGAATGCATATTGGTACAGTCGCTGCTGGAAGAATTGGTTTAGATGCATTAAGAAAAATGAAACCATTTGACACTCATCTACATTACTTTGACAGACATAGATTGCCTGATAGTGTTGAAAAAGAATTGAATTTAACATTTCATGAAACTGTAGAGTCAATGGTAAAAGTTTGCGATGTGGTAACAATTAATTGTCCTCTTCACCCGGAAACTGAAAATCTTTTTGATGATGCTATGATCAGTAAAATGAAAAAAGGAGCATATATTGTTAACACTGCTAGAGGAAAAATATGCAATCGTGATGCAATCGCGAAAGCATTGAAGAGTGGTCAATTAAGTGGATACGCAGGAGATGTTTGGTTCCCTCAACCAGCTCCTAATGATCATGTGTGGAGAAGTATGCCAAATCATGGAATGACACCACATACATCTGGAACATCTTTAACTGCTCAAGCAAGATATGCAGATGGGGTTAGAGAAATTTTAGAGTGTTTTTTTGATGGTTCTGAAATTAGAAATCAATATTTGATTGTCAAAGATGGTCAATTAGCAGGTATGGGCGCTCACTCATACAGTAAAGGTTCTGCAACAAGCGGATCTGAAGAAGCTGCTAAATATAAAAAAGCATAATTAATTTAGTCAAGGTAGCTACTATAAACGGTAGCTACCTTATATATCATTCACAATTATTAAATTTTAGCTAATCTGATACAATGAGATTTGTATCTATAGTTTTATTTTTAATATTACCAATTAATTACGCATTTTCTGAAAATTTAAATAAGGCTTATTTTGCAGGTGGATGTTTTTGGTGTATGGAAGAATCGTTTGAAAAACTAGAGGGTGTCAAAGAAGTAATTTCTGGTTACTCGGGTGGCACTACATCTAATCCCACATATAAAGAAGTTACTTTTGGAGATACGGGACATTTTGAGGTTGTAGAGATTATTTATAATAACAATATTATTTCTTATAATGAATTGTTAAAAAATTTTTGGATAAATGTTGATCCATTCGATGCGTTTGGTCAATTTTGTGATAAAGGTTATAGTTATAGATCTGTAGCATTTTATCAAAATGCATATGAAAAAAATCAAATTGAAAAAAGTATTTCAGAAATAGAGAATAAATTTAGTAAAAGAGTTGTAACCTATGTAAGAGAATTTGAAATATTTTATAAAGCTGAAGATAAACATCAAGATTACTATCAAGAATACTTACTAAATTACTTAATGTATAAAAAAGGCTGTGGAAGAGAGGAAGTGCTTAAAAGAATTTGGAAACTTTAAAGAAATTTGTCAAACCATTTATAATAACATATTTATTATTTTCAGTTGCAATTAGTTTTTATCCTACATTTAACTTTTACTCCTTTAAGGGGCAATTAATAATTTTAAGCGTTTCTTTGTTTAATGGTTTTTTAGGAATTTATATAAAAAAACTATAATACGTAGGGTTCGGGTCTAGCATTACTATTTAAAACCCTTTCAACGTCAAAAACGCTTATATCAATTGTCTGATATTTGCCAGTCGTAATAAGTTCTGTCAGCGCTCTTCCTATTCCTGGAGCCTGCATCAATCCTCTCCCTGTAAATCCAGAGGCCATATAAACGTTCTCGTATTTGGGATGTTTTCCTACAACAGCATTGTTGTCCAATTTATTACAATCATAATAACCAGCCCAAGCTCCTGTTAATTTTAATTCCTCGAATATTGGCACTCTTTTTGCTAGCGCCGGCCATACTAGTTCCTCATAATGAGACCAATCAGGCTCAAGATCTTTAGCATCAAAAGTTGATATTGGGGATCCTGCTAAATATTCTCCACCCTCAGGTCTCCAATAAACACCTGAAGTTAAATCTCCAGTTAATGGCATTTCCTTTATATATTTTGGGCACTTCACTCTAAATACTGTGTGTTTTTGAGGTACTACTGGTATATCATCCAATAATTCTTTAGTCCAACATCCTGCTGCTGAAACGATTGTCTTAGCATTAATTTCAGAAAGACTTTTAACTTCTCCTTTTATAAATTTAGCTCCTAGTTCCTCTGCTTTGCTCTTTAATGCTCCATGAAAAAGGAATGGATCTATCCACCCTTCTGTTTCATTATCTGTATAGGTAGCTGTTTCGATACCTTCATTGTTAATATATGGAAATATGTTTTTAAGTTCCGAGCCTTTAATATTTTTTGTTCCTGCGTTGCATTCTTTATGATTTTCTAAAGCTTTGTATTGTTCTTCGGCTTTATCTGGGCCAAACATTAGTAAATAACCATTAGGCACCATGCTTGCAGTTGGATTTGGATTTTTTTTTGTTTTTAGATGTTTTGGTAAGTTAAAAATGAATTCTCTTGCAAATTTACCTAATAAAATATTTTCTTTTTGAAAGAATTGCCTTCTAAAGCCTCCTAATGATAATGGAAATGACGCAATTTTGTATGTAGGATCTCTTTCGATTACTTTTACTTTTCTTCCCTCTTTAGACAAAAAATATGCTGTTGCAGTTCCAATTATTCCACCTCCAATTATTACGACATCATCCATATTTAATTTAAAACTAATAAACTTGTATTTAGGATTAATGCATAAACTGTCCAAAGTAAATACGGAATCATTAGATTATAGCTTAATTTACTTAGGGGCTTATATTTATTCATAAGAAACAAAATGAATAATATTATTATAATGATGTTAACTAATGCGACGAAAATATCATGCATCACAAAAAAAACAATACTCCAAGTAGTATTAAAAAAAATATGAATTAAATAAATAAATACTAGCCCAATATCTTTAGTATTTTTATGCCAAGCTGACCAAATTGCGATTGTCATGAATAGATAAAGTGTTGTCCATACTGGAGCAAAAATCCAATCTGGTGGATTAAACGAAGCTTTATTTAAAGTTGAGTACCATGGCTCTTTATAAGAAATTGTTGAAATTGCACCCACAAAAGACGCCGAATAAGTAATTGTTCCAAGTATTATAAAAGATATAAATTTATTTTTTAACATTTTGATATATATATCACTTGATTATGAACGATAAAACTATTTGGATTACTGGAGGTAGCACAGGTATAGGTAGGGCTTTAGCTTTAAAGTTTGCAAATAATGGGTGGAATGTTGCAGTTTCTGCTAGAAGAGAGAATCTATTGCGAGAACTAGAAAAATCTAATCAAAATATTTTTCCATACCCTTTAGATGTAACAAATAAGGAAAACTGCAGCGAAGTTTTTCAAAATATTATTGCAAAATTTAAAAATATAGACATATCTTTTTTTTCTACCGGTACATGGGATCCTAAAAAAGAGAAAGACATAGATGTTGAACAGATTGAAAACGTGATGAAAGTAAATTTTTTTGGCACCTTAAATTGTATTAAAAGTGTAGAGGAATATTACAGAACAAGAGGAAGTGGACATATTTCTATTGTATCATCCATTGCAGGTTATAGAGGACTACCAAATTCAACTGGATATGGCCCATCTAAATCTGCATTAAATAATCTTGCTGAAAGCTTGTATTTCGATTTTAAAAGATACGGGGTTAGAGTTTCATTAATTTCACCTGGATTTATTAAAACACCGATGACAGATAAAAATGATTTTAAAATGCCTTTCCTAAAAACGGTAGATTATGCGGCTGAAAAAATATTTGAAGGACTAACTAAAACCAATCAATTTGAGATACATTTCCCAAAACAATTAACTTTAATACTAAAATTTTTAAAAATATTACCTAATAGTTGGTATTTAAGTTTAGTTGGTAGACTTACAAAATATCAAAAACGCTAATCTTTCACAAACATAACAGTTAGTTCTGCAACTTTTATTCCAAATTTTGTCATTGTTGCTCTATTTATCGCTACTCTCTCATCTTGCATGAAAATCCAATCATCAAATGTAATTTTTAATTCTCTACCTTTTACTGGAACTAATAATACATATTCAAACTTAAATGTTGGGCCATATGAGTAACCTTTTGCTGTTCCCACCACATCACCGGCTGTACCTTCATAATTATGATCATCAATTTTTGTAATCTGCCACTGTCTATTTTGGACTTCTCCATCAGACCAATTAAATTTTTCGTCAAGAATTAACTGTTTTCCATCCCAATTACCATTGAGATCTGCAGAGAATTGTCTTGTAACCTTTCCTGATCTATTTTGCAAAATACCCCAGGCTTTGACATTACCTGATAAATATTCTTCGATTATTAATCTTGGTTTCTGATCTTTAAAATCCTCAGGTTTCATTGCTTGATTAGTTGAACAATTTGTAATTAAAAGAGTGCATATTAGCAATAATAATTTTTTAATTTTCATTAATTTAGTTTTTATTCATCGAAAATTGAATTAAATCAATATTCTTAGCTTTAAAGCCAGCTTCACAATAAGACAAATAAAAATTCCACATTCTTCTAAATGTTTCATCAAATCCTTGTTTTGAAATAATATCCCATTTTTTTTGGAAATCATTTCTCCAAATTCTCAGGGTGTTAGAATAATCCAAGCCATAAGAGTTACATTTATCAAAACGTAAACCATTTTTATTTGAAAGTTTTAATATTTCCTTCTTGCTCGGCAAAAAACCACCCGGAAATATATATTTTTGAATAAAATCTGTTTTCAACTTATATCTATTATATATTTTTTCATCTATAGTAATTGCTTGTATCGCGGCAATACCGTTTTGATGCAAGCTATCTTTAATTTTTTTAAAATAACCAGGTAGATAGTTTTGACCTACAGCTTCAATCATCTCAATTGAAGCTATGGAATTATATTTTGTATTTACATCTCTATAATCTAACATTTTAATTTTTACTTTTTCATTTAATCCATTCTTATAGATTCTATTTTTAGCAAACTCGTATTGTTTTTTTGATATTGTTATACAATCTAATTTTACATCATAATTCTTTCCAATGAATTCGCCAAAACCTCCCCATCCACATCCTATTTCTAAAATTTTATCTCCACTTTTTGGTTTAACAAGATTGGACAATTTTTTATATTTATTTAACTGAGCATTCTCTAAGTCATTTTGTTTATCTTCAAAAATAGCACTAGAGTATGTTAAAGTTTTATCTAGCCATAATGAGAAAAATTCATTACCTAAATCGTAATGCTTAGCAATATTTTCTTTACTTTTTCTCTTTGTATTTTTAATAAAAAAACTTTTAAAATAATTAATTATAGGAAAATCTAATACACCAGATATCTTATGTACTTTACCTATATTTTTTGCAGCAATTTCAATTAAATTAGTCAGATTATCTGTTTCAAAATCTCCTCGCATATAGGATTCTGCCAATCCAATGCTGCCTTTATTAATTATTTCAAAAGTTAGACCTGGTTTTATTAGTTTTAAAGTTGCAGTTTTTTCTGATTTCTTTGACCCTAATATTTTAATACTACCATCATAATTAATAAATTTGATGTTTCCATACGAAATATTTTTAAGTGAATTAAGAACAATTCTGTCAGAAATTTTTTTTAGATACATTATTTTTCAAAACTTACGTTATTTTTAATTTTTATAACTTTTTTTATAAACTTAATTCTTTTTACCCATAATCTTAATGCCTCAAAATGTATCGCTGAAATTACTTTAAATGTCATTAATGGGTGTTTTAAATAGGAAATTAGAAGATTTTTTGTATTTAACTCAATTTTTTCGCCATCTTGAGATGCAAATAATAACTTTCCATCACTATCTCTTTGATCAATAATAACGGATAATTTATTTCCAGGTTTTAATATTTTAAAATTATAGGTTGAATTTAAATCCATAAAAGGTGAGACATGAAATTTTTTATCACAATGATTTTTTATTAAATTATTATCTTTAGTTTTAAAAATATAAGTATGCTGTTCACCAAATGTATTTTTAACTTCATACATTATGGCTATAAGGGACGAATATTTATCAAATACGAAAAAAATACTTAAAGGATTAAAAACGTAGCCAAAAATTCTTGGATAACATAGTAAATTTACACTTTTGATTTCATTTGCAATGCCTACTTCATTTAGCTTTTTTTTCACCCATAATTTTAAAGATGAACCGTCTCTTTCACCATGATCTTTATCGTAAAAACTAATTAAATTAAATTTGTTATAAGAAAAAAAAGGGATTTTTTTTTGTACCTGGTCAATCTCATCAAGGTTAAGATAAAGAGAAAATACTTTATATTTAAAAAAGTGCTCTTTCGGTTTGAATCTTTTATGAATTACACTTCCGACATATAAGCACGATTTATCTATCATTAAAACTTTTTATCATTTCTAATGAAGATTTTATTCCATCCTCATGAAATCCGTAACCAAAATAACTGCCACAAAATAATAAATTTTTTTTGTTTTGTATATTTTTTAGTCTATTTTGATTTTCTAAGGCCTCTTTATCATAATATGGATGAGTAAACTTAACTTTACTTATAATTTTTTTTGGATCAATTTTTAAAAATGGATTTAATGATAAAAATATATTTTTATTTGTTTTTAAATTTTGAAGCAAATTAAGCCAATAAGTAATTGAAGTTTCAGAAGTATTTTCTTTATTTACAGAAGAATTCCATGATGACCATGCTTTTTTATTTTTAGGCATTAAAGTTTCATCTGTATGAATTATTGCAATATTATTCTTATATTTAAAATTAGCTAATATACTTTTTTCTTCTGGTGTTGGATCTGTAATTAAGGATAAGGCTTCATCTGCATGTGTGGCAATTACAACTTTATCGTAATCAAAAAATTCGTTATTCCCTCCATAGTAAACTTTTACTCCATTTGACAATCTAGATATTTTATTAATTCTATAATTTTTGTAATATTCACCACTAATGGTTTCTAATATTTTTTTTACATAGGTTCTGCTTCTATTTTTAATCGTATACCACTGAGGTCTATTTTTTAAGTTGAACAAACCATGGTTTTGAAAAAATTTTAAAAAAAATTTTAAAGGCATTTGTTTTGCCTCATATGGTGGCATAGACCATATTGCAGAAACCATAGGAATAATATGATAATTTATAAAATATTTGGACATTTTCTCTCGTTTTAAAAAATCATCTAATGTTAAGTTCTCTTCTATATTTTTTAAATTATTACTCTTTTTATAAAATTTAATTATTTCAAAAAACATTTTAAAAAAATCAAAATTGAGTAAATTTTTTTTATTTGAAAAAATTCCAAGCAAGCCCTTACCACAATATTCTATTTCTGTTTCTTTAACAGAAACTGAAAAACTCATGTTGCTTTTCTCTATCTCAATGTCGTTATCATTTAAAAATTTTACAAAATTAGGGTAGGTTTTAAAATTAAAAACAATAAAACCTATATCCACAGGAACATGATTGTTATTATCTTTAACATCTATGGTATATGAGTGACCACCGAAATGATCCTCTTTTTCAAATAAATCAACTTTATTTTTTTTAGATAAATAGTGTGCTGCACTTAAACCAGATATGCCTGATCCGATTACAGCAATTCTCATTAATATTATGCTGCGTCTTCTTTAAATTCATCCATGGAAGGGCATGTGCAAAAAAGATTTTTATCTCCATATACATTATCGACTCTTGCGACAGGTGGCCAAAATTTACTAGATCTCAAAAAGTTAGAAGGGTAAGCGGCCTCCTCCCTCGAATATTTATGTTCCCATTTATTTGAGGCAAGTTCTAAATCTGTGTGTGGAGCATTTTTGATAGGATTGTCATTTTTATCGAAATCACCACTTTTGATTTTGTCTATTTCCTCTTTAATTTTTATCAAGCAATCACAAAATCTATCAAGTTCTTGTAAACTTTCACTTTCTGTAGGTTCAATCATCATTGTGCCAGGCACTGGCCAAGACATAGTTGGGGCATGAAAACCAAAATCGATTAATCTTTTTGCAATATCTTCCTCTGTTACGCCGGTATCATTTTTAATTGATCTAATGTCTATAATACACTCATGAGCTACGTTTCCATTTGTTCCTTTATAAAGAATTGGAAAATGATTTTTTAATTTATGTGCAACATAGTTAGCATTTAAAATTGCAATCTGAGTTGCTAATTTTAAACCTTCAGAACCCATCATTTTAATGTACATCCAAGATATAGATAAAATACTTGAACTTCCCCATGGCGCTGCAGAGACAGGACCTATACCGGTTGCAGGGCCACAATCTTTTATAACAGGATGTGAGGGCAAATATATTTCTAAATGTCTCTTACATGCTATTGGGCCCATACCTGGTCCACCACCTCCATGTGGAATACAAAAAGTTTTATGTAGATTTATATGACATACATCCGGACCAAAATTTCCAGGTTTTGCTATCCCAACAAGAGCATTCAAGTTTGCACCATCCATATAAACTTGGCCACCATGTTTATGTACTAGCTCACATATATCTGATATTTTTTCCTCAAAAACTCCATGTGTAGATGGGTATGTTACCATTAACGCACCTAAATTCTCAGAATGCGCTTCTACTTTTTTATTTAGATCTTCAAAATCTACATTTCCTTGTTTATCACAGTTAACCACTACCACTTTCATTCCAACCATTTGTGCACTTGCTGGATTGGTCCCGTGAGCAGAGCTAGGAATTAAACAAACATTTCTATTAGACTCTCCCCTTTCAAGATGATATTTCCGTATAACCATCAGTCCTGCATATTCACCTTGAGCACCAGCATTTGGTTGTAGTGATACACCTGAAAAACCTGTGATAGATCTAAGCCAATTTTTTAGATCAGTAAAAAGAGTTCTAAAACCTTCCATTTGTTCAATGGGTGCAAAAGGATGAGGCTCTGAAAATTCACGCCAAGTAATTGGTATCATCTCTGCTACAGCATTTAATTTCATTGTACACGAGCCTAATGCTATCATTGACCTATTAAGTGCAATATCTTTTTCCTCTAATCTCTTTAAATATCTTAGCATTTCAGTTTCGGAGTGATAGCTATTGAATACTTGGTGATCTAAATAAGTTGACGTTCTTAGCAAGTTTTTAGGTAAATTTGGAAGATTTTCTGTCGGATTTTCTTTAATTGATTCTGCACAATTGAATATTTTAAGTAGTTGATTTGCTCTATAAACATTTTTCTTTTCATCAAATGATACCGATAGCATTTCAGAATTTACTTTTCTAATATTAACTTTCTGGGCCAAAGCGTTATTAAAAATTTGATCTGTTTTATCTTTTGTTATTATAGTTACTGTGTCAAAAAAATAGTCTGAATATAACTCATAGCCTGATTGTTTTAATTTATCTGCAAAATTTTTTGCTAATTGTGAAACTCTTTCAGAAATTGTTTTTATACCTTTTGGGCCGTGATAAATTGCATATGCTGCTGATACAATTGCCAAAAGAGCTTGTGCTGTACAAATGTTACTTGTCGCCTTATCTCTTCGAATGTGTTGCTCTCTTGTTTGTAAAGCTAATCTATAAGCTTTGTTCCCATGTCTATCGACTGAAACACCTACAATTCTTCCAGGCATCGATCTCTTGAATTCATCCTTCGTAGCAAAGAAAGCTGCATGTGGACCACCGTAACCCATAGGAATTCCGAATCTTTGAGAACTTCCCACAGCTATATCAGCTCCTAACTCTGCTGGTGTTTTTAATTTTGCTAAAGATAATAAATCGCATACTAAAATTGATTTACCATTTCTTTTTTTAATTTTACTTATATTTTCGCTAGGGTCCTTAATATCTCCAAGTGTACCAGGATATTGAAGTATTCCACATATTATATCCTCTGAAATATTTGATAAGTCTTCGTCATTGCCAATAACAACTTTAAGCCCTAAAGGCTCTGATCTGGTTTTAACAACTTCTATAGTTTGTGGATGACAATCATTTGATATAAACACAATTTTATTATCTTTTTTATCTAATCTATGACTTAACCCCATAGCTTCAGCAGCAGCAGTTCCTTCATCAAGTAGTGATGCGTTTGCAATATCCATTCCCGTAAAATCTATTATCATTTGCTGAAAATTTAATAGCATCTCCAATCTTCCTTGGGCCACCTCTGGTTGATAAGGAGTGTAAGAAGTATACCATCCCGGATTTTCTAGTATATTTCTGACAATAACGTTTGGAGTATAAGTTCCATAGTAACCCATGCCTATAAAATTTGAGTAAATTTGATTTTTTTTTGATATCGATCTTAATTTTCTTAAACCTTCATACTCAGAATTAGGATCTCCTATGCTTAACAAATCTTTAAACAAAATTTTACTTGGAACAGTATCTTCAATTAATTCATTTAAAGATTTATAACCAAGGTCTGATAACATAGTTTTTTCGTCTTTTTTGGACAAACCAATATGTCTTTTAATAAAATCTTTTTCTGAATTATGTAACATTAGTTAGTGCTCTCCTTAGCAAATTTTTCATATTCTTCCCTACTCATTAAAGAATTTATCTCATTTAAATCTTTTACTTTTAGTTTAAAAAACCAAGCATCTCCCTCAGGATCATTATTAATTTTAGAAGGATCATCAACGATTGACTGATTTGTATCAACAACTTCTCCACTTATTGGTGTATAAACATCACTAGCTGCTTTTGTAGACTCTACTACACCTGCTGTTCCATCTTTAGTAACACTTGTCCCTTTTTCTGGAAGCTCTGCAAAAACAATATCTCCCAACAATTCTGTTGCGTGTTTAGTAATTCCGATTGTAGCCACATCATCTTTAATAGTAACCCACTCATGTTCTTTAGAAAATTTAACTTCCGACATTTATATCTCCTTTGTGATAGTTTTTTTTATAAAACGGGAGCTTACAAACACTCGCCGAAACTTTTTTTCCTCTTATTTCTAAAAATATTTTTGTATTTTCTTTAGTATATGTATTATTTACATAACCCATTGCAATAGGACTTTTTACACTCGGGCCAAAAGAACCGCTAGTAATTTTTCCTATTTGATTATTATTTTCATCAAATATTTTTGTTGATTCTCGCGCTATAATTTTACCTTCAGGTTTAATGCCAACTCTTAGTTTTGTGACACCTTCATTAATTTGTCTCTGAATTTGTTTTGCCCCTGGAAAATTACTGTTGATTCGATTTTTTGAAATTGCCCATTTTAAATTTGCTTCTAATGGACTGGTATTTTCGTCAATGTCATTGCCGTATAAACACAACCCTGCTTCAAGTCTTAATGTATCTCTAGCACCAAGGCCTATAAGATTAGATCCTAAACTGATTAATGTCTCAACAAATTTAACCACATCACTATTATTTATCGAAATCTCAAAACCATCTTCTCCTGTGTATCCCGATCTTGTTACATAAATATTGTTTGAGTTAAATTTAAAATCTCCACCAAACATAAATTTTAGTTTATTTACACCTGGAATAATTTTTTCAATTAAATTTTTTGAGTCAGGACCTTGTACGGCAACAAGAGATAGGTCATTACTTAATGATATTTTAAAATCTTCACCTAATTTAGATTTGATTATTTCAAAATCTTTTTCTTTACATGCAGCATTAAGAATTATCATATAACCATTAGAAATTTTTGTAATTATTAAATCGTCGTAAATTCCTGCGTTCTCATTCATTAAAAACGAGTATCTACTCTGATTCACCGATAAATTTTTTAAGTCTGTTGGAAATATATCTTGAAGTTTGTCTGTTAATTTATCATCACCCACAATAAATAATTGACCCATATGTGATACATCAAATATCCCTGACTTTTCTCTCGTTAGGTTATGTTCAGCAATTATTCCATCTTTATATTGGATAGGCATTTCATACCCAGCAAAAGATACAAATTTCGCATTAAATTTTTTGTGTAAATTGTATAAAGCTGTTTTATTCATAAATATTAACTCTTACCCCCTCTGTCTATGAGCCTGAGAGATTTACTCCGTCGGCGAGAAACTTTCTCTTTCCAGAGTTAATATTTACGGTCCTTTTGCCTGAGAGTTTCCGGGGTGGTTGCTCCTTCGGCGCTACAATTAAGTAGTCTCTTCCGTTGAAAATCTTATAACATATTCCTATTATTATTCACTAAGTTTATTTTGTGTCTCGTCTTTTTTTGTTGTTATAAATTGAAGAAAAACGGCAAATAATACGATTGATCCTCCCACAAAAACAATCAATGGTGGTTGCTCGTTTATAACTATCCACGCCCAAAGAGGCCCTAAAACTGCTTCAACTAACATGATAATCCCTACTGTTGCTGATGGTGTATTTCTTGCTCCAATAGTAATTAAAATAAATCCAAAACCTAATTGAAAAAAACCTGCAAGAAATCCAAGAAAAATATCATATGATGATATAGCAATTTTTCCTGCAATGACATATCCGATTACCATTGCAATAATACCAGCGTATAGTTGTAAAGGTACCATATCAATACTTGGATATTTTCTAATTATTAGTATTAAAATTGCAAAGGAAATTGGCATTACAAATGCAGCTATATTACCTGTCATTTGTCCACTTGAGAGATCTGATCCTACCATTAAAATTATTCCAGATATGGCTAAAATTATTGATGCTAAAGTTATCTTTGAAATTTTTTCTTTTAAAAAAAAATATCCAAATATGGCTAAGAAAATAGTTTGGGTTTGAATAATGAAATTCGTATTAGCAACAGTAGTATTATACATTGCAAATACATAACCACAGAAACCTGACGATAAAATAATGCCTCCAAAAATACCTGGCAATCCAGACTTTTTAAATGAAAGTAAAAAATTTTTTTTGTATGTAAATATTAAAAAAATTATTACTACAAAAATAAAAAACAGAGATCTCCAGAATAATATTTGCCATAAATTTGCTCCTTCAAAAGATTTTACTATTAGTCCACCAAAACTAAGGCTAATAGCTCCTAAAAAAACTAATAATGGACCAGGTAAACTAAAAATATATCTCATATTTGATCTAGAATATTTTTGGTTTCCATAGAGTAAAGTTTAAATAATTTTTCAGCACTCTTAACATCAATCATTTTAAACTTAATTTTTGACATTGGGGGTAATTGAACTATTTTATCATAATCTGCACTTATAATTACACCAATTTTTGGGTAACCGCCTATTGTGCCATGATCAGAGAGCATTATTATGGGCTTACCATCTGGTGGGACTTGAATTACACCTTTAATTAGACCTTCAGATTTAATATTTTCACTTTTTATGTTATTTAATTTTTTACCATCTAATCTCATTCCCATTCTATCAGTCAAATTTGTAACTTGATATTGGCTTTCAAAAAAAGATTTTTGAGACTCCTTTGAAAAATAATCAAAGTTTGTTCCTTTAATAACTCTTATGAATTCAATTTTGCTATTTGAGTAATCAATGCTTTTTTTAATAATAGGTTTTACGTTTTTATTTAATTGCAAAATATCATTTTCGACAATTTTATTTCCTTTATTTGGGCCTACCTTTGATGTCAAATGAGTGGAATAACTATTCCATTTTTTTTCTATTTTAAAACCTCCTGATATTGAGAAATATCCATACATTGAATTGTTTGTTGAAATAATATCGATCTCATCATTATTATTTAAATCAAAAGTTTTGTAACATTCGCCATTATAAATTTTAGAGTTTTTTTTAAATGTAAAACTCACATTACCTGTCACTACGCAATTTATATTATTTTGCTTTACTTTAAATTTTGGTCCTTGGAGTGCAAATTCAATAACTGCATCGTTTTTATCATTACCAACCAATTTATTTGTAATTAGCAAATTCCTTGTATCCATTGCTCCACTAAATGGAATTCCTAGATGATAAAGGTTTGATCTTCCCCTATCTTGAAAAGTTGTGTTTATTCCCGGTCTTATTACCTCTATACTCATTTTATTCCTTTATTTTATAAAATTCATTTTTAGTAATCTCATAAAATTGAACACTATCACCCGGTTTAATTAAAATAGGATTTTCTTCTTTATTCTTATCAAATACTTTTACAGGGGTATTACCAATAATATTCCAGCCACCAGGGCTTTCATATGTATAAATATTACAAAATTGTTCTGTTATCCCTACTGAACCTTTTGGTACTTTCACTCTTGGAGTTTCTAATCTTTTTAACCTAATATTTTTATTTGTATCTCCTAAAAAGGGCATTCCAGCTACAAACCCTGTCATATAACAATAAAAATCTTTATTTAATATGTGTTTATAAACTTCTTTTATAGTTAAATTTGTATTTTTTGAAACACGCTCTATATCTAAAGCAAATTCTTCATCGATACATATTGGAATTTTTTTTCTCTTTGAAGCTGTCTCGCTAATTTCATCTAGTTTTAAATTTATTATTTTTTCAACTAATTCTTTATAATTAATGACATCCAAATCAAATGTAACAATTAATTTGTTATAAGATGGAGCTAAATTTGTTACTCCTTTTATATTTTTTGATGTCAAAGTTTTAAAATATTTTATAACTTCGTGATTAATTTCTCTATTTACCTCAGAACCAAAATCACAATATATAGCAGCATCTCCAAGATTTGATATATTTTTAATCATATCGTGATATATTTAGCATGTAGATATGGAAATTAACATCAATTGTGACTTGGGTGAAAAATCAAAGCATCACTCAAATAAAAACGATCCTGATTTATTAAATATTGTAAATACAGCAAGTATTGCATGCGGATATCATGCTGGAGATGAAAGTACCATGAGAGAAGTTATAAGTATTTCTATTAAAAATGGAGTGAGTTTTGGAGCGCATCCGTCTTTTAAAGATCTTGAAAATTTTGGCAGAAAAAGAATGAATTTACCAGCAACCGAAATTAAAAAATTAATAAAAGATCAATTTTATATACTCCAAAATATTGCAGATGAAAAAAATCAAAAAGTTACTCATATTAAACCGCATGGAGCCTTAAATAATATGGCATGTGAAGATATTGAACTTTCCGACATAATCTCTAAGACAATTAATGAAATAGATAAAGAGCTTATTTATCTAGTGCCAACTGGTTCTAAAATGGAAATTTCAGCTAACAAACATGGTTTAAAAGTAGCTTCTGAGATATTTGCAGATAGAAACTATTTGGATGATGGAAATTTAGTATCTAGAAAAGAAATTAATGCAGTAATAACTGATCCAGAGGTTGCTAAAGAGCATGTTTTGTTTATGGTTAAAAATCAGGCGTTAAGATGTCTCAGCGGAAAGCAAATACCTTGTAAAATAGACTCAATTTGCATACATGGAGACACATTAAGATCATTAGAAACTGCAAAAATTATTAAAAGTAATTTAGTTAATAATGGTTTTGAATTAAAACCTTTAAATAAAATGAAAAAATTTTTATGATAAAAAAAATATTAATAACTTTGGTTTTTACTTTAATCTTTGGAAACCTATCTTTAGCAGCTGGTGGAGACGGTAGTTCTACTAAAAGCAATTATGATAAAGCTGTGAAATTAATTAAATCAGCAAAAAAATATGAGGCTGACGGAAAAACAAAAAAAGCAGACGATAGATATAAAAAAGCTTTTAAATTACTTGTAAAGTCAAATAAAGAAAAGCCAGGTAAAGCAGATACTCTAAATTACTTAGGTTTTACATCCCGAAAATTAGGTGATTTTGAAAATGCGGAAATATTTTATACTAAAGGTTTAGAAATTAGCCCCTATCACATAAGGATAAATCAATATATGGGCGAACTGTATGTTACAACAAACCAAATTGATAAAGCAAAAGAAAGGTTGGCAGTTTTAGACGGGTGTGATTGTAAAGAATATACGTTGCTTAAAGATATTATAGATGGAAAAACAAAATCTAAATATTAAGTGAAATATTGAAAAATTAGAAAATTCTACTATTATTAAATTAAATTGATTGAACAAGCTCTTATACTTTTACAAATAACCTTTATTGATATAATTTTGGCTGCAGATAATGCTATAATTATTGGTTTAATAGCTGCAAACTTCATTCCTAAATACAGAAAACAAATCATATTATGGGGTGTTGCTGGTGCTCTGGTTTTCAAAGTGTTGTTTGCTATATTTGCTACCTATTTATATAAATATTATTTTATTAAAATTCTTGGAGGTTTAGCTTTAATTTGGATAGTTAATGATCTTAGAAAAGATTTATTAGAAATAAAAAAAGTAAAGTCTCCTAAAAAGAAATCTCAAGAGCCAGTATATACCTCATACGTACAGAGTATTTACAAAGTTTTATTTGCAGATATTACAATAAGTTTTGATAACGTTATCGGAGTAGTTGGAGCAGCAAAAGGAAATATTGGACTTATGATATATGGCTTGGTGTTATCAGTTATATTAACTGGAGCCGGAGCAACATATCTAGCTAATTATATACAAAAACATATTTGGATAGCTTATGTAGGTCTAGGGTTTATTCTCTTAGTTGCAATTCAATTAATTATTGGTGGTTTAGTAGACCTGGAGATACTACAAATTAACGAACAATTTAAAAAATATTTTTAATAAGAATACTTTTTAGTAGGATATTTTTTTAATTTTACTTCTTGTTTGAATTTTTTAACTGCAGTTGCAATATTACTAGAAATATTAATATATTTTTTTACAAATTTAATTTTAGAATTAGTTAGACCAATAAGGTCATCGGTTACTAAAATTTGACCATCACA
>Ga0208624_1000669_pt1 | contig 17122 bp, 18 predicted proteins | sample Knorr_S23_td_DCM_FD_185607 | JGI IMG/M metagenome (GOLD analysis project Ga0208624, IMG submission 185607) | Marine microbial communities from Southern Atlantic Ocean transect - Knorr_S23_td_DCM_ad_71m_LV_A (SPAdes) (version 2) | ecosystem: Environmental > Aquatic > Marine > Oceanic | place...
AAATTACCTTGGATTACTTAATATTTGGGGTATCAGAAGTAAAAAAAGACAAAAAAAAAGCCTCTAATGATCTTTTTTCATATCAAGAGATAGATAATACCAAAGATTCTGTTAAAGAATCTAATAATAGAGTTAAATCGATAATTATTATCTATGAAAACAATAAATTTGAACAAATTGATAGATTATAGTGAAAAAAATATTAATTATTGCTGTTCTATTTACTTCATGTTACACAGTTGAAAGAAATTGTTCTGATTTTAAAACAGGAGAATTTGAATTTTCATCGATCATTAATGACTCCATAGTAACATCTCAATTTACCAGAACAGATGAATTTGAAATAGAATTATTTAATGGAATTGAAGATTCCTCATCAATTAAATGGGTAAATGAGTGTGAGTTTCTATTAACTAAATTAAATCCTCGTACAAATCAGGAAAAGCGTCCAGTAAGAATTAAAATTTTAAGAACTTATGGTGAATCATATGACTTTGAGTATTCACAAGTAAATAACCCACAGAGTATTAACAGAGGGACTGTAAATAAAACATCTAACTAAAAATTTTAATTAAAATTCTAATTTGGTTTGTGCTTCATCGTTGTCGTTAGATATTTGCTGCTCATCTTGAACCTCAATATCATCAATTTTTTTATCTTTTTCTGAAATAGATCCTCTAGATTTATAAGAGACCTTTCTAATAGAGTCTTTAGTTACTATATTTCCTTTTGAATCTCTACCTTTAATAATCAAATCACCAAAATCTTGTTCAAACTTATCTTTTCTTAATGAAGCTTTTTTTCTTAAGTAAACAGTTACAACATCAGCTTCATCAACATTATTAACACTAAAGTAGAGAACCTTGGATAAATCTTTCCCCTGAGTTAGGTCATACTCTTTATCCCTTATAACTCCAGAAACTTTAAATCTTTTCATAAAAGAGGTTCCATTTTTACCATCTCTGTAGATTAGATTATAAATTTTGTTTTTGCTATCTGAATTAAATAATGAAATATGTTTTATATTTTTTCCAACAAAAACTTTAGAATCAACCTTAATTACTTTCATGATACCATCCTCAGTAAAAATAATTATATCATCAAGGTCAGAACAATCGCAAACTAGCTCATCTTTTCTCATTGAAGTTCCGACGAACCCCTCTTCTCTGTTAACATAAAGTTTTTGATTCTTAATTGATATTTTCTTTTTATCTAGATCATCAAATTCCTCAATAAGAGTCTTTCTCTTTTTATCTTTGCCATATTGTTTTTTTAAATGAGTGAAATATTGAATTGTATACTCTACAATATGTTCAAGATTATTTTTCACCTCTTCTATGTTAGCTTCTATGTTAACTAATTTTTCTTTTACCTTATCTAGGTCAAACTTTGATATCTTCCTAATTGGAATTTCAGTAAGTTTTTTGATGTCATCAACAGTTATATCTCTCTTAAGTCTATTTTTAAATGGCTCAAGTCCATTATTAATTGTTGAAATAACATCATCCCATGTAGATTTTTCCTCAATATCTCTATATATCCTATTTTCAATAAATATTCTTTCAAGTGAAATAGTATGCCATTGATTTTCGAGTTCAGTAAGTTGAATTTCTAGCTCTCTTTTTAAAAGATCTTTTGTATTATCAGTAGAAATTTTGAGTATTTCTCTAACTCCAAGAAAATGAGGTTTATTATCTGAAATAATACAACATAATGGTGATATAGAAACTTCACATTGTGTGAATGCATATAGTGAATCTATGCTTTTTTGAATTGATGATCCAGAAGGTAGATACACAAGTACCTCTACTTCTGAGGAAGTATTATCTTCAATTTTTTTAATTTTTAATTTTCCTTTCTCAGAAGCTTTAATAATAGATTCAATTAAAGAAGCAGTTGTTGTTCCATAGGGTATCTCCTTAATTATAATTATATTCTTTTCATATTTCTCAACTTTTGCTCTTACCTTAACTCTTCCACCTCTATTTCCATCATTATAATTCTTTATATCTATACTTCCTCCAGTTTGGAAATCTGGATAGAGCTTAAAACTTCTTCCCTTAAGATATTTTATACTTCCATCAATTAACTCATTAAAATTATGGGGTAAAATTTTAGTTGATAGACCAACTGCTATACCCTCTGCTCCTTGAGCTAATAATAATGGGAATTTTACAGGAAGATGAATAGGCTCTTTTTTACGTCCATCATAAGATAGTTGCCAATTGGTAGTTTTAGGATTAAATACAACCTCAAGTGCAAATTTTGATAATCTTGCTTCAATGTATCTTGAAGCAGCAGCTTTATCCCCGGTATAAATGTTACCCCAGTTACCCTGCATATCAATTAACAGTTCTTTTTGACCTATTTGTACCATGGCATCAGATATACTTGCATCTCCATGAGGGTGGTATTGCATAGTATGGCCAACAATATTCGCAACTTTATTGTATCTCCCATCTTCCAGGTCAAACATTGAATGTAATATCCTTCTCTGCACTGGTTTTAAACCATCCATTATATCTGGGACAGCCCTCTCAAGGATAACATATGAGGCATAGTCCAGAAACCATTCTTTATACATTCCACCAACTCTAGTGAGAGTATTTGGGTACTCAGAATCTATGTTTTCTTCATTTTCAATCATTCAGATTTTCATTTATGAGATCTAGTTCAACTTTAAGATTATCTATTATAAATTGCTGTCTGTCAGGAGTATTCTTACCCATATAGAATGTTAGTAACTCCTCGACTGTTGTAGACTTATCTATGATTACTGGGTCTAACTTAATATCGTCACCTATAAAGTTTTTAAATTCATTGGGAGAGATTTCACCTAGACCTTTAAATCTAGTAATTTCAAATTTAGCATTAGAGTTATTAATTATATCATTTTTTTCTGACTCACTATAACAATAATGTGTTTTATCCTTATTTCTAACCCTAAAAATAGGAGTCTGTAAAATGTATAAGTGTCCATTTTTAATTAACTCAGGATAGAATTGAAGAAAAAAGGTTATGATAAGAAGTCTAATATGCATGCCATCAACATCAGCATCAGTTGCTATTACAATATTATTATATCTTAAATCTTCCATGCTGTTTTCTATATTCAGTGCAGCTTGGAGTAAATTAAATTCTTCATTTTCATAAACTATTTTCTTAGTCATTCCAAAAGAATTCAACGGTTTTCCTCTTAAACTAAATACTGCTTGAGTGTTAACATCTCTTGATTTAGTAATGGATCCACTAGCAGAGTCACCCTCTGTAATAAAAATTGTTGAATCCAATCTATTATCTTTTTTTAATTCATTCAAGTGAACCCTACAGTCTCTTAGTTTTTTATTGTGGAGGCTTGCCTTTTTTGCTCTTTCTCTAGCTAATTTTCTTATACCAGATAATTCTTTTCTCTCTCTTTCAGCTTGAATAATTTTATTTTGAATTGATTTAGCAACTTCTGGGTTTTTATGAAGATAGTTGTCCAGTTCTTTTTTTATAAAGTCATTTATGAAAACTCTAACTGATTTCATTCCTTTCCCCATTTCAGTCGAGCCTAGTTTAGTTTTGGTTTGAGATTCAAAAACAGGTTCCATAACTTTAATACTTATTGCCGAGATAATTGATTTTCTTATGTCTGATGTTTCATAATTTTTACCAAAGAATTCTCTTATTGTTTTCACAAATGCTTCTCTAAATGCCAATTGATGAGTACCTCCCTGAACAGTATATTGACCATTTACAAATGAGTAATACTCTTCACTATATTGAGTTCTAGAATGAGTTATTGCTATTTCAATATCATTACCAACTAAATGAATTATTGGATAAAGAAAATCTTGAACATTAGATTGATCTTCAATTAAATCTTTGAGACCGAATTCAGATTTAAACTTATTACCATTTAATTTAATTGTTAAACCTGGGTTAAGATACACATAGAACTTAATCATTTTTTCAACATACTCAATTCTGTATCTATAGTTTTTAAAAATTGATTGGTCAGGTTTGAACTTTACAAATGTTCCATTTTTATCTTCAGTATCATCAAGCTTTTCATCAGAGAGAACTCCGAGCTTAAATTCAGCTGATTTTGTTTTTCCATCTCTAGTAGATGCAACAATAAAATTAGAAGATAATGCATTAACAGCTTTAGTTCCAACTCCATTTAGTCCAACTGACTTTTTAAAAGCTCTTGTATCATATTTACCGCCTGTATTCATTTTAGATACCACATCAACAACTTTTCCAATTGGTATCCCTCTACCAAAGTCTCTTACAGATACAAAGTCTTCATTTATAACAATATCTATAATTTTCCCCTCACCCATTACAAACTCATCAACACAATTATCAATCACTTCTTTAAGCAGAACATAAATTCCATCATCTGGTGATGAACCATCTCCTGATTTACCAATATACATACCAGGCCTTAACCTAATATGCTCTCTCCAATCAAGAGATTTAATATTTTCTTCGGTATAATTAGATGTATTTGCCATTTTTATAAATATACTAAATGTTAAATCTAAAGTGCATTATATCTCCATCAGAGACAACATAATCTTTTCCTTCAAGTCTCATTTTACCTGCTTCTTTTACTTTTATTTCAGATCCATACTCAATATAATCTTTATAACTAATTACTTCTGCACAAATAAAACCTTTTTGAAAATCAGAGTGAATTTGTCCAGCTGCATCATAAGCTGAGTCACCAATTTTTATAGTCCAACCTCTAACTTCTTTTTCTCCTGCGGTGAAATAGCTATGGAGGTTTAAAAGTTTATATGAGGCTCTAATCAATTTATTTGATCCTGATTCCTTAAGCCCTAAATCTTCAAGAAATATTTTTTTTTCTTCTACAGAATCCAATTCATTTATCTCAGACTCTATCTTAGCTGAAATAATTATAATTTCAGAATCTTTATTTTCAATTTCTCGTCTAACATCTTCAACATAACTATTTCCGTCTGTTACGTCATCCTCACCAACATTGCAAACGTAAAGTATAGGCTTAAATGATATTAATTCTAACGGTTTAATAAACTCCTCAAATTGATCATCTGAAAAATCGAATCTATTTACACTCATGTTTTGAAGCTGATCTAATACTTTTTCCAGAATATCAATTTCTTTTTTTGATTCATTACTTCCAGATCTTACTGTTTTTTTAATCTTGTCCAGTCTTTTTTCAATGATTTCGATATCCTTAAGAATTAACTCATATTCGACTACTTCCTTATCTGATAATGGATTAATTCTGCCATCTACATGTACAATATTTGGATCATCAAAACATCTTAAAACATGAATTATAGCATCAGTTTCTCTAATATTCGAGAGGAATTTATTACCCAAGCCCTCTCCCTTACTAGCTCCTTTGACAAGACCAGCTATATCTACAATTTTGACCGTGGTTGGTATTAATTTTTGTGGGTTAATTAGAGAACTTAATTTATCAAGTCTTAAGTCTGGAACATTGACAATACTAACATTTGGATCAATTGTACAAAAGGGATAATTTTCACTCTGAGCCTTACTTTGAGAAAGACAATTAAAAAGAGTTGATTTACCAACATTTGGCAATCCTACAATACCTACTTTCATTTACTAATCATGCATAAATTTTTGCTTTGACAAAAGCTCATTTTCTGTCTCAACATTATCTTCATCAGGAACACAACAATCAACTGGACATACGGCTGCACATTGAGGTTCCTCATGAAACCCCATACACTCTGTACACTTATCTGGTACAATAAAAAAGAATTCATCAGAAATAGGATTGTTTTCTATATCTGAGTTAACCTTATTACCATTAGGTAATACAACATCACCCTTAAGCTTTGTTCCTTTACTGTAATTCCATTTCTCTTGACCTTCATAAATAGCATTGTTTGGACACTCTGGTTCACAAGCTCCACAATTTATGCATTCGTCTGTAATGATTATTGCCATAATATTTTGTGCTAAAATAATATGTATTGTTTAATCTTTGTTAACAATTTTTACATATTTTAAATTACATTGATTGAATATTACTGTTAAGTTTAGATATTTGCAAAGATTTATGAATAATAAAGTACATAATTTCAGTGCTGGCCCCTCCATACTTCCAGATAAGGTTTTCGAACAAGCTTCCTCTTCAATAAATAATTTTAACGGTAAAAATTTGTCAATTTTAGAGATATCGCACAGGAGTAAAGACTTTATGGATGTTCTTGAAGAAGCAAGATCTTTAGCTATAGAAATTTCAGAGCTAGATGTAAACAAATATACCTGCCTTTTTCTTCAAGGTGGTGCAAGTATGCAATTTTTAATGACTGCATATAATTTCTTAAACAAAAATGCTGCTTATATTAATACAGGTAGTTGGTCCACTAAGGCAATTAAAGAGGCTAAGTTATTTGGAAATGTTACTGAAATTGCATCATCATCTGATAAAAATTTTAATTATATACCGAAAAATTTAAGTATAAATGAAGATTATGATTACTTACACATAACATCAAATAATACAATTTTTGGAACACAATTTCATTCTTTTCCAGAATCTAATTGTCCTCTAATTGCTGATATGAGTTCAGATATTTTTTCTAGAAAGATTGATTTTTCCAAGTTTGATCTCATATACGCAGGAGCACAAAAAAATCTTGGTCCTGCAGGTGCAACCATGGTAATGATTAATAAAGAATTATTAGATAAAGTTCAAAGAAATGTTCCATCAATGCTGAGCTATAAGGTACACATTGAAAAAGATAGTTCTTTCAACACTCCACCTGTCTTCCCAATATACTGTATTCTATTAAACCTAAGACTTATAAAACAAGAAGGTATAGATAGTATTAGCAAGAAAAATAAAATTAAGTCTGAGCTAATTTACAGTGAAATTGATAGAAACAAATGTTTTTCTGGCTTCTCCGAGGTTTCAGATAGAAGTCAAATGAATGCCACATTTAATATGAAAGAAGGTTTTGACAGTGAATTGTTTAACAAAATATGTTCAAACAATAAAATATCTGGAATTAATGGACATAGGTCAGTTGGAGGATATAGAGCCTCAATTTATAATGCTCTTTCACTAGATAGTTTAAATGTATTAGTTGACTCAATGAAAGAGTTTGAATTAAGTCAAGAATAAATGAAAATTATAAAACTGTTTTTTTTAATGTGGTTTATTTTGATTTCTTGTAATGGAAATAATGAAAAATCTCTTAATAAGATTGATCATGATATTTATGAAATGAGAGTTTATTATACTTACGATGGGAAATTTAATGATATAATTTCACGATTTGAAAATCATACAACTAAATTATTTGAGAAGCATGGTTTCAATAATGTTGGTTATTGGACAACTTTAAAAAAAGATTCTACATCATTTGCAGATAAATTTATCTTTCAAAACGATGGTAAAGAAGCATTAGTATATATTGTATCATTTAAGGATATGGAAACAAGGGATGAATCATGGGATAACTTTATCAATGATCCTGAATGGACTAAAGTTTTCGACGAGAGTAGAAAAGATGGTCCAATTGTAAGTGAAATTGAACAAGTATTTTTATCTCCTACTATTTTTTCAAATTTAAATTAATTGTATGAAAATTCTAGCAAATGATGGTATATCTAAATCTGGAAAAAATAAACTCGAAGAATATGGCTTTGAAGTAGATCTTACAAAGGTTTCTCAAGAACAACTTATAAAATACATTAATGATAATAAAATAGCTGTAATACTAGTTAGAAGTGCTACTCAGGTTAGAGCTGATATTATTGATAATTGTCCTTCAATAAAAATAATTGGACGAGGTGGTGTTGGTATGGATAATATTGATGTAGAATATGCAAAGTCCAAAGGTATTAATGTTATTAATACTCCTGCTGCATCTTCAAAATCAGTGGCAGAATTAGTTTTTTCACATCTCTTTGGTTGTGTTCGGTTTCTTCATGAATCAAACCGATCTATGCCATTAGATGGTGACTCTAAATTTAAAGATTTAAAGAAGTCTTATGCAAAAGGAACTGAGTTAGCTGGAAAGACAATCGGTATAATTGGATTTGGAAGAATTGGACAAGAAGTCGCAAAAATTGCTATTGGGGTTGGAATGAATGTAATTTTTTATGATAAATTTAGTCAACAGGCAGACGTTAAGTTAGATTTCTTTGATGGTCAAAATCTTACTTTTAAATTGAATTCATCATCCTTTGAAGAAGTTTTATCCAATTCTGACTTTATAACAATTCATATCCCAGCATCTGATAAATATATAATTGATTCCAATGAGTTTAAAAAGATGAAGGATGGTTCAGGTATTTTGAATCTTTCAAGGGGTGGGATCATTAATGAAGAAGAATTAATTAAAAATATCGAGTCAAGAAAAATATCTTTTGCGGCTATAGACACTTTTGAAGGTGAACCTAATCCCAGTATCAAAGTTTTAATGAATTCTAGTATTTCATTAACACCTCATATAGGAGCAGCAACAAATGAGGCTCAAGATAGAATTGGCGTTGAATTAGCAGAAAAAATTAATGAAATTTTAGGATGATTATGAAAAAACTGAAGGAAAGGTGGGGAATTACTTCCAACTTTCAAATAGTTATAATTTTTATCGTATTTGGGATAACTGGTTCAGTAAGTGCATATATTTCTGGTCCTTTAACAAATATAATAATAGGTGAAAGCGAACTTCATTGGTTAATAAAATTATTGATAAGAATCATAGTCTTAACTCCAATATATCAAGTATTACTTCTGTTCTTTGGATATATATTTTTCCAATATAAATTCTTTTACAACTTTGTAAAGAAATTTATGAGCATACTTGGATGTGGTTTTCTATTCAGAGATTAAATCACTAAAATTTAATCTAAGTTTTCTAAGTTTTGGGTTTATAACAGCCAGACAATAGGCGTTTTGAGGGTTTTTTGTAAAATAGTCATGATGATATTCTTCGGCTTCATAGAACGGTACATTATTATTAACCTCAGTTACAATTTTATCTTTGAAGATATCTTTAGCCTCAAGATTCTTAACAAAATTAATAACTTCCTGTCTTTCATCTTGATTACAGAATATAGCAGATCTATATTGAGTACCAACATCTGCCCCCTGTCTATTTATAGATGTTGGATCATGAGTAGAAAAGAATATTGAAAGAATTTGATGCAAACTTAAACTCTGATTATATTCAACTTTGATTACCTCAACATGATTAGTATATCCTTCACATACCTCTTCATATGTAGGATTAGCATTATCTCCACCCATATAACCAGGAGTTATGGATATTACTCCATTGATTTTTTTAAAGACAGATTCGGTACACCAAAAACAACCTCCACCTAAATATATGACACTATTCATTTTTAGAATTTAAACTAAAGATTTATATTGTAAAAGTATGGAAATCTTACTTTCAGCTAAAAATATTACAAAAACTTTTCAGGGAAAAAAAGTTCTTGATAATATTAATATTAATGTAAAAGAAGCAGAAATTGTCGCAATATCTGGAGCTTCTGGAGCTGGTAAGACAACTTTACTAAATATTTTAAGTACTCTTGACAAGCCAGACGAGAATAATTCCTCATCCTTATTTATCGATAATCATGAAGTTTTTAATTTAAAAGAAAATGAACTTGCTAATTTAAGAAACCAAAAAATTGGCTTTGTTTTTCAATTTCATGAGTTAATTCCTGAATTAAATGTCCTAGAGAATGTATGTCTACCTGGTTGGATTAAAAAAGATGTTGATGTTAAAAAAAAGGCTAAAAAATTATTGAAGTATTTTAGCTTACAAGAATTTGCAAATAAAAAGCCATTAACTCTCTCAGGTGGAGAAAAACAGAGAGTTGCAATCGCCAGGTCTCTTATCAACAATCCTAAAATTATTTTTGCTGATGAGCCTACTGGTAATTTAGATTCAAAAAATTCAAAAATACTTTTTGATTTATTTTTTAAGTTAAGAGATGATTATAATTGTTCTGTTATTATTGTTACACATGACGAAAAAAGTGCAGATATCTGTGATAGAAAACTACTGATTGTAGATGGAAAAATTAAAAATTAGAATTCCGGAACTAAAAGAATTTCTAGATGAAAAAGCATTAAAATATGAATCACCATCATTTATTAAAGATGATCCAATTATAATCCCACATCAATTCTCAAATAATAGAGATATTGAAATTTCAGCATTTATAACTTCAGTTATTTCTTGGGGAAATAGAAAGTCAATAATTAAAAGCAGCAAAAATATTATGGCATATCTGGACAACTCACCATATGACTTTATAATGAATCACAGTAAAGAAGATCTTAATAATACAAATAAATCAATTCATAGAACCTTTAACATGACTGATTTAAATTACTTTATAGTCTCCTTGAAAAATATATATGAAAACTATGGAGGAATTGAGAATATAATTTCTGATAAAAACAATGGCTCGAACATCCAAGAACGAATTTCAACATTTAAAAAAATATTTTTTAGCCTAAACCATCCAGATAGATCAAAAAAACATCTTCCCTCTCCTTTAGATGGATCAAGTGCCAAAAGGTTCAATATGTATTTAAGATGGATGGTTAGAAGCAATAAAAAGGGTGTTGATTTTGGGATATGGAAAAAAATAAATAAATCTGAATTATCAATTCCACTTGATGTACACACAGGAAGAATAGCAAGAGATTTAGGATTATTATCAAGGAATCAAAATGATTCAAAATCAGTTCAGGAAATTGATCTAAGACTAAGAGAAATGGATCCAGTTGATCCAGTCAAATATGATTATGCTTTATTTGGTCTTGGTGTTTATGAAAAATTTTAATTTAATAATCATATTGGAATTAAATAAGTTTAGTTAATTTTGTTAAATTCTTTTCTAAATGAGTATACTCATAAAGTCCGCGATTATAGTAGATAGTAAGAGTAATTTCAATTTCAAAAAAAAAGATATTTTAATTAAAAATGGGGTCATTGTTGATATAGCGAACTCTATTAATAGTAAATCAGAGAATAAGATTGAACTTGAAAATCTTCATTTATCTAGAGGTTGGATGGATACCTCTGTAAGTTTTGGAGAGCCAGGTTATGAGGAGAGAGAAAATATTTCAAATGGATTATTAACTGCTGCTTCGTCTGGATTTACATCAATAATTTTAAATCCTGATTGTTATCCACTTGTTGATAATCATTCCTCGGTTGAATATTTAAGAAAAAAATCGTTAAACACTACAACCGATATTTATCCAATTGCTAATCTTACTAATAATTCAAACGGTTCGGATTTAGCTTCTTTATATGACATGAAACTTGCTGGAGCAGTTGGATTTGGAGATTATAAAAAATCTGTAGTTGATTCCTCAATTTTAAAAATTGCTTTAGAGTACACAAAGACTTTTGGTGGTAGAGTAATTTCTTTTTGTCAAGATGAATTCTTGTCAAATAAAGGAGTACTTAATGAGAGCATTGTTAGTACTGAATTAGGGTTAAAAGGAATACCAAGTATTTCTGAATCTATAAATCTGTATAGGGATATTGAAATACTTAGCTATTCAGGTGGTAAAATTCATATCCCATATGTTACTACTTCTAAGGGGGTTAATTTAATAAGAGAGGCAAAAAAAAATAATCTTGATATAACTGCCAGTGTTAGCTTAGCTCATATTACTTTTTCTGAAAAAGATATCCCTGAGTTTAATACAAATTTTAAATTAATTCCTCCTTTAAGATCAGAGTCTGATTTAAATTCCTTAAAAGAAGGATTAATTGATGGAACTATAGATTATTTAACCAGTATGCATGAGCCTTTTGATATTGATAACAAAAAAAATGTTTTTGATAATGCATCATCAGGTTCAATAGGTTTGGAATCTATGTTTGGCTTAATGAGTAATCAATTTACACTTGAAAAGACAATTGATATCCTAACAAGGAAAAAAATAATTTTTGAGGTAGATGATCACCCAATAGAAATTGGATCATTAGCTAATTTATCATTATTTAATCCAGATAAAAATTATGATTTTTCAGAAGATCATATACTCTCAACGTCTAAAAACTGTGCATTTATAGATACTAAGCATAAAGGTATAGTTTATGGCTCAATCAATGGAGAAAATTTTACTCTTAATAAGTTATGGACTTAGACTTCCTAATTAGAAAATCAAATAATATAAATGAAAAAGCAGGAAGTATTTTTATGTTTCATGGATATGGAAGTAATAAAGAGGACTTATTTTCTTTAGAACAATATTTACCTCAATCTCATACTATTATTTCACTTGAGGCTCCACTTAAATTACCTTTTGGTGGGTTTTCATGGTTTGATATTGATTACTCAGATGTTATTGAAAATAACTTAGACAAAAGATATAAAGAAATTAATGAAAGTATTGATGGCCTTTTAGATAACATAGACAAACATATTGAAACTGAAAACCTAAATGAGAATGATGTTACTATACTAGGCTTTAGCCAAGGAGGAAGCATATGTTGGAAATTAGGACTTGACTTTAGTAATAGATTCAGAAGAGTAATACCTTTAAGCTCGTTTATCCATCCGTCATATTTAAATAAAGATTTAAATGACTATAAGGGCCGTGAAATATATAGCTCGCATGGAACCCTTGATGAAGTTATCCCAATAAGTCTTGTTGAAAAATATATTGAGTCGTTAGCAAAAAATAATAATCTAGTATTTGATAGATTTGAAACTGGTCATACTATTTCACAGATGAATCTTCATAGCCTAATCAAGTGGATTGATATGACTAATCTTTAATTAATTTTTAGAACTAAACCATCATAGGCTAAGGTTACATTTTTAGGGAGTTTTTTACATACTTCTTCATGAAAACCCATATTGTGACTAATGTGAGTAAAATAAGTCTGCTTAGGCTTTAATAACTCAATGATTTCAATAGCTTCATCAACATTTAGATGAGATGGATGTGGTTCAAATCTTAATGCATTAATTACTAGAGTATCAAGTCCTCTTAATTTTTTAAGTTCTGAATCTGAAATAGTTTTGACATCTGTTAAATAAGCAAAATCCTTAATTCTATATCCAAAAACAGGTAATTTTAGATGCATTGATTCAATAGGAGTAATTTCAAGATCAGATATTTTAAAGTTTTCATTGTTTTTGATAATATTAACTTCAAAATCTGGGGCCCCAGGATATTTTTGATTTGGGTCAAATATATAAGGAAACCTATTTTTTAGAGATTTTAAAACTCTTTCGTTCAAAAAAATTGGAATTCTGCCTTGTCTAAAGAAGAAAGGTCTAACATCATCTATCCCAGTTGTATGATCAGCATGTTCATGAGTAAAAACTATACCATCTAACTTTTTACAATTGGCTCTTAACATTTGTTGTCTAAAATCAGGTCCACAATCAATTGTAAAATGAAGATTTTCATTTTCAATAAGTATTGATGATCTAAGTCTTTTGTCTTTAAGATCTTTACTAAACGAAACAGGATGGTCACTTCCAATTACAGGTATTCCTTGCGAAGTTCCAGTACCTAAGAATGTAATTTTAATCACGCATAAATCTATGATAAATTATTCTTATTTGTTAAACAATCTTTGTAATTTTAAAAAAAAATTCGATGAACATAATTCTTCCTGGAGATAAAGATTATGAATCAAGACCTTCAGTACAGAGAAAATCATTAAGGATTAACCTCAACGAGAATATTTACGGGACTTTTGTTGAAATTGGAGCTGGTCAAGAAGTTGCTAGAAACTTTTACAGAGTAGGTGCTGCATCTGGAACAATAGCTAAATCAATGAGTGCTTACGATAAGAGTTTTAGTGACAGTATTTATGGTAAAGAAGAAAATGGAAGATATGTAACTCAAAATCGTTTAGATAAGATGCTTGATCATGAAATGGATCTACTCGAAAAAAGGATTTCAAGAGATAAAAACCCTGATAAATTTTTCTTTGTATATGCAAACACTGTTGCCACAATAGATTTTGTAAAAAAATTTAAAGGCCATGGGTGGATGGGTATTAGATTTCAGACTAATCCAAATGATGAATATTCAGAGATTAAACTCCATCTTAGATTCCATCAAAATGAGGCTAAACTTCAACAGGAAAGTCTCGGAATAATGGGAGTAAATTTAATATATGGAGCTTTCTACAAACATAATGAACCTCTTAAATTGATGAAGTATTTAAATGATCATATTGATGATCAATCAATTGAGATAGATACCATTAATTTCAGTGGTCCATTATTTAAAGATGTTGATAATAGATTAATCAGTCTTGAGCTTGTTAGACTTGGAATGACTGATGCTGTTATATTCGATGAAAATGGAACAAATGTTCTTCCCGCTCAAGTACTTTATAAAAAGAACATTTTAACTCTTAGAGGGAGTTATAGGCCAATGACCAAGGTAAATGAAGAAATGTTCAAAAAGTCATTAGAGGCATTTCTTAAAGAGAAAAAAGTAAAGGAAGAAAATACTCTAGTTGTTTTTGAAATTACCTTATCTAATCTAAGATCTACTGGCGATATAGAGGATAGTGATTATTTAGATAGAGCAAAATTATTGTGTTCAATGGGTCATATGGTAATGATTTCAAATTTTTCAGAATATTTTAAATTAGTTCAATATCTGACCAGTTATACTAAAAAACAGCTTGGACTTACTATGGGAGTAAGAAACTTTATTGAAATTTTTGATGAACAATACTACGATAATTTAAAGGGAGGTATTTTAGAAGCTTTTGGAAATATATTTAAAAATAATATGAAAATATATCTTTATCCATTATTAGATAAAGAGAACGGTGGTATTATAAACTCTAATAATCTAAAACTTGAAGATAATATGAAAGAGTTTTACAAGTATTTCAAAGTAAATAATAAAATACGTGATTTAGATTATAATGAAGATTATTTAAAAATACTATCAAAAGATATCCTCAAACAAATAAAGAAAAATGAAGCCGGATGGGAAGATAAAGTTCCAAAAGCGGTCTCGGATATGATTATTAAAAATAAAATGTTTGGATTCAAATAGTTAATCAATTATTTGATCTGTATGCTCCTTAGTTTTTACCTTATCAATAACCCTGTCAATAACCCCTTCCTCACTGATTAAGAAAGTTGTTCTTAAAACACCGTCATATTCTTTTCCTCTAAATTTCTTCTTACCCCAAACTCCAAAAGCTTTAATAATTTCTTTAGAATCATCAGCTAAGAGATTATATTTAAAGCCAAACTTCTCTGCAAATTTATTTTGTTTATCAACTGTATCAGGACTTACGCCTATTACCTCATACCCTTGAGCAGTTAATCTAGAATAGTTATCGTTTAGGTTGCAACTTTGAGCTGTACATCCTGGTGTATTAGCTCGTGGATAAAAAAACAAAACAATTTTTTTACCTTTTAAATCTCCAAGATTTAGAGTTTCACCTTTATGTGTTGTTACATTTATATTTGGTATCTTATCTCCTACTTTTAACATAATTTTTTTTTCAAAAGTAAGTAAATGAAAGTAAAAGAAAAAGTTGATTATATAATTAATAAACTAGAAGAAATTTATCCAGTTTTAAATATTCCTTTAGATCATAAAGACCCATACACATTACTTATTGCTGTTCTTATGTCAGCACAAAGTACCGATAAAAAAGTTAATGAGATAACTCCAATTCTCTTTAGAAAAGCTGATAATCCGTTTGATATGATTAAACTTTCTATTGATGAGATTAGAAATATAATTAAACCAGTTGGATTATCTCCTACAAAATCAAAAGGTATTTGGAACTTATCAAAAATCTTAATTGATAAATATGATGGTGAAGTTCCAAATGATATTCAAAAGTTGGAAGAACTACCGTCAGTTGGTCATAAAACTGCTAGTGTGGTTGTTTCTCAAGGTTTTGGTCAACCTGCCTTCCCTGTTGATACTCATATTCATAGACTTATGTACAGGTGGGGATTATCAACCGGAAAAAATGTAATTAAAACAGAGTTAGATGCAAAAAGATTATTTCCTAAATCAAAATGGAATGAGTTACACTTAAGAATAATTTTTTACGGAAGAGAATACTGTCCAGCTAGAGGTTGGGATATTAACAATGACATTATAACAAAAACTATTGGCAGGAAGTCTGTAATTAATAAACTTATTAAGTAATTTTGCATTTTTACGGCTTTAATGAAAGATATTTCTAAAATTGACCCCAAACATAACATCATTATTAAAGGTGCAAAACTTCATAACCTAAAAAATGTTGACGTTGTTATCCCTAGGAATAACTTTACTGTTATAACTGGTCTATCAGGGTCCGGTAAATCTTCCTTAGCATATGATACCCTTTATGCTGAGGGTCAGAGAAGATATGTGGAAAGCTTATCCTCTTATGCAAGACAGTTTATGGGTAAATTAAATAAACCAAAAGTTGATTACATAAAAGGTATATCACCAGCAATTGCTGTAGAGCAAAAAATTAATACTTCAAATCCAAGATCTACAGTTGGAACAAAAACAGAAATTTATGATTATCTAAAACTTTTATTCGCAAGAATTGGAACTACATACTCACCTAAATCAAATAAGATTGTAAAAAAAGATTCTACATCAGATGTAGTAGATTTAGTTCTCAAAAATAAACCAAAGACAAAGCTTTTGTTGTTATGTCCAATAGAATCATCAACAAAAAAAATGTCATTAGAGAAAATAGAAATTCTAAAAAAACAAGGTTTTGTTAGAATATTCAAAGATGGTGAAATTATTAACATTAATGATATAGATAAAAATGGAATACTTGACTTTAAATTAGTTGTTGACAGATTAGTTGTAAATGATGATAAAGAGTTTAGATCTAGAGTTGCTGATTCTGCGGAACTGGCATTTTATGAAGGAAAAGGCATTTGCTCTATTGTCAATATGGAGACCAATAAAGAAATTATCTTATCGAATAAGTTTGAGGCGGATGGAATTAAGTTTATAGAACCATCGGTTCACTTATTTAGTTTTAACAATCCGTTTGGAGCATGTAAAAATTGTGATGGATTTGGAGAGACAATAGGGATTGATGAAGAACTTGTAATACCAAATAAAGCATTGTCAGTATATGACGATGCAATA
>Ga0208624_1000670_pt1 | contig 17121 bp, 21 predicted proteins | sample Knorr_S23_td_DCM_FD_185607 | JGI IMG/M metagenome (GOLD analysis project Ga0208624, IMG submission 185607) | Marine microbial communities from Southern Atlantic Ocean transect - Knorr_S23_td_DCM_ad_71m_LV_A (SPAdes) (version 2) | ecosystem: Environmental > Aquatic > Marine > Oceanic | place...
AGTCCTTTGCACATCATTGCCCAATTCTCGTATAGTAACTGTCCCATCCTCAACCTCTTTTTGACCTATAACAAATAATATTGGGATCTTAACTGAAATATGCTCTCTAATCTTATAGCTTATTTTTTCGTTTCGGAGATCTATTTCAGTCCTTAAATTGCTCATAACACATCTCTCAAGCACATCATTTGCATACTGATCACATTGAGAGTTGATTGTAACAATTACGATCTGAGTCGGTGATATCCATAGGGGTAAGCGGCCAGCATAATGCTCAATTAGTATTCCTGTAAATCGTTCTAAAGATCCAAATATGGCACGGTGTAGCATTACAGGAACATGCTTCTCACCGTCACTTCCGATATAGAATGAACCGAGCCTTCCAGGCAGATTAAAGTCGACTTGAAGCGTACCGCACTGCCAATCTCTTCCTATTGCATCGCGCAATACATACTCGAGCTTAGGGCCATAAAAAGCCCCTTCACCAGGGTTTAGCTCAAATTTTTGGTTTGTAGACTCTACCGCTTCTATGAGTGCCTTTTCAGCCTTATCCCATATATCATCCTCTCCTACCCTCTTTTCTGGTCTGTCAGAGAATTTCACGACTATGTCTTCAAAGCCAAAGTCTTTGTATATTGATAAGATCAACTCATGAACTCTAACACACTCTTCTTTTATTTGTTCCTCAGTCAGAAAAATATGCCCATCATCCTGTGTAAAATGTCGAACTCTCATAAGCCCATGCAATGCGCCAGATGGCTCATATCTATGAACCTTACCAAATTCAGCATATTTTATTGGTAAGTCACGATAGCTCTTAAGACCATTTTTAAATATCTGTACATGACCTGGACAATTCATTGGTTTTAGTGCAAATATTTTTTCATCTGGAGTAGTGCTGGTAAACATATTCTCTCCAAATTTTTCCCAATGTCCTGATTTTTCCCATAATGACCTATCCAACATATCAGGTGTATTAACTTCAAGATACCCAGCGTTCATTCCCTTACGTTTCATATAATCAATTAACTCAGTAAATAACTTCCAACCCTTTTTGTGCCAAAAAACAGATCCTGGGCCCTCCTCCTGAAAATGGAATAGGTCCATCTCTCTACCAAGTTTTCTGTGATCTCGCTTTTCTGCTTCTTCAAGCATATTAAGGTAAGAACTTAACTGATCATTTGTACTCCAAGCGGTGCCATAAATTCTCTGAAGCATCACATTGTCAGAGTCGCCTCTCCAATAGGCGCCAGCTATTTTCATAAGCTTAAACGCTTTACCAATTTGTCCTGTTGAAACCATGTGTGGGCCTCTGCACAGATCAAACCAGTTACCCTGTGAATATAGGTTTATATTCTCTCCCTGTGGAATATCCTTTATGAGTTCAACCTTAAATTCCTCTTTCTTATCTTGAAAAATCTTAATTGCCTCATCACGACTCACTACTTTTTTTTCAAATTTTGCATTTTGTGAAATTATTTCATGCATCTTTTTTTCAATTTTTACAAAATCTTCTGGCTTGAATGACTCCTTACGATAAAAATCATAATAGAAACCGTTTTCGATGATTGGTCCTATAGTTACTTGGGTTTCGGGAAATAAAATTTGAACCGCTTCAGCCAGAACGTGGGCACAGTCATGCCGAATGAGATCAAGTGCTTCTGGATGTTCCCTTGTCACAAACTCGATATCGGAATTATTTGGTAGACTATCTGCTAGATCTTTGATTGCGCCGTTTACTTTTACAGCAACTGTTTTTTTTAATAGTGATGGGGATATGGATTTCGCAAGTTCGGCCCCATTGATTTTATCTTGAAACTCCTTGCTGGAACCATCTAGTAATTTATATATATACATTTCTAACTCAATCTCTGTTAACAAATCAGGTAAGTACCCATAGTATTAATGATTATTACGCCCATAATCAATTATTTTTTTTAATTTTATAGGTCCATGGCTTATACCAAACACAACTTTTTGGTAATTTATTTGGGACAGGGTCATAGCCATGTCCTGAGAGAGGGTGACATCTTAAAAATCTATATAAAAATAACCAGCCACCAGCCCATATACCAAATCTCTTTATAGCCTCAAGTGCATAATTAGAACAAGAAGGCAGATATCTACATCTGTTTCCTAAAAAGTAAGATAGGGTGTATTGATATATTTTTATCAATAAAATGAATGGTAAACTGATTACGGTCTTTAACATAAACGCTTTTGACTAATTGCTTTGGATGGCCTCATTTACGGCTTCAAAAGTGAGCAAGGTTGACGAATGTCTTGATTTGTAGTCCTTTACTGGTTCTAAATAGCCAAGATCTGCCCATTTACCTTTTGGAGCTGGACCATTTTCTCTCAGCATTTTTCTCATTTGCTCTGATACATTCAGTAACTCATCCACTGTTGAACCAATTATGTTCTTTGCCATGATTGATGACGATGCTTGGCCTAATGCACATGCCTTAACTTCATGCGCAAAATCTGTCACAATATTATCCAGCAGAATAATATCTACTGTAACCTTGGAGCCGCAAAGCCTACTTACTTTGGTAGCAGTTTTGCTTGGATTTTTTAGTCGGCCAACATGTGTAATATTCGCGGCTAATTCAATTATTTTATTATTATAAACGTCGTCTAACATTGCATATTTGATTACTGGCTGTGAATGAAATAATTGTATTATAAATATATCATACTTATATTGATAAATAATAGATTTTAACATATATTCAACTTTTATGAGTTAAGAATTATCACCAAACATACCTGGAGCAACCTATAATGGATAAAAATTCAAAAATTACCAGTTTTAAGAGGGCCCCCTCCATACCCTCTAGAGAAGATGCTGAAGATGCTGTAAGAACTATACTCGCTTGGATCGGTGAAGACCCAGAGAGAGAAGGCTTACTTGAAACACCGCGAAGATTCATCGATGCATATAAGGAGTTTTTCAAAGGCTATAATGAAGATGGCGTTGATGTTTTATCTAAAACATTTAGTGAAGTTGGTGGTTATGATGACCTTGTACTCCTAAAGGATATTCAATTTAACTCATTTTGTGAACACCACATGATACCATTTATCGGTAAAGCTCACGTTGCATATTTACCATCAAATCGTGTTGTTGGAATTTCAAAGATTGCAAGACTTGTTGATATATACGCGCAGCGTCTTCAAACGCAAGAAACAATGACAGCTGAAATTGCAAATGCTCTTAGCCAATCACTGAACCCAAGGGGTGTTGCAATAATTCTAGATGCAGAACACATGTGTATGTCTCTTAGGGGCGTAAAGAAAGACCAAGTATCAACGATCACAACACGGTTTACAGGGGAATTTGAGACAAATGAAGCGCTCAGGGATCGCTTCATGAAACTAACAAATAACTAGCTATATGAAAGATATGGTAGATATTCCACTCGCACGGAGAGAGAGTGTCTTTGAGGTTGAAGAAGGCACAGCTCTTGCGCCAAAATTCGATGACAATGGACTTATTCCAGTTGTAACAACTGATAGGAAATCTGGTGAGGTTCTTATGCATGGCTACATGAATAAAGAAGCTCTTTTTCTAACAATACAAAATAAAGAAGCATACTACTGGAGCCGATCACGTAAATCGATATGGCATAAAGGTAAAACCTCAGGGCTGACTCAGAAAGTCAGCAGTATACGTATTGATGATGATCAGGACTCAATCTGGCTAATTGTTGATGTTGAGGGGGTCGGAGCAAGCTGCCACGTTGGTTATAGATCCTGCTTCTATCGCTCTATCAGTTTTGAAAGTAAAAATAAAGTAGCACTCAAATTTGAAGAAGAAGAGAAGCTATTTGACCCCGAGGTCGTGTATGAAGGGCAAGAAAACCCGACTAAATTATAGATCAATATCTAATATTGCCATATTAAAAGAATAAGAGACTTCGCCCTCATCGTCATCCCTAAAGATAACACCCATGAACTCGTCACCGACATACACCTCCATTGAGTCATCTTTCTTTGGACGCTCGACGACACGAATAACATCGGACTTAAATTTATCCCTGAGATAGTCCCGTAACATTTCACTCTCTTTTCTCTGCATGAAGAACTCTATTTATTTTTCAGTTGATGGTAGTAGATGGTCCATATGTTGCGATGGATATTCTTTATCATTACCACCTATAATCCTAGCAGGGACCCCAGCTACCGTAACTCCATTTGGAACGTCATTTAGGACAACACTGCCAGCTGCAACCCTTGCCGAAACCCCGATTTTAATATTACCTAGAATTTTAGCTCCAGCACCGATCAATACGCCACTTTTAACCTTTGGATGTCTGTCACCTGATTTCTTTCCTGTACCACCTAGGGTCACATCGTGAAGCATAGATACGTTATCATCGATGACTGCTGTCTCCCCAATTACAATTCCTGTTGCATGGTCAATAAATATCCCTTTTCCAAAGTGAGCAGCTGGATGAATATCAACAGAATACACTCTTGAGGATAAACTTTGCAAATAATAAGCGAATTCAGTCCTGCCGTTAACCCAAAGCCAGTTTGCCAACCTATGAACTTGTAATGCTTGAAATCCTTTAAAGTACAGGATTGGCTCTATATATCGGTGACACGCGGGGTCTCGATCATATACAGCCGATATGTCCGCCCTTATCGTTTGTTGGATTTGTTTATCGGTAGAGTAAAACTCATCAAATAAATCTTCAATAATTCGATACTCAACATGAATTGTTTCTATATGTTTTGATAAATTTACTGATAATACTTTCTCCAACGTCTTTTGGGAAAGTATTTGTGAGTACATGTAGCCAGATATTTGTCGGTCTTGCGAGGATGCCTCTTTCGCCTCCTCTTTAATTTTGTCCCATATTGGGTCAATACCCTCAAGTTTTCGTGATTTCAGATTAGCGCTATTATTTTGAGGCATTTTATATCTCACTTCATTGAGTTACATTATTGCAAAATTATTATGTATATTTTATTATTTTTATTTAAATATATAGTTAATTACATATTTAATCAAATTAGTTCAATCTTAATTTATTTATATATTTTTATTTGTTAAGTAAATATATTATTTCAGGAGATAGTCATGGTAGACATACAAATACCTCATTACCAAAATACTGAAGGATACTCTGTGATTGAGATTCCTGTAAAGAAATTCAAGTGTATTGGAGCAAATCCTCCCCATGACCACCCGCACATATATCTTGATATGGGTAAGAATGACAGCATAGTTTGCCCATACTGCTCAACACTTTACAAATACAATAGCAAGTTGGATAAGGACGAGACAATTCCCCCAAATTGCTTGGCTCAGAATCAATAAAGTAAAAGAAATGTATAGTATTATTGGTTCTGGAATTGCTGGATTGGCATGTAGTTATGTGCTATCAAATTTTGATATTAAAAATGAGATATTCGAAAGTGGTGATCAAAGGATAGCTAACCAATATGGCATTCAATTATCGCCAAATGCCAGCAATGTGCTTCAAAAAATGGGTATATTGAAAAAATTAGAGCCTCACATAAAGGTCATTAATAATATCGAAATATACTCAATAGAGAAATTAAAAAAACTTACCACTCTACCAGTAAATAAATTTATCAATAAAAATAATCTAACCAATTATTATACAGCAAGCCGGGATATACTTCACAAGGAGCTTTTATCCAATGTAATTGCGTCTAAGACAGCGATAAACTACGATACAAAAATAAAGAAAGTTGAAGACCTAGGGGATAAAATACAAATAATAAAAGAAAATAAGACAATTAGCAGTTCTAAAAATTTAATCATTGCAAATGGAAATTCTTCAAGCCCAATATTCGACAGAATATCCTGTAGTCCCATAGCAAATGATTTTATGACATACCGCTCTGCACTAAAGGTTCATAAATCGCCACTCAAGATATCAGCTGATACTATATATCTATTCCTTGGTAAAGGAATACATATTGTTATCTATCCATATTTCGAGGATCTAATAAATATCGTCATGATAACAAAAAATAATAAAGATGGGGTATTCCAAAAGAATAAGCAAAATATCGAGAGAGGTTTCTATTCTTTCTTGAATGCGCAAGACTGGCATTCGTGGAGCCTTTATGACTCTAAAATTACATTAAATCTGGATGCTTCTAGACCAATATTTGCTATTGGTGATGCAGCACATTCAATTAAGCCGCATCTTGCTCAAGGCGCATCAATGGCGCTTGAGGACGCCTTCACCTTGGGTAAATCAATTGGCGAAAATAATACCGTTGAGTCTGTTCATTATGCAATGAATATGAGAAAAAAAAGAATTGATAAAGTAATCAAAAATTCAAGTCTCAACCGTCAAATTTTTCATGCGCCACCTATTATTTCTGTCTTCAGAGATTTTTTCTTAGAAAAAACTAATGGTCTAAGTCAGTTAGATAAATTGAAGTGGCTTTATGATTATAAAGTATAGAAATGGTGCGGACGGCCGGACTCGAACCGGCACGGAGTAACCTCCGAGAGATTTTAAGTCTCTTGTGTCTACCTATTCCACCACGTCCGCTCATAAATTAAATACATCATCAGACGCCACCCGGATTAATAGGTGGTGAAAATTGTAGCTCAGTATCCCATGGAAAATAAATCCATGTATCTTGACTGACCTCCGTGACAAATGTATCAACATTAGATAAACCCTCAGGCTTCGCATAGACAGTTGCTATATGCGCTCCCGGTATCATATCTTTCACAACCGCCATGGTTGACCCCGTATCAACTAAGTCATCAATGCATAATATTGTATCTGGCTTAAATTTTGGATCTGAAAGTAAATTATCGCTAATTCTTTTTAGTACCTCAATATCACCTTTTTTATGTTCAGGATTATAAGATGTTACGCATATTGTCTCTATTATTCGTACATTTAATTCTCTTGCGACTATTGCCGATGGCACAAGCCCTCCCCGAGTAACAGCAATTATAGCTGACCAGTCGGCTTTATCTGCAAGTCGCCAAGCGAGGGCTTTGGAGTCCCTATGGAATTGATCCCACGATACAGGAAATAACTTTGAACTTATGTTATTATCCATCCTACTCAAATTCTCCAACTTCTACATTTCCAATTGCCAATAAACTGCTTTCTATTATACTGGCTATATTTTTCAGTTCATTAAGATTCTTAGCTCTACACACAATATTCGCTCCATACCCATCATCAGTATAGTACGGGTATGATCCAATCATGATATTTGGATTATTTTTTTGAATCTCCCTGAGTATATCTGCTATATCACCTTCCTTGATATTTGTAGATATATTGCAAGTGAATAACTTCTGACCTTTGTCAATTCTTGTTATGACAACATCCAGCATAGCCTGCATTACAGCAGGGACCCCAGCCATTACAAATACATTATCAATTTGAAAACCGGGTGCCTTTGATACATTATTCTCAATCAATTTTGCACCGTGCGGTATTCGAGCCATTCTTCGTCTTGACTCATTGAGATCTTCAAGAGGTATCCTCTCAAGCAGCATGTTAATAGCATCCTCATTTTCGGATATCTCAACGCCAAATGCTTTAGCTACACAATCGGCAGTTATATCATCGTGGGTCGGGCCTATACCTCCTGTAGTCATTACATAAGTATAGTCTTTTCTTAGCTCATTTAATGCGCCAATAATTTTACTTTCCTCGTCGGGTACGATCCTTACCTCCTTGCAATAAACACCTATATTTGAGAAGCATTCTGCAATGTAACCAATATTTTTATCCTTGGTTCTTCCTGATAAGATCTCATCGCCGATCACCAAAATTGCTGCTGTTATATCTTTCATTTCAATTCCATGTTGGTGAAAATAATTATTACATTGTTTATATATTATATTGAGTATAATAAAAATATTTTTTAGTATAGAAAATTACAGAAACCTGAGAAAAAAATTAATGCATAGCTATATAAAAGCAAGTCTCGCGCCAACAAAAAATATAGGATTAATTAAATTATATGATCAGGAGAGCTTTAAATGCATGAAGAAATCTGGAACGCTTGCAGCAAAATGCCTCGATTTCATTGAGCCCTATGTCCAAGAAGGAAACACCACAGAATACCTTGATAAACTCATTTACGAGTTTGCATTATCAAATAATTGTATTCCAGCGACTCTATATTACAGAGGTTACCCCGCCTCTTCATGCATCTCATTAAATAATGTTATTTGCCACGGTATTCCTGGCAAAAAAAAGTTAAAAGAAGGTGATATATTAAATATTGATGTTACCCTCATACACGAAGGATGGTATGGCGATACAAGTAGAATGTTTAAAGTAGGTAAGGTATCAAGAAAAGCTGAAATTCTCGTTGATATTACGAAAGAGTGCCTCATGGAAGCTATAAAAATACTAAAGCCGGGAATCCGAACGGGTGATATAGGTGCGCGAATACAGGAGATAGCGGAAAAGCACAGATTTTCTGTCGTTGAAGATTTATGTGGACATGGTATTGGTAAAATATTCCACGATCATCCAAATATTCTCCACTTTGGTAAGAAAGGTCATGGGTATGAATTAAAAGAAGGAATGATATTCACAATAGAACCAATGATTAATGCGGGTACGAAGGATATTAAACTTTTATCAGATGGTTGGACAATTGTAACAAGAGATAAAGAATTATCAGCTCAATTTGAACACACCGTTGGCATCACAAAAGATGGCTGTGATATATTCACAACGAATTAATTTATTTAAATTTTATCACTTCGTATTGATGATTTTATAACTACTCTCATTATCTACATCAAAGGCTACCGCTTCTCCTAATACCACCTCCACAGATTGCTCTAAATATTTTGGTAACAAATATCTTCCCCCTTTGTCACCTTTAATTTGCATTAGTTTTTTAAAATATTTCCTGTCCCATAAAACGGGATTACCCCTTTGGTCATTATAGGTTGCAATACAAATTTCATTTCCAATTTTTGGATTATAATACTCAATCAACTTATTTATTTCATAAATACCAATCATGGGCATATCTGGTAAGCATATTATGGCTGCATTAATATTTTTTGATAGCGAATTAATTCCAGTATTCAAGGAGGTTGACATACCCTCCCTGTATTTTTCATTATGGATAAATTTTACGTCGTACCCTTCTAACTCTTTTTCTATTTCAATTGACTGATACCCTGTCACTATGACTATTTCTGACACGTTGGATTTAGAGATATTATCTATATAATTTTTTATGAGAGACTTGCCCGCAACCTTCAAAAGTAACTTATTTCTTTTACCCATTCTCTTTGACTCGCCTGCGCATAGCACAACCGCAGCAATGTTCGATTTTTTTGTATCTATAGTTTTGGAAACTCTTTTTCTCTTTACCGCAAAATCGATATCCTTTAGCAAACCACCAACACCCAGAGAGTTTACCATTTCTTGACTAACTTCAATATTTGCATGCAGACAATTTAAATGCCAATCAAAACCATTGAGCGAGTCACTTCGTGCAGATCCAGCAGCTACTATAATATCCACATCATTAATCTTACCACTTAATGTCAAGTTGCCTGGATCAACTGGCATGCCAAAAGAATTAATCTTACCACCAAGATCATTAATTACAGTTGGAACAATATCATTTACATCTGTTATCGACGTAGATAGAAATAATAAAATACAATTAATATTATTTTCCAATAACTCAACTACATTATTTTTTATGCTTGCAACGTCATGGGGCACCACCCTCTCATCCATTATTGTGGAGTTGTAGTTACTTATTCTCGACATTATTGATTTTTTTGTTTTTTCAATTAGAGATCGCTTCTCATTTTTTGCAATCGTATAAATCACTCCAAACCTCATCGAATTAAATTTTTTTAATTTAACTATTTTATTTTTTTTTAGAAAATTTAGAATTTTATCTAAATCAGATGATGAAATAACAAACGAAATTATCTTTACACTAACTGTATGGTCGCCTCGGTATACGACGTCATGATTATTAAGAGTTGAAACAGCAATATTGGGTGATAGATTATTGAGTTTGATGACATTACCCTCATCAATTTCAATAAGGCCATCTGCAATGGATGTTATATTTGTTTTTCCTGAAAGCGTCGGGGATATGGAAAACTGATTTGTTGCAATTGCTCTTGCAATCAGACCTGAAGCCGCATTCTCACCAATATCATCATCTTCCAACTCACCAACCTGGACTTTCTCAATATCAGATCTTTCCATCATAGCAATATCATTTTTATCTATAATTTTTCCTTTACGAATCCTACCGTCTTTCAGAAAAACAGAATGCATTAATAAGCAACCAAATGCCTCTTGAATATATTTTTCAAATATTTTCATCAAAAATACTTATAATCTTAATTCGGATATCATTTCACTTATAATCGATAGCGCGATTTCCGCCGGGGATCTAGCGCCAATATCTAGACCGATTGGTCCGTGGATCGTAGCAAGTTTCTCCTTGGAATGTTTTTTACTCAACCTTTCAATCCTTGCATTATGCGTTTTCTTAGAACCGAGGGAGCCGATATAAAAGCAGCTTTTATTTAGCACATAATCGAGTGCAACGTCATCAATTTTTGGATCATGTGTTAGTGTGACTATGGCTGTCCTTTCATCAATCCCCAGCTCAGGTAGAACCTCATCGGGCCAACTATTATATATTTTAACATCAGCAAAACGTTCTTTATTTGCAAAACCTTCCCTTGGGTCAATTAATATACAATCAAAATTGAGGTTATTTGCGAAATTAATTAGATGTTGAGCAATATGGACCGCACCTATGATAAGTAGCTTTAAGGGAGGATTGTAGACGTCGATAAAAAAATTTTTATTATCTATTTGAACAAGCTTGCTGCGATCAGACTTCAAGCAATCGATTATTTCCATATCAAGCTCAGGGTAATTGGTCTTTTTACCTTTGGAGAAAATAAGCTCATCTCCGTTTTCAGTATCGATAACATAAGCTAAGGACTCTCTCTCACCTTGCCTCGATATGATCTCTTCTAATATCTTTCTCTGCATTTTTAATTTAACTCAGCTAGATATATCTTTATTGTACCGCCGCATGCCAACCCAACTTCCCAAGCCATTTCATTAGAAACGCCATATTCAAGAATTTTAGCATTTCCAGTCTTAAAAAGATCTGAAGCCTCTCCAATTACAGCACCTTCGACACAGCCACCGGATACGGAACCTTCAAAATTACCCAAATCATCAATGAGTAGTTTACTTCCAACCCCTCTTGGGGCAGATCCCCAAGTTTGAATTACTGTTGCAATGGCAACTTTTCTGCCATTATTTTTCCACTCGAGAGCAATATTTATTATATCATGATCACTTATTGCCATAGCCAATATGTACCTTGTAATTATTTGTAGGATTATATTTTATCATATAATGACGAAAAATGGCTAATGGAATAGTTATAAGCCTATTTTAACTCTAAAATAGCTTCCTCAAGCAGTACTTTTAGAATTACGCCCCTATATTTCGCTGATGCATGAATATCATCATTAAAGTTGGTTGTATCAATGTCAACATCCGCCATGATATCATTATTAAAGTTGCTCTTCAGTGAGTCCTCTACGTCTAGCATACGATAGGCAGAGCTTGATGCACCCGTAACAGCTATTTTTACGTCATTGTCATATCTTGCCATAAAAACACCAACCATCGCATAACCTGATGCAGGATTCCTAAACTTTTTGTATGTTGAAGAATTTGGAATTTTCAATCTAATTCCAGTAATTATTTCATCGGAGTCTAAGGAAGTTTCAAACATGTCGACGAAAAAATTCGTTGCTTTATGATTTTCAGCTGAGGTTGTTATTTCACCATCTAAAGCTAGCACTGCTGCTGGATAATCTGCAGCTGGATCTGCATTTGCAACGGAGCCACCAATCGTACCCTTGTGACGTACCTGCGGATCACCAATTTGTTTTGCAAGGTCAGCTAATCCTTTAATATTCTTTTTAATATCTGGTGAATTTGAAATATCAGAATGTGTACAAAGTGCTCCGATTGTAACAAATCCATCACCAAGAGTAATCATTTTCAATTCGTCAATTGAGGATATATCAATAATATCCGATGGCTGTGAGAGTCTTTGCTTTAATGTTGGAATAAGTGTGTGCCCACCTGCAAGTATTTTTGGATCATCTGATTGCGCAATCAGAGATCTCGCGGTTTCTATCGTTTCTGCCTTGTGATATCTAAAATTATACATGTTTTCCTGTATCTATTGCGTAATTGCTTCTTGAACTGCCTTAATAATATTCTTGTAACCCGTGCATCGGCAAATATGGCCTTCAAACCATTCACGAATTTCATCTTCCGAAGGAGAGCTATTTTTTTTCAATAAATCTACAGCGCTCATTACTAATCCAGGTGTGCAAAAACCACATTGTAATGCGTGGTTATTTTGAAATGATTTTTGAATTGGATGAAGCTGTCCTTCACTCGCCAATCCCTCAACTGTGGTTAAATCTTTTCCATGAACCTGAGCGGCTAAAACTGTACAACTTTTTACAGAGTCTCCATCGACATGAATCACGCACGCACCACACTGACTTGTATCACAACCAACATGGGTACCCGTAAGGCCAAGTTTATCACGAAGCAACTCTACCAATAAAGTGTTGTCTCCGACCTCTTCGCTATAGGCTTTATTATTAATGTTTATGTTAATTTTTACCATATCGCTCTCATAAAATTAGTTATTATAGAAATATACGAATGACAGCAAGAAAACAATTAATGCAAAAATAATTCTTTTTCTTTGCGTATTAAAGAAAAATACATTTCTGGATGATTTTCCAGCCTCAATCACAGGCTGCTCTTCATCTATATGCGTACTATCACTGTTGAAATATTCTTGTAAATTATTGAAAAATTGGTCTGCAAGTGATTTTGATGCACTCTGGATAAGCCTTTGCCCAACCTGTGCCAGCTTCCCTCCTACTTGTGCGTCAACCTCATAATTTAACTTTGTGGTTTCTGGGTCTAATTCGGTTAATGAAACTACTGCGGAGCCTTTTGCAAATCCCGCTGCGCCGCCTTGACCTTGGCCAACAATCTTGTATCCATTAGGTGGGTTAACATCACTTAAATTGATTTTTCCAGTAAACTTCGCTTTCACTGGCCCGATCTTGATTTCGACTACTGCTTTAAATTCATCATCTGTGCTTTGCTCGACACTTTGGGCACCCGGAATTGTCTCTTTTAGTACCGTAGGATCATTCAAGGCTTCCCAGACTTGCATGCGTGATGCCTGAATGATATTTTCTCCATTTAATTTCATTTAGATCTCCTGATCATCTTTATTATTATTATTTGATTTAAAAACTCAAGAATTCTTTTTGTATAATTAAAAAAAATAATACAAATATGATCGCTTTTCTATAATATTTAAGCTATATAAATACTTTACAAATACAACAAAAGAAATGATAAACAGATATTCTAGACAGATTATGAGAGATGTTTGGTCTGATCAGTCTAAGTATGCAATCTGGTTTGAAATTGAGATGCTCGCCCATGAGGCAATGGAGTCTATTGGCCTCATTGAAAAAGGTCTTACAAAGAAGATACGAGATAAGTTAAAAGATATAATTTTTGACGAAGCCCGCATATCAGAAATTGAAAGCAAAACACATCATGACGTAATTGCATTTCTCACATTCATATCTGAAAAAATTGGTGAAAAACAAGCACGTTATCTCCATCAGGGAATGACATCATCGGATATACTTGATACATGTCTTTGCATCCAATTGAAAAAGGCATCACAACATATAAGAGAAGATATAGATGCATTGCTCAAAGAATTATTGAAAAAGGCTGAAGAATATAAATATTTACCGACTATCGGCCGAAGTCATGGTATTCACGCGGAACCCACAACAGTAGGATTAAAATTCGCACAGGCATATGCTGAATTCGATAGAGCTTTAAAACGAATGGAAATTGCTGAAAAAGAAATTTCTATTTGTGCATTATCCGGATCAGTCGGAACTTTTGCCAATATTGACCCAAGAATTGAAAAATATGTCGCTAAAAAGCTAAATTTAAACATTGAGACTATTTCTACCCAAATAATTCCAAGAGATAGGTATGCGTATTTCTTTTCAACCCTCGGTGTGCTTGCTGGTTCAATTGAGAGAATTTCAACTGAAATAAGACACCTGCAAAGAACCGAAGTTGATGAAATGTCTGAGCAATTCCAAAAGGGTCAAAAAGGCTCTTCATCTATGCCTCACAAGAGGAATCCTGTATTAACCGAAAATTTAACAGGTATTGCTCGATTGATTCGTGGTGCCGTCACCCCCGCACTCGAAAATATATCCTTGTGGCATGAGCGGGATATTTCTCATTCATCGGTGGAAAGAGTAATTGGCCCGGACACAACTATACTATTAGATTTTGCCCTCTCAAGACTTACAAATGTTATTAAAAATATTGTTGTGAATAAAATAAATATAAAAGCAAATTTAGATAAGCTCAACGGATTGATATACTCACAAAGGATACTCCTAATGCTAACCCAAAAAGGAGTTAGTCGTGAAGATAGTTATGACATCGTGCAGAAAAATGCATCCAAATCATGGGATAATCAAAGTGATTTTAAAGAAATAATTTTATCAGATAAAGGAATCATGGAAATACTAACAAAAGAAGAAATTGATGATTTATTCTCGCTAGATTATCACTTGAAGAATGTTGATTACATTTTCAAAAATGTTTTTGGTAAATAATAAAAATACGGGCTTCGTAATGAAAAAAAATAAAATTTATGAGGGAAAGGCCAAAATTTTGTATAAAGGTCCAGAGCCTGGGACATTAATTCAGCACTTCAAAGATGATGCAACCGCAAATAATAATGAGAAAATGGATGTTTTTGAAGGTAAGGGGGTTATAAATAACCGTATCTCTGAACATTTGTTTACACTTCTATCATCTATTGATATACCTCATCACTTTATCAAAAGGCTTAATATGAGAGAGCAGCTCATTAATGAGGTTGAGATAATTCCATTAGAAGTTGTGATCAGAAACATAGCAGCGGGTTCACTTACGAAGCGGCTAGGTATTCCAAGTGGTGAAAAACTTAACAGAACAATTGTCGAATTTTACTATAAAGATGATGCATTGCAAGATCCCCTGGTTAGCGAAGAACATATCATAACATTTGGCTGGGCAAGCCAAAATGAATTAGATGAAATTACATCACTAGCTCTCAGAATAAACGACTTCCTGGCAGGATATTTTTCTGCAATAAAAATACAGTTAGTTGACTTTAAAATTGAGTTTGGACGATTGTATAAAAACGATGAGATATTTGTGGTCTTAGCCGACGAAATTAGTCCTGACTCATGCAGGCTATGGGACTCACAAACAAAACAAAAAATGGATAAGGACGTTTATCGAGAGAACTCAGGATATTTGTTAGATGGGTATAATGAAGTTGCAAAAAGGATGGGATTATTGACGCAAAATGGTACATCAAAAAATAAGAAACCAACGCTTGTAAAAGGATAACTATGAGAGCAATCGTTTACATAAGACTAAAAGCTGAAGTATTAGATCCCCAAGGGCAAGCGATTGAGAATGCACTGAAAAATCTTGGTGAGAATAATATAAATAACATCCGACAGGGAAAGCTGATTGAAATGGATATTGAGGCTAAAAACAAAGATGAAGCTGAAGAAAAAATTGAGAAAATCACCAAGTCTCTCCTTGCAAATACTGTTATCGAGGAATATTCAATAGAAATTAGTTAGTATGAATGTAACAATAATTCGCTTTCCTGGAACTAATTGTGATTTAGATACAGCAAATGCTGTAAAAAAAGTTCTTGGCATCATACCAAAAATAATTTCCTGCAAAGACGATAAAATTCCAAAATCAGATTTGATAATTATACCTGGTGGATTTTCCTATGGTGATTATCTGAGATCTGGCGCAATTGCAGCACGTGAACCGATAATGGATGATCTTGAATTAAGAGGAAATCAGGGTGTTTACATAATTGGTATTTGCAATGGCTTCCAAATCCTGACCGAGAGAAAACTGTTACCAGGATCTCTTTTGAAAAATAGCTCATTAAAATTCATATCAAAAAATGTTGAACTCAAAATTAATAGAAATGATACTTTTTTTACCTCAAAATATCAAACTGATGAGGTCGTAAATATACCTATTGCACATCATGATGGTAATTTTTTTGCTGATCAAGATACGCTTAACTCAATTGAAGATAACAACCAAGTCGCGTTACGTTATCTAAATCCTATCAATGGATCTTTAAACAATATAGCTGGTTTGTATAACAAAAATTTAAATATATTAGGTCTTATGCCACATCCAGAAAGAGCAGTCGATATAAAAACAGGTACAAACGATGGATCACGAATATTCGAATCTGCGCTAAATTTTTATTCAACTTGATTGGTAACAAATGGATATATATGAATCTCACAGTATAAATAAAGAGGAAAAAGAGTTACTATTAAATTATCTTGGAAGAGATCCCAGTCACACTGAAATTGGTATATTTTCAGTAATGTGGTCAGAACATTGTTCATATAAATCTTCTCGACATTGGCTTAAAAAATTACATACAGAAGGAATACAAGTTATACAAGGTCCTGGTGAGAATGCAGGTGTAGTTGATATTGGTGACAACCAAGCGATAATTTTCAAAATGGAAAGTCATAATCATCCGTCTTTTATCGAACCATACCAGGGTGCAGCAACAGGAGTTGGTGGAATTATGCGTGATGTGTTTACAATGGGCGCCCGTCCTATTGCACTTCTAAATTCGATCAGATTTGGTGAATTAACGCATCCAAAAACAAAGTTTTTACTCTCTGGCGTCGTCGCTGGCATTGGAGGGTATGGAAACTGTGTTGGGATACCAACAATTGCAGGTGAAACAGGCTTTGATAGCTCATATAATGGAAATAACCTTGTAAATGCCATGTGTGTTGGATTAACCACGAAAGATAAAATATTTTATTCAAAAGCCTCCGGAGTGGGAAACCCAGTTGTGTATGTCGGTGCAAAGACGGGCCGTGATGGTATTCACGGTGCAACGATGGCTTCGGGGGAG
>Ga0208624_1000674_pt1 | contig 17107 bp, 19 predicted proteins | sample Knorr_S23_td_DCM_FD_185607 | JGI IMG/M metagenome (GOLD analysis project Ga0208624, IMG submission 185607) | Marine microbial communities from Southern Atlantic Ocean transect - Knorr_S23_td_DCM_ad_71m_LV_A (SPAdes) (version 2) | ecosystem: Environmental > Aquatic > Marine > Oceanic | place...
TCCATTTTCATTTAGTTTACTAGAGTCAATTAGATCAACAACATTAGCTCCTCTTCCACTTGCATACCTTGTAAAATTATCTTTTCCTAATCCAATTGGTACTGCAACGGTGTTGGTTGGTACTGCTGGATGTACGTATACCGGCAATTCTATAGAGGATATCTTTGATTTAACTTCAACGATGTCTCCAGGTTTAATATCAAATTTTTCAGCAGTTTTATTATTCATTTCAACCCATGTATCCCATGTAATAGAAGTTAATGGGTCAGGTGAACCTAAAGCCCAAGGATTAGACAATGAATTACCATCGCCAAATACATGAGATTTAAAAGGAATTAGGTAGAATTCATTTTTACTTTTCTTAATGCTAGAAACAGAATTAATCACATTAATCTTTGGTTTTTTTGGTTCAACTTTAGATTGATTAGTATTCCACCAGCCTCCTCTCGCCATAACACCTCTAAAGAAATCATCTTTGTTTGAAGCAACAATTGATGAATCTTTATAAGAATCACTTTCATAAATCTTATCTGAAAGCTCCATGCAAATATCCATAAACGACAATCCTGAAAGATTGCCTTCCAAATCGTCAAGTAATACATTATTGAAGCTTTTAGAATCATAAAGCACCTTTGAACCATCTCTAAGTAAAGGCTTTGTAGCTACTGGTTGACCAAATCCATAAGATTGATACCCTGTTTTTGGCTCAGGAATATCAGAACTCCATGATTGTAAGCTTGTATTTGAAGGAAGAATTAAATCGCATCTTTCTATTGTGTCATTAACAACAATACCGAAACCAATTGAAAGTTTTGCTTTAGCCATTGCATCAACTAATCTTTTTTTTCCTGGGATTTCATTTACTAAATCTACATTATTGATCATAATGAGATCTTGACCTCCTGATTCCCAAGTCTCAATTTCCTTTGACCAATCATCATAAGAATTCCATGAAGAATCTGACGGCATTTTTATTACTTCACCATTAACTGTTAAGTGTTTAAGTTCATTTTCAGGATTTATTATTATTCCACCTTCTTTATTAATTGAATTCGTAATGTAGTTGAGCCCATATACGAGAGCATTGATGCTTCTGGAATTAGAGTAACCAGATATACATCCTCCAGACAAAAACATTATTTTTTTATTTTTATCAATTGAATAATTTATTTTTTCAATTAATTTTTCAATAGTGTGATAGTCTATTCCTGTCGCTTTTCCAACCGATTTAGCATCCAAATTAACATTAGTATTATTTAATTCATTGATTTCTTTTATGCCAGAAATATTCTTAAAATATTCAACATCTTTATTTTTTATTTTTTCATTCTTCAGCAATGAGTCAGCTATCAATAATGCAATCAACCCTTCTTTTCCCGGATCACTGCATAACCATTTATCTGCAGCAGCAGCAGTCATAGACATTCTAGGTTCGATTTGATACAAATATCCTCTGTTTTCTTTACCTCTAAATTTACCAAATTGGTATTCGTATTCTACTGGCCCCCAAGTCCCAAGAAAGTCTAAGCCAAATGAAATAATTAAATCAGAATTTTTAATATCAAAATAAGGAAGGTCATTTGTTCCAAAAACATCCTTAGTTGTTTCATACATTGAATTATCCCTCAAAGAAGCTAAACTCAGGTGCTTCATATTCTTTATTGAAGCATATTTCTCAACTAATCCTCTGTTTAAACCTCTTATTGGTTTTGTGATTATTGTTTTAGTTCCTTGTGAAGAAGTTGCATTGTTAATAATTAGCTTAGCTTCCTTCCATGTAATTGGTCTATGATTACCACTTGAAGTTTTTCTATAAAGTGGCCCAGATATTCTATCTGGGTGATACATACTTTGTAATTCAGTTTCTGTTACAGTTTTGTGTTTACCTAAAGTATTTGGAAAATCTGGATTACCTTCGATTTTTTTTGCTCTACCCTGCATAATTCTTACAATTAAACTTTCTCCATGACTAGATGTCTCACTTAATGTTGCATACCAATCATCTTCACCCTTAACGTAGTCCTCAGGCATATCAACTGGAGCTTGGATAATAAATTCTTGCTCAGGTACTCCACAAGCTTCAAATATAAAAGCACCTAATGCAGTTCCACCAACAAGGCCTAAAAATTTTCTTCTTGATAAATTATTCTTATTTTCTAATGGTGACATGTTTCACATCCTACTGAAGCTTCATTTGCTCTATGACAAGCAACACATTGACCCATTTTTAAAGGCTGTACTTGAGCAACTTGCTCCATTCCAGCAACATTTCCATGACATGTTGAACATACTTTTGATGCATTCACAGTTCCGTCAGGCAATATTTCAAAATCAACTGGTTTATTCTGTATAGCATTCGGATTTTCGGTCAAATACCAAATGTGTGGTGCGTGATTAAATCTAACATGATCTGGCATTCTATGAACCCTTTCCCAATTAATTGGTGATTTTGTTTCTTCATACAATCCCTTTTGGCGTAGATATGTTAATTGTTCACTGTCAGAATCACCGATTACTTTATGACAAGATATACATAATTCTACAGGCGGCACTCCCGACCAAGCTCTTTCAATCACTTGCTTATGGCAATATGTACAATCCATACCAAGCCCAATCATTGGAGATCCATCGTCATTAATTCTCATCTCTCCAGATGGAGAAACATAAGGCTCTCCAGTATTTTCATCAATAAGTGGTCCTACCCCAGCATGAATTGTGTGAGGAAAATGCATAGGTTGTTCAGGGCTTTGATCAAACCCTAACACTGGTAGAGGGTTCCCAAACCATGCTGTCATTACAAATGCTTGTAAAAAACTTAAAACAGCAAATATACCTAGACCTCCCACAGCAAGTACAGGTGCCAATAACTTTAACCATGTAGGAGTTGTTTTATCTTTTTCTTTGATTATCTCCACAATGTCTGCAGCTATATAAAGTGGTGCATAAAGTATGTCTAATAATCTTTTCAAAACTATCTCACCTATTGCCAGAAACTTGGATAAATATCAGAAATAATACCTTGAGCTAGAGAAAGGGCATATAAAAAGATACCAACATCCAAAATGAAAGCGAAAGTTCCAGTGACGTATAGGGGAAGCCTATACTTGTTAAACTTTTTACTTAGCGTGCCAGAATCAACCGCTGAAGGTATTACCGCATGGGCTATTACCAAGGAACTAGCCGCAATAAAAGCTAGAACAAGACATACAAACATTAACCTCAATGCAAGTAACCTCGTTTGCCAGTCCTCAACAGATAAAATTCCTGGATCCATTAATAACCTCTCGACTCATTAAAATTTCCTAGAAAAAAGATAACATGGAACATATATAATAATCAACATAAATTATACCTAACACGGCTTAAAAAAAATGATAAAAATCAATACTATATTTTCTACTAAAATACTCAACAATTATTTGTTTGCATCTTTGATGTTATGAAATATACTTATATGTGTTGTAAATAATAAATAAAAGGTAATCAATTTATGGACTCAAAACATCAAGACAGAAGAGCTTTTCTTAAAAAATCAGGCATATTTATTGCCTTGTTAAGCATCGTTTCTTCTTTTCTAAAACCGGGAAAATACATTTTCCCTAAAGAGGTAGACTCCGATTCTGCATTCATCCCAAGAGACCCTCAAAATAAGTTTTAATTTTTATGATTCGGATAGGAATAATTGGCGCTGGTGGAAACACAATTTCTGCCCATTTGCCAAAATTAATTAACCAAAATGGGGTAGAAGTAGTTTCTGTAGCCAATAGAACTATTGCTTCGGGTGAAAAAGTTGCTAAAAAATTTAATATTTCTAAAGTTTTTGATGATTGGCAAAATATTATTTTAGATGATGAAGTTGATGCAATTTGTATTGGCACGTGGCCTTATATGCATTCTGCTATTACAATTGAAGCTCTTGAAGCAGGAAAACATGTATTAACTGAAGCTAGAATGGCGATGAATTCTGATGAAGCAGAATTAATGCATAATGTTTCAAAAAACTATCCAGATCTTATAACTCAAATTGTTCCTGCTCCCCATACTCTTCCATACGATAAAACAATTAAGCAATGGGTTACTGAGGAAATGGGTAATTTAATTTTATTTGATGTAAGGTCTTCAACTGGAGAATTTATAAATTATGACAGAGAAATGCATTGGAGGGAAAATAGGGATCTGTCTGGAAACAATATTATGCATATGGGTATATTTTATGAAGCTGGAATGCGTTGGCTTGGAACAGCCGCTTCAGTAATGGCAACATCAAGTGTGAATGTAAAAAAAAGAATATCTCCAGACACAGGTCAAGTGTCTGAAATATCCATACCAGACCATTTGGAGGCTATTGGAGAAATGAACATTGGTGGTAACTTCCATATTTCACATAGCACTGTTCTAGGTGGTGCTGAAAAAATTGAAATTTTTATTTATGGAACTGATTCGACTTTAAAAATATCTGAAGATATTAATTGCACCACACCTCAATCATTCAACACTGTGAAACTTAAGCTAGAAACATTAAAAAAAGGTACAAATAAATGGAAAATCTTGAAGCCAAAAAAAACTAATGTTGGCAAATGGAGAGTTGAAGAGGAATTTATAAATGCAATAAAAGGGAAAGAAAAAATTACTCACACAACTTTTTCAGACGGAGTAAAGTATATGCAATTTACAGATGCATTAAAAATAAGTTCTGATTTAAATAAAAAAGTTTTCTTACCTTTATAAATGAATGTTGTAGATCTAAATGCTGACGTTGGTGAATCTTACGGATTAATGCATTCAGGTATGGATGCAGAAATTATACCCCACGTAACTTCAGTGAATATTGCTGCTGGGTTTCATTCAGGAGATCCAGATACTATAAAAAAAACTGTTGAACTTGCTATTTCAACAGGAAAATCTATAGGAGCCCACCCTAGTTACCCAGACCTACAAGGTTTTGGAAGGCGAAAGATAGACATGGATTTTGAGTCAATTGAAAACTTAACTAATTACCAAATAGGTGCTATGTATGCTTTTGCAAAGGAAAATCTAAATCATGTTAAGCCGCATGGGGCACTTTATAATAATGCTGCCGTTGACATGAATATTGCAAATTCAATTTATAATGCAATTAATTGTTTTGACAGTAAATTAATACATGTTGCACTAGCTAATTCTGAATGGAGTGAATATTTAAAATCTAAGAAAGTCAAAGTAGCGAATGAAGGTTTTGCTGATAGGGCATATGATGAAAATGGGCATCTTGTATCAAGATCTATTGAAGGTTCTGTTCTTCATAATGAAGCTGAAATCATCGATAGGGTAATTGGAATGGTTAAAAATAAGGAAGTAAAATCAATAACAGGAAAAATTATTAAATTAGATGTAGACACCATTTGCCTTCATGGGGACAATAAAGATTCAGTTTTACTCGCAAAAAAATTAAAAGAAGAGTTAATTAATTCAGGCTGTGAAATTAAAAGTTTGCCCACATTCTTAAAATAAATGGAATATAAATTACTTGATATATCCGATAGAACGATATCGTTTAATTTTTCAAATAAAATAGATCAGAAAATTAATTCTAAGATTGTTGAATTGTCTTATGAAATAAATAGAATTCTGGATCAACTCAATATTGTATCTTGCTACCCAACTTATAATTCTTTAATTGTTGATTATGATCCATTAAATATCGAAAGAGACAAGTTAAGAAAGGAAATTTCTGAAATTATTGAAAATTTTGATTTTAAGGATTTGAATTCTGATGAAATATTTGAAATAGATGTTAATTATGGTGGAAATTATGGTGAAGATTTAAAAAGTGTTTCTGAATTTACCAAGCTTTCAGAAAAAGATGTAATTAAAATTCATTCTTCATCAATTTATCATGTATACATGATTGGTTTTTCACCAGGATTTCCATATCTTGGAGGTCTTAATAAAAAATTAATTTGCCCTCGACTTGATTCCCCAAGAAAAATAGTCCCAGCAGGATCTGTTGGAATAGCAGATCAGCAAACAGGTATATACCCTTATGAATCTTCTGGGGGTTGGCGCCTAATTGGGATGACAGATGAAAATCTTTTTGATAATAAATTGGCTTCACCAAGTATTTTAAAGCCAGGAATGAAATTGAAATTTAATGAAATATGAAGTTCTGAAATTAACTAATCAGCCAATTTTTTCTACTGTTCAGGATGAGGGAAGGATCGGATATGAGCAATACGGAGTGCCAAATTCAGGTGCGGGTGACAAAGTTTCTTATAGGCTAGGTAATTTATTATTAGGTAATAATATTTCATCTGCATCAATTGAGATTTTATATGGAAATGCATCATTTGAATGTATTAACGAAACTCAAATATGCATTACTGGTTCTGATATGCAACCCAAGGTAAATGGAATTCCACTAAAAATGTGGCAAGTGGTAAATGTTTACAAAGGGGACAAGATAGATTTAAGTGCTTCAGTAAACGGATTAAGATCATACATTGCTGTAAAAAAAGGAATTGAAATTAATGAAATATTAGATTCTAAATCAACTCACTCTATATTTGAATTAGGCGGAAAAAAATTAAAAATTGGAGATATTATTTCTGCAACTAGTATAAATAAAAAATACCCTTTAGATAGAATTAGTTTATTGAATAAAATTCCTAATTTTTTTGAAGATCAAGATCCTTTGTATGTTACTAGAGGACCTGAATACAATTTGCTTAATGAAAAAAGTAAGAAGGTAATTGAAAATCAGATATTTAAACTTTCAAATAGAATGAGCAGGACTGGTGCTCAAGTAGAGGGAAATAAACTTCAAGTAAAAAATGGTAAGTCCGACATAATTTCAGATGGTGTATCTGCTGGGACAATTCAGTTGCCAAAAGATGGGAATATGTATGTTTTACTTGAAGATTCTCAAAGGATTGGAGGATACGCAAGAATATTAAATTTTGACACCTTAAGTTTGTACAGATTTTCGCAACTTAAGCCTGGAGATGAATTTAAATTAAAAATTATTTCTATTGAAGATGCTCATGAAAGATTAAAGAAAAATGATGACATTTTATTTAAAAATAATATATATGTTGAGAAAAAAATAATTGAAAACATTTTTTATGTTGAAGGTGAAAAGATAAATGTTAAAATTTTTGGAGAAAACAAAGAACACATTTACTTAAATAATAAGCCTTTAAAAATAGATTTTTAGTAATAATAGATATAAAGTAGTTTTGAGAAATTATGGTTTTAGATGGATTATATATGTCCCTTATAGGGTTAGCAGTAGTTTTTATGGTGCTAGTTTTTCTATTAATTACAATAAACCTATTGAATTATTTTGATAGAAAACCATCTAAGAAAATTATTGAAGTAGAAACTACTTCAACTTTAAGTAAATCTGAAAGTAATATCGAAAATGTTGTTGCTGCAATTGCATTAAGCTTGGCGATGTCAGAGAAAACCCCACAAATGAATATTTCGAATAAAAATTCAGGATCTTCAAATTGGCTTTCAATTGGCCAACAAAGATTATTTAGATCAAGAGAGGTTTAATGAAAAAATATTTATTAGAAATAGATGGAAAAAAATACGAAGTTGAAGTTGATTTAAGTGGTCCTAATCCAAGTGTTTTAGTAAATGGTAAAAAAATTGATGTAACTATTGATAATTCAAATAATCTTGAAAAACCAAAAATTTCTAGAAAGCAAACAAAGAAAACTGCCGAAGAAAAAAATGATGCTGCAGTGGAGTCAACTAATGACCCTGGCGATTTAAAAGCTTTAATGCCAGGAAAGGTCACTAAAGTATTAGTTTCAAGTGGTCAAAATGTAAAGGTTGGTGAACCTGTTTTACTAATGGAGTCTATGAAAATGGAGCAGACTATAGTTGCTACAAGAGATGGAAGTGTCTCTGAAATTTTAGTTTCTGAAGGAGACACTGTTGAAGTCGGTAAAATAATGATTAAGATTAATTAACATGGAAACAGATTACATTAATTTAATTTTTGAAGGATTTATAGATATTTACAACAACCCAAGAAATGCAATTATGTGGTTGATTGCAGGTTTCTTAATGTATTTCGGAATTGCTAAAAAGAAAGAACCATTATTATTGGTGCCAATTTCATTTGGTGTACTTTTAGCTAATTTACCACTTGGAGAACTTGTAAAACCTTCATCTGGAGAAGGCGAACCCATGGGCTTTTTGCTATTTTTTCAAGAAAATGGTCTTCATACTGACCTGCTTCCTCTTCTAGTTTTTCTTGGACTTGGAGCCCTTACTGATTTTTCTCCTGTAATTTCCAATCCAAAAACTTTACTTCTCGGAGCTGCAGCGCAAGCAGGCGTATTCGTTGCTTTAATTGGAACTTTATTATTGAATCCAATTTTTGATTTTGGGTTATTAGAAGCTTCTTCAGTGGGAATAATTGGTGGTGCTGATGGACCAACAACAATCTTTATTGCTTCAAGAATGAAAGAACTTGGAAATTCACTTGGTGTTGGAGTTCAAGATATTGTAGGTGCGACAGCTGTTGCAGCTTATTCATATATGGCTTTAGTTCCATTAATTCAGCCTCCAATAATTAAATTTTTCACTACAAAAAAAGAAAGACAAATTGTTATGCCTCCTCCTAAAAGAGAGGTTTCAAAAAGAGCAAAAATTTTATTCCCTATAATTTGTACTATCGTTATAAGTATTCTTGTTCCAAAAGCATCTCCTTTAGTAGGAATATTAATGTTTGGTAATTTGATGAGAGAATGTGGTGTTGTTGAAAGGCTAAGTAGTACCGCACAGAATGAATTAATGAATATAGTGGTAATAATCCTTGGGCTAGCAGTTGGATCTACAATGCCAGGAGAAGTATTTTTAAAATTTCAAACGATAGCAATCTTTGTACTTGGCTTAGTTGCTTTTATAACAGCAACAATTGCAGGGATACTTTTAGCAAAACTAATGAATTTGGTAAGTAAAGAGAAAATCAATCCTATGATTGGTGCAGCAGGAGTTTCTGCTGTCCCAATGGCTGCGAGAGTTGTACAAGAAATGGCCCAAAAAGAAAAGCCTGGAAATATGCTTTTGATGCATGCTATGGGTCCAAATATTGCTGGAGTCATTGGGACAGCGACTGTTGCAGGAGTTTTGTTGAGTTTAGTCCCAGGATTAATAGGATAGATAAATGAAAGGCGTATTCCCTATTTTATCAACGCCTTTTGATAGCAAGGATAATATTATTTATGAGGACGTTCATTCCGAAGTTGAATATGCAATTGAGTCTGGAGTTAATGGGATTGCAATTGCTTTAGCAAGTGAGATTTATAAATTAACTGACCAAGAAAGAAATGAATTACTAAGAAGAGTAGTTGATTTTGCTAATAAAAGAATAAAAGTCTGCATGAACACAACTGCAGAATCTACAAAGCTTTGCATTGAATATTCAAGAAAAGCTGAAGAACTTGGAGCTGATGCAGTTATGATTGCGCCTCCGTCTTTCAATGGCGTTGATGCAAATGAAATAAAAAAATATTTTTTAAATACCGCAAGTAAAATTAATATTCCTATTTTTATGCAAGATGTTTTTGATACACCTATTTCTCCAGAAATGGCAGTTGATTTATCAAGTAAACACGAAAACTTAAAATATTTAAAAGTTGAAGTTGCTCCAACCTTGCCAAGATTTAATAAGTTAAGTGAAATTTCAAAACAAGGAAAACCCATTCCTTTTGGTGGTATGGGAGGAATATTTATGATTGAAGAAATGAGGAGAGGTTCGGTTGGGACAATGCCAGTATGTGCAGTTCCAGAAATGTTTGTAAAAGCATACAATCTTTGGATTCAAGGAAAACACAATGAAGCAGAGGAATACTTTCATAAATATGTTCCATTGATAAGGACTTTAGGGCAAGGTTTAGGTATTTGGAATTGGCTACCAAAATATATTTTGAAAAAGAAGGGTATTTTTTCAAATGCAATTGCTAGAGAGCCCTCTTTAAAACCTGATAAAGAACAAATTTACGAATTGGATAGGATGTTTGATAGGTTAGATTTGTGAATGATCTAACAACAATAAGTACTATTTTTTTAATAATAAGCTTACTGATATCTGGTTATTTCGCAGGTTTAGTAGGAATGCCACTTGGTCCAATACGTATATTTTTTATGCTTTTTTTTGGAGTAAATGCCCTAATAGTTTTTGGTACAAATCTTGCAATAAGCTTTGTAATGATGATTCCAACGGTTTGGAATAATTTGAAAAATCAAAGAATAGATTTTAGAACAGGAATTTTATTTATAATTTCCGGTGGCATAATTGGACCAATTTTTGGAGGTATTATTAGTGAATCTTTTTCTCAAGATATCCTACTTCTTGTTGTTACGATTTTGATTTTAGTTTCTGGTTTACTTATTGTTCAAGCTGTGCATTTTCCAAGAAAAAAAAGTATTGAAATTGATAGATCAAGAAAAGATTTTATTGCTTCCTTTTTAAATTTAATTATTGGAGCTCTAGGTTCTTCTGTTGGTATGGTATTAGGGGCTCTTCGGTACCCTGTTATGATAAATTTTTTGAAGACAGAAGCAAAATCTGCAGGTGCAATAAACTCATTTATAAATTTAATATTTGCTTTTTTTGGATTGATTGGTCACTTAATTGCATCTCAAGAATCCGGTAACAGTCATTTCGATTTTTATTTATTTTTACCTTTGGCTATCGCCGGATTTATTGGTTCATATTTTGGGTCTAAGCATGTTGCTTTTTATTCAAACAAATTTATTCTAGTTACTCTTTATATTATTTTATTTATAATGGGTACTTTAATGGTACTAAGGGAGTTTTTATAAATGTCTAAGTTAACAGGCAGTGACTTAATTATTAAATGTTTGAAAATGTATGATGTTGATACAATTTTTGGTATTGCTGGTGATCATATTTTACATTTACTTGATAGGCTTATTGACCAGAATTTCAGAATGATTGATGGTCGCCATGAGGCAGCATCTGTTCATATGGCTAATGCATATTCAAGAATATTAAGAAAGCCTGGCGTAGTATTATCAACAACTCCTGGTCACGCTAATGCTGTTGCAGGATTAGCTAATGCGATGCATTCTGAAGCACCAGTTATAAATATTGCTGGTTCAGCTGACTCTGGCAACATAGGCAGGGGTGCTATGCAGGAATTTGATCAAGTTGGTATTGCAAAACCAGTAACAAAGGGCGCTTGGGAAATACCGTCTGTTGATAGAATACCCGAATTTATAAGCCTTGCTTTTAGAACTGCTATGGAAGGTAAAAGGGGCCCTGTGCACTTAACAATTCCACATGATTTGCAAGAAAAGACAGTAGATATTGAAGTATTTGAAAGATATAAAAAAAGTGTAGATGATGATATTAAAAATTGGCTTACCTACCCGAATTTTAACCAAATTGAAAAAAGCTTAGATTTGTTAAAAAGAGCAAAAAAACCTGTTGTTATTGCTGGGCTTGGAGCTGGGGCTACTGTATTAAGTGATGACTTAGATAAATTTTTAAGCAAAACTAAAATACCATTTTTTGGAGTTGATACAGCAAGAGCGTTAGTACCAGATTCTCATGAATGTTCATTAGGTATTGGTTATTTGCCACTAAACAAGTCAGCACAAAGAATAAGTGAATCTGATGTAGTGTTATTGCTGGGCGTAAAACTTGATTATCAGTTAGGATTCGGAGGATCTCCTCCTTTCAATAAAAATACAAAGATAATTTGTGTTGACCCTGATATTCAACAGTTAAACAGATCAAGAACTGTTTCTTTAGTTGTTAATTCTGATGTGGGCCCATACGTTGAGTTAATAAATAAAGAATCAGCAAAAATAAAATGGAATAATTTTGAGTGGTTAAAATCATTAAAAGATACTAAAGATAATTATATTAGTGAAATGAATAAATTATCAGATGGTAAATTGCCAATGCACCCAATGGATGTAAGCTTGTCTATTCAAGAAAATTTAGATGAAGATACATTTGTAGTATTTGATGGAGGTGATTATTGCCATTTTTCTAGAGCTACGGTGCCAATTGAAAAATATTTAAGATCATTATATGTGAGTAGTTTTGGTATGATTGGAGTTGGGCTTCCATATGCAATTGGCGCAAAAGCTGCTCTTCCTGATAAAAAAGTAATTCTAGTTGTTGGTGATGGTTCATTAGGTTTTCATGCTCCTGAAATTGATACATCTGTTAGGCATAATTTACCTGTAACAGCTATAGTTGGTAACAACAGTTTGTGGGGAATAGATTATTGGATTCAAAAAGGGTTGTATGAAAGGGATGTTTGGACCAAGTTGGATCAAACAAATTATGAATTGGTTGCAAAAGGTTTTGGTGCTGAAGGTCTTTTAGTTGATAACCCAGAATTATTAAAAAATGAAATAAAGAAATCATTAAATTCAAATAAAATGACAATATTGAACACAATTGTAAGAAAAATATCTAGTCCAGTTGCAGATGCAGCTGTAACAAGAAAATTAGGAACTCACGGATAATGCCAATTTATGACCAAGAAAGTTTAGAACCTAAAGAAATTCATCCAGGCGTTAAAGTAAGAATAATGCATGGAGAAAACATAATGATGATGTTGGTAGATATTTCTCCAGGTGCAACTGTGCCTACTCATACCCATGAAAATGAACAAGCAGGAAGAGTCCTTTCTGGTTCTTTTAAGTTGGTAATAGATGGAAAAGAGCATGTTTTGAAAGAAGGGGACCACTACATGATCCCATCGAATGTACCCCATAGTGCACATGGAACTTCATCAAATTCATTGGCTCTTGATATTTTTTCTCCACCAAGAGAGGACTACAAAAAGCTTTAATTATTTCTTTGTTTCCCAGAAAATTTCACCTATTTCTTCAAGAGCAGCTTGAAATTCTTTAGCTTTTTCAAGATCAACATTTACCTTTACAAATGAACCTAATTTGCATGCATTCCATACTTTTTCATGAAGGTCAGGATATTTTTCTAAGTGCTCAGGTTTGAAATAATCTGTCCAAAGAACTAGAACATCATCTTTTGCTTTTTTTGCATGTATTTCTTTTGCGTAAACATATCTCATCATTGAATTCGCAAGAGAAGGAGAAGGTCCACCTGAGACGTCAAGCCCTTCCATTAACTCTGTCATCCTTACAACAGTTTTTGCTGCTTGAATTGCATCATTAGGATCATATATTCCACATGGAATGTCGCAATGAGCATAAGCGTCTAATTCATTTTTAAATAAGTTTTTAATTCTATCGTTATTGAGCATAAAAATTTCTCCTGTTAAATTATTAATAAATTAATTATCTGATAAAAATTTTAAATGTAAAGAAAAGAAATGTTAAAAAATTTATTTAATCAAAAAATTAATATTATAGAAAAAAGCATGGAACCTTCATTGCTAAATGGAAGTTCCATAAAAATGAGAAAAATTATCTTTTTTTATAAACCGAAAAGATTTGATATTGTACATTTCAAAAATAATAAGAAAAATTTAATTAAAAGAGTTGTTGGTTTGAGTAATGAAACAATTCAAGTAAAAAAAGGAATATTAATTATCAATGGAAAGAGAATTTCAGAAAATTACATTTCAAGAAATCATATCTTTGACTTTCCAGAAATAGTTATTGGTAAAGGTGAACTATTTGTAATGGGTGATAGTAGAAAAATATCTATTGATAGTAGAAAATTTGGGCCAGTTAAAACCAAAAATATACTATCTTTTTATAGATTCTAAGATAGATTCAGAAACATCTTTGCCACTAATTACTGCACTTTCCATTGTTGACGGCCATGAAGTATTTCTCCAGTCTCCAGAATAATAAATATTTTTTAAATCCAATGGAATACTGTTTCTAATTAATTCATTTTTCTCATTGCACAAAAAAGTGGCATCTCTTTGTTTGACGATACTAAATTTTTTTAAGTTTTTTTGGTTGGCTTTTGGGTAAATTAAATTAAGTTCTTTTAAGAAGATTTTTTTAATCTCACCTTTATCCATTTTCATCCATTTTTCGGATGCACTTTGCGAAATAACGATATGATTTTCATTATTATTGTGATTTTTTGATATATTAAAAATCCATTGAATTTCAGAATCAACAGATGCTATATATCTATCATCAGTAACTTTATCTTTAAACCAAAAGTGAATTCCTAGTATTGAAGAAGTTTCTAATTTATTTTTAAAATTTCCTTTTATGTTGGAGTCTTTAAAAATTTTTTGAATAGATGAGTATTGAGTTGCAAAAATATAATTATTTGCAGTTAATTCTTCTCCATTGTTTAAAACAATATTTTTAATTTGATTATTAGAAACATTAACCTTTTTTACAATAGTTTTTTTTAAAATATTCTTTGAGTTATTTTTTTCAAAGTTATCCCATAATGTAGACAAGTTAACTTTTGGCAAACCAAAAATTTGAGGATTTTTTGAAAAAAATGTTTTCTTGATTACAAATAAAGCAGGCTTTGTTTCAATGGTCTCTATTTTTTCATTTAAAGCTGGTTTTAAAAATATATCCCAAAAAAATTTAATTGTTGAATCAGATTGATTATTCTTTTTTAGCCATATTTTAAATTTTTTTTCTCTATTTGTATTTAAATTAATATATTTTATTTTTAGTAATAGTCTTATTAGGGATACCTTTTCTTTAATATTTAAATGTTTATACTTGATTAGGGAAATAAATAATCCTAGAGAGCCTCCAAAAAATTTGGAGCCAAGCATAGAAACATTATTATTTTTAATCACTGGAACTTGATAATTCTTAATTTGTAACAAATTTTCTGAATTATTAGTTTCCTTAAGAAGATTTAAATATTCTTTGCATGCCCCCACAATTACGTGTTGTCCATTATCTATAAAATTTCCTGTTAAAGGATCTTCGAAGGAGAATGCTCTTCCGCCTAAATAAGAAGACTTTTCAATAATGAGTGCGTTAAGACCATTCTTTTTTAGATTTATAAACGCTTTGATTCCTGAAAGTCCACCACCTATAATTATTACGTCATAATTTTTCATATTTAGATTTTATCAAATAAAATTTTTATAAAATAAATATTTATATAACGTTTTAGTAACCATCATTGATTTTTCAATTTTATTCACCCTTGGCCTAATCAAAACAGTTTCATAATTTATTTTTTTAATTTTAGCTAAAACAAGATTGCCACTTTGAATAAATAAAGATATTGGAATTTTCTTTGCTCCATTTAATAACTGCACTAAGGGTTTGCCGTTATTGATAATTTCATACGATCTATCGCATTGCATTTTAACCAACTCTCTTAGTTTAAAAGTCGATTTATTTTCTAAAATATCTTTTTCATCAATTTCAAATTTTTTTAAATCTTCAATTGGCATATAAATACGTCCCAAATTAGAATCTCTTCTAATATCTTGAATAAAATTTATTAGCTGCAAGCCAGTGCAAATATAATTTGAAAGTTTCAAATTAGTTTCATTAAAATCACCAAATATTTTTAATACCAAACTGCCTACTGGGTTTGCAGACAATTTACAATATTCAATTAAATCATCAAATGAGTTGTATCTTGTTATTTCTAAATCATGGTAATTTGCTTTAATTAAACTTTGGAAGTCATCAATACACAGATCGAACTTAATTATTGTTTGCATTAGATTAAAAAATTCATCATTTTCATCACATTTTTTTTGAAAACAATCAATTAATGAATTTTCTAAATTTAATAATTCTCTACGAGCAGATTCTTTATTTAAATCACTAATATCATCAACTTTTCTACAAAAGTAATAAATTGAAGAAAGGTCAGGCATTAAATTTTTTAAGTATAAAGATGACCATAGAGGAAAATTTTCATAGGAAGTTTTTATTAATTTTTGACTGTTATTTTTTTTAATGCCCATAATTAAATCAGATTTTCAAAAATTTTTTTTAAATCAAACTTCGTTTTTGATGAGGGTTTTCCTATGCAGATATTATATATGTCAATTTCATTGTCATTAGCAAATTTATTACATGTGAATATAAGATTATTATGAGCGTCAAATTTATTAAGATTATTTAATTCTTCTATAAGAGTTTCATTAATTATATTTGAATCTATGCTGATAATATTTCCATAAAAAAAATCTAAATTAGTTTTATGAACTGATTTTCTGATTTTTTTATTGTGTGAATTTTTAACTTTTACTACATCTACATAAGGATTATTACCCCATTCTAAGGGCAGGTCATTTAAACATGACACTTCTTCCGGAATTATTAAGTGGTTCTCTAAAACGTTATTATTAATTGGATCAACGTAATCAAAAAATATTATTAAATTTAAATCAAAATTTGATTTTATCCATTTTAAGCCAACCATCATTTCAATTTTTGAATCATTACATTTGAAAATAATTACTTCATCTTTCAAAGGCACTGAAGTTCCTTTGAAAAAATTCATTTCACCAATTGACTCTAATTTTTCAACATTTTTAGTGTTCAAATGATTTTTTAAATTTATTTCATTTTTATGGATTAAAAGAATCATTTAGTTTTCTCTAGAAATTAGAAATTCAGATATTTCCTTAAAAATTATTTTCTGATCTTTCTCAATGGGTAATTTTTCTATAGTCTCTTCAATACTTAACTGATAATTTTTTGAAATTTCTTCACATTTCTCTTTAATTTTCAATACCTCCATTACATCCATAACATCGTTTACATCTCTTTGTTCTAGTCCTGGTTTTGACAATATTTCATTAATTTTTATAGATGCAGATTTATTTTTTGAGTTCAAAGATAATATTATAGGTAAACTTTTCTTTTTTCTTTTAATGTCGGCCCCAACAGGCTTTCCAGTTTTATCTGTACCCCATACTCCAAGTAGATCGTCTCTTATTTGGAAAAGTAATCCAATATCTCTACCAAATGTTGAAACTAAATTATAAAGAAAATTATCTATATCTTTTTTCGAGGCGATAGCACCCAAAGTGACTGAACATTCAATAAGAGCACCTGTTTTTAAACTAATCATTTTTAAATATTTTTCAAGAGAAATATTTTTTTCTTTTTCAAATGATATATCTAAAAACTGCCCCTCCATCATTTTAAGATAACTTTCAGTTAAGATCTTTTGAGA
>Ga0208624_1000683_pt1 | contig 16896 bp, 15 predicted proteins | sample Knorr_S23_td_DCM_FD_185607 | JGI IMG/M metagenome (GOLD analysis project Ga0208624, IMG submission 185607) | Marine microbial communities from Southern Atlantic Ocean transect - Knorr_S23_td_DCM_ad_71m_LV_A (SPAdes) (version 2) | ecosystem: Environmental > Aquatic > Marine > Oceanic | place...
ATAAAAGAACGATAATTAAAACAATTATCCAATGCCATATGCTAAATGTACCCATTTTTTTAATTTACTACATTATTGATGTCTTATCTAGGAAAAATAAATACATGGTTTAAATCTAAGGAAAAAGAAACTGAACTAGCTGGAGCCGGTAAAAACTCTCCAATTAACTTACTATGTATGTGATGTTTATTATTATCTCTATCATTCACTGTCATATGAATTATGGCGCTATTTCCTAAAAATTTTGAGTCAACAACAACTCCTGAGTTAGGGCTTGCTACAGGAGACTTCTCAACGTTTAACTTAATAGCTTCAGGTCTAACTACTACATTTACTTGTTGGTTATCTTTAAAGTCTTTTGTATCTAGTATACCTAAAGGAGTTTCACATTTATTATTTAAAATCTTTGTCTTAAAAATATTAACCTCTCCAAACAAAGAGGCAACATAAACATTAGAAGGATTAAAGTATATTTCACGAGGTTTTCCTATCTGAACTATTCTTCCCTTTTCCATTACAATAATAACATTGCTAAGAAACATAGCCTCTTCGGCATTGTGTGTTACTACAATAGCAGAGGAGTCCAAGCTATTGATTAAGTGCAGTGTGTCATCAATAATTTCCTTTTTTAAATTAGTATCTAAATCAGAAAAAGGTTCATCTAAAAGTAATAGTCGTGGTTGAACAGCTATTGACCTTGCTAATGCTACTCTTTGCTGCTCTCCTCCACTGAGAGCATGCGGATATTTATCAAGAAAATTTTCAACTTTTGCTAATTGTATAACTTGATCAATCAACTGTTTTTTATTCACTTTAGAGCTTGCTGCAAAACTAATATTTTCTTTTACATTCATGTGAGGGAATAATGCAAAGTCTTGGAAAACGTAAGAGATTGATCTTTGCTCAGGGGGAGTATTAAATTTTTCGTTTGCAACTAATTTACCTTCAAAAGATATTTGTCCCTTTTGAATTTCTTCCAAACCAGCTATTAATCGAATTAAAGTAGTTTTTCCACAGCCAGAGGGACCCAAAATGGAAACAATCGAATTTTGCTCTATTGAAAAACTAAGTTTATTTATAGCATTTATCTCACCGAAAGAATGGTGAAGATCTTTCACATCAAGTATCATTATTTTGTGTTAATTGACTTTTTGAAAACTCATCAAGAGTTTCTGCTTGATCGTCATCATCTATGAAGGCTTCATCCTTATTTAAATCATCTGAAACCTCTTGGATATTCATTGAAGCAAAATTTTCATCCAATATTCCAGAGTTTTTCATTTCCTCTATTCCGGGAAGATTATCTAATGTACCTAAACCAAAATGTAAAAGAAAGTCTTCAGTAGTGCCCCAAAGAATAGGTCTACCTGGAACTTCTTTTCGACCTCCTGGTGCTATCCAGCCAAACTCCATTAATTGATCAAATATTCCTTGCCCTATTACAACTCCTCTAATGCTTTCAATTTCTGATTTTGTTATAGGTTGATGATAAACAACAATAGCCAATGTCTCTATTGCTTGTTTAGAAAGTCTCTTTTGTATTTCTTTTTTTTCATGAAAGATCTCACTGACTTCTGTATTTGTTAAGAAAATCCACTTATTTGATATTTTTTTTAAATTTATACCTCTATGTTGATAAGCAGTCTCTAAATTAGACATGACTTCAGAAATATCTTCATGAATATCCAGTCTTTTTTTAATTTCATTTTCTGAAACTGGCTTACTTGATGCAAATATTAAAGCTTCAATTTTTTGTGAAGTTTCACTCATCTTTTTTTAAATATATATCAGAAAATGGCAAAGATTGCTTAATTACTATTTTTTTTTCTTCATTTTTATCTTCTTTTGCCATGTGAAGGCTGGCATTAAATGTGCTAGAAAAAAATGATTTATTCAAAATATCCGATTTTAAATTATCAGGTAGTAAACTCTTCAATGTAAACCAATCTTGGTTAGATAGAATTTCCTTAGAAATTACGTTTTGACCATCCTTGATCGTAAATAATTTAGTAGAGCTAAACTTTAAAGTATATTGTTGATTTCTTTTATGAATATTTGCATAAGCTTTTAAAAGATCAATGAGCTTGTCTTTAATTACAAAGTTTTTTTCAATTTTTAATTTATGTTTTTGTGTATTTGGAAAGAATTCCTGTTTGAATTTAGGAAGCTCGAATAACTTAATACTATTTTTATTTACAAGTTCTAATATCGTTAATCGATTTGTAAGAAATCTTGTTACTTTTTTAACATCCTCTTCTTTGTCTTTATTTACTAGGTATTTAGATTTTAAAAAAACCATAATAGCAGCCATTAGTAAATATTCTGATGCTATCTCTATGCTAACCTTTTTTAAATCTACAATAAAAGCAATATATTGGTTACAAAGACTAAGTATTGGTAGATTTTTTAAATCAAATTTATTTTTATGAACAAGTTCTAAAAGAACATCTAAAGGTCCATTGTAGTCTTTAATATCTATATTTAGGTTAGAATCCATTAATTTTTAACAATTGATTATACAATTCATGATAGTGATTAATATTAATAGATTTAAAGTCTAATTTTTTCTTATATTGCTGAAGTTTATTGGATTTATGAACATTTACATAATTATTTGAAACATTAAACGAATTTATAATTTCACTATATTTATCCAAATCAGAGCTACAATCTAAAATAACATCTAATTTAGAAAAGTTAGCTAACTTAATAGCATCCTTAATATTATAAATATTAGCATTCATTTCTAGATCATCAGATATAATTAAACCGTTGAACCCAATTTTTTTTCTTATGATATTATCAATAATATAACTTGAAAAAGTAGCGATGTTATTTTTATCCCACGACAGATATTTAATATGTGCAGTCATTGCTAAAGGTATTTTATTAAAATATTTAAATATTTTAATGTGGTCTTGAAGAGAAGATTTACTTAATTTTGTTATTGGCAAAGTTAAATGTGAGTCTTTATCCGTTACACCATGACCTGGGATATGTTTCATTATTGGAATTAGTCCAAAGTAACTTAAATTATCTATTAATATTTTCTGCAAAATTATATTGATATTAATATTGGGTCCAAAAGTTCTTTTTTTAATCATTAAGATTGTATTTTTAATTGGTAAATCTAGGACTGGAACAGTGTTAATATCAAAATTTAGTTTTTTTAGATAATACGATGTTATGAAGGATTTCAAAAAAACTAACTGCTTTGATAAAGAAGGGTATCTTAAATAAATTTTATAAAGCTCAAAATTATCTAAAAAATTAAATTCTTTAAATTTTTTAAATCTATTTACAATGCCACCCTCTTGATCAATAAATATTAATGTATTTTTACTTAATAATTTAATTGATTCATTTAACTTTGATATTTGAGGAATATTACTGATATTTCTTGCAAAAATTATTACCCCAAAAGGTTTTATCTTCGAAATAAAATTTTTTTCTTGTTTAGATAAAGAAATACTTTTAATGGATATAATTATTGGAAAGTTCATTTTATAAAATCAAATTCATCAGCAGTAATAGTTATAAAATTATCAAAAAAAATATACTTCAAGTAATTATCAAAAAACAGATAGGAAAATAATAAAATCAGTATTAAAAAAAAAATAATTATTACTATTTTTAGATTTTTCACATTTGTAATTTAGGCTTTATGCCTAAAATTTTTAATCCCTCGTCTAAGACATTTTGATAATTATGTAATAACTTAATTAGATTAGAAGAAATATTATTCTCATTATCTAAAAATTTTGCTGATGGTTTATTTTTTGAAGAGGACCATAATGTATGGAAATATGAAGACAGACTCTCTAAGTAGTGTGCTATTAAATGAACTTCTTTTTTTAAATATGCAGATTTTACTACATTATCCCACTCCAATAATTTTTTATATAAGTTTTTTAATTCTGAAGTAATTATAACGGGTGTATCAACAACTTTATTTACCTTATTTAAAATGGATTGTGTTCTAGCATAAGAATACTGAATATAATAAATAGGATTTTCCTTATTCTCTCTCTTAATTAAATCTATGTCTAAATCCATGTGAGTATCATTTTTTCTGTAAGACATGAAATATCTAAAATTATCAATTCCTATTTCATCTATTAAATTTTTTAGTTCAAAAATGTTACCCTCTCTTTTTGAGAGTTTTTGTATTTTATTATCGCGTTTTAAATTGACAATTTGACAAAAAACAACTGAAAAATCAATTTTTGGATGTAAAGAAGTTATCGCTGATGACAATCTTTTGAGATATCCTAAATGATCTGCGCCCCATATATTTATTAATTTATTAAATCCTCTTTGAAATTTATCTTCATGATAAGCAATATCATTTGCAAAATAAGTGGGAGTGCCATCATTTTTAGTTAACGCTCTATCTTCATCATCATCAAAAAGAGTTGATTTAAATATTGTTAGCTGATTATCTTTTAAAGTGCCCGTAAAATCTTTAGGGGCATTTAATTGACCTTCATATGTTAGATCTTTTTGCTTAAATTTTTCAAGAATTAATGGGAGATGACCCTTATCCATAATGGTTGTTTCATATGAAATTTGATCGAATTTAATCCCTGCTGTGCCAAGTGTTTGAAGCGTCTGATTAACAAGATTTTCTATAGCATAATTTACTATATTGTTTTTCTCATCAGAACTTAGCTTATTATCAAATAGTGGTTTAAATTTTTCGTAACAGTTCTTTGCTATATCATTAATGTAATCACCTTTGTAAAATTGTTTTTCATTAAGATTTAAATTATATGTATGTGAAATCGAATAAAGTATTGAAGATAGAAATTCATTAATTTGATTACCTGTGTTATTTACATAATATTCACGAGTTACAGGATGTCCAAAATACTCAAATAAATTAGATAAAATATCTCCAACAACAGCACCTCTTCCATGTGCTAAGTGTAATGGGCCTGTTGGATTTGCAGATACAAATTCGATATTTACCTTTTCATTTTCTGTAAATTCTTTTTCATAATTGAATAATTGAGGATTAAAGCTTTCATCCTTAAGAAAAAAATTTATAAAACCAGGTCCAGCAATTTCTACTTTTTCAAAATTATTTAAATTAATAGCCTTTATAATAATGTCTGCTAATTGATTTGGATTTTTTCCAAATATTTTTGAAAATTTTAGAGCAGCATTAGTTGTAAAATCGCCTTTTTTGTCAAAAAGTGTTTCAACTTCAACATCTTCAAAATTAATACTAACGTTCTTATCAATTTTAATTAATATTTCAAAAAGAGATTTTTTTAATTTATGTAACATATTTTTTATAGAAATTTATAGCATACTGATCTGTCATACCACATACATAATCGACTATAATTTGTTGCTTATCTGTATCATATTGTAATTTTTCTTTCCATTTAGATGGAAGCATAGAGGTATCATTATTTAATAATTTTATTATAGATACTAAAATTTTTTCAGCTTGCGTTCTATTTTTATATACAAAATCAGATGTATAAAAAAATTCGAATAGAAAATTTTTAAGAAATTTTACTTTTTCTAATACTGGAGGACTAAACTTAACCAAAAAATTTTTATTGATTATAACATCTTCAATTGATGTTATTTGTGAATTATTAGAAAGAGTATTTTCAGTTTCGTTAAGAAGATCCAAAATTAAGTAGTTCATAATGGATCTTGAAAAGTAATTTCTTGCAATACTTTTATCTAAGTTTGCAATGTATGAAAAATCTATAAAATTAAATTGTTCTTTATTTTCAGCTAAACTTGATATTGTCAGAATACCTGATCTTAAAGCGTCATCGAAATCATGAGCTATGTAAGCTATATCATCAGACAAGGATGCGATTTGAGCCTCTAATGAGGGATTCTTATTTAAATCAAATTTAAAATTTTTTGATAAGTCGTAGTTTCTATTTGTTTCTTGTATTTTTCCATTATGCTTTATTAAACCATCTATTGTTTCCCAAGTTAAATTTAAACCATCAAAATTTATATATCTCTTTTCTAATAATGTAATTTGTCTAAAAGATTGATAATTATGGTTAAAATTTGCATCTAATTCTTGAGTAATTATTTCTTCGCCCACATGACCAAAAGGACTATGACCTAAATCATGAGATAGTGCTATACATTCAGTGAGATCTTCATTTAAAGACAATTTTCTACTTATAGATCTTGCTATTTGAGATACCTCAAGAGTATGTGTTAGTCTATTTCTATAATAGTCACCTTTTTCAAACATAAATACTTGTGTTTTATCTTTTAGTTTTCTAAAGGCTGTTGAATGATAAATTCTGTCTCTATCTCTTTCGTAAAGTGATCGATGATCATTTATTTCATCGTAAAGTCTTCCTTTTGAATTTTCTGGTAAAGCTGATAAATTACTGAACATATGGGAAGTATTAATATAACAGATAAAGCTATAAATAAAATTCAAGAAGTTCTAAAAGATCAAAATATGAAATATTTTAGAATCAGAGTCAAAGGTGGTGGATGTTCTGGATTCCAGTACGTATTTAAAAGTGAAAATGTAATTAATGAAACCAAAGATCATGTATTTAATTTTAAAGATTTACAAATTTTGATCGATAAAAATTCTATGACTTTCATAAATGAGTCTGAATTAGATTATAAAGATGAATTGATAGGCTCTAGTTTCTCTATTTCAAATCCTAATGCTAAAAATTCTTGTGGCTGTGGCACATCATTTAGCGTTTAATTGTGAAAATTATTAGTTGGAATGTAAATTCTTTAAGAGCGCGAGAACCAATTATAGAAAAAATAATAAAAACAGAAGCTCCAGATATAATTTGCTTACAAGAACTGAAGATATTAGATAAAGAATACGTAGAAAATTTTTTTAATCAATTTTCATTGAAAACAGTGGCTGAAACTCAAAAAAGCTATAATGGGGTAAGTGTTTCTTGTAAAAGTGAGATTGTATTAAATGAAAATCCCTTAAAAAGGTTAAATATGACACAAGCGAGAAACAATACAGTTATTATAAAAGATAAAAATTTAGCAATCCTCAATTGTTATTTCCCTAATGGAAATCCTATAGATACAGACAAATTTACAAATAAGCTTGAATGGATGAAATTACTTTATAAAGAAATAGAAATACTTAAAAAAGAATATGAAGTTTTATTAATGGGAGATTTTAATGTTATTCCAGATGATGAAGATGCTCATGATATTAAAAAATATAAAAATGATGCTCTAGCACAACCTGAGTCCAGAAAAGAATTCTATAAATTAATAAATCTAGATCTAATTGATGTGTTTAAGACTACTCCAAAAAAACAAAGTTATACTTTTTTTGATTATAAAACTTACAAATTTGGAAAAGAGGAAGGAATAAGAATAGACTTCTTTCTTTTATCTCCATTTTTGAAAAGTAAAATAATGAAACTAAAAGTATTAAAAGAATACCGTGATATGGATAGACCCTCTGATCATTGCCCTATTCTTATAGATTTAAATATCTGAATAAGTCTTTTTTTCTAATTTACCACCAGGGTGTGTAACTGCCCCTAGGTTTGCAGGTCCAACAGTTTTCATGTATTTCCATAAAGTACCTGACATAAACTCTGGTTCTTTATTAACCCATTTAGTTTTTCTATCGGATAACGTTTTTTCGTCTACATTCAAATTTAGTAAATTTTTCTCTGCATCAATTTCTATTTCATCACCATCTTCAACTAACGCTATAGGTCCACAATCATAAGCCTCTGGACCTACATGGCCGATACAAAAACCTCGTGTACCTCCAGAGAACCTTCCGTCAGTAATTAAAGCTACCTCTTCGCCAAGATCTTGTCCATAAAGGGCACTAGTGGTAGATAGCATTTCTCTCATACCTGGCCCTCCTTTTGGACCCTCGTATCTTATAATCACAACATGACCAGGTTTAATTTTACCATTTAAGACAGCGTCTAGAGCATGTTCTTCTCTATCAAAGCAAATTGCCTTTCCTTTGAACTGTAATTTTTTAAGTCCAGCTATTTTTACGATCGCACCATCAGGAGCCAGTGAACCTTTCAAACCTACCACGCCACCTGTTTTAGTAATTGGGCTACTGACAGGATAAACAACATCTTGATTTTTTGGTAACTCCACATCTTTTACATTTTCAGCTAACGTTTTTCCAGTAACAGTCATGCATGATCCATCAATCAACCCGCCATCAATGAGTGCTTTAATTAGAACAGGAACGCCACCAACTTCATATAAATCTTTAGCTACATATTTCCCACCAGGGGCTAAATTACCTATATAAGGTGTTGATTGGAAAATATTACAGACATCTTCCAAAGTAAATTCAATACCAGCTTCATGAGCCATAGCAGGTAGATGTAAACCTGCGTTGGTTGATCCACCTGATGCTGAAACAACCACAGCCGCATTTATTAGTGATTGTTTTGTAACAATATCCCTAGGTCTCAAGTTTTTTTCAATTAATTCCATAACTACTTTTCCACTTTCATAAGCATATTTATCTCTACTTTCATAAGGAGCTGGTGTCATAGCAGAACCTGGAAGAGCTAAACCAATAGTCTCTGAAACGCATGCCATGGTATTTGCGGTAAACTGTCCGCCACAGGATCCAGCAGATGGACAGGCAACACACTCAATGTCATGGAGTTCTTGGTCTGAAATCTTTCCTGTTGAATGTTTTCCAACAGCCTCAAAAACATCTACTATTGTTACGTCCTTATCCTTATAAACACCTGGTAATATAGATCCACCGTACATAAATACAGATGGCACATTAAGTCTTAGCATTGCCATCATTAAACCTGGCAAAGATTTATCACACCCAGCTAAACCAACTAAGGCATCATAACAGTGCCCTCTTACAGAAAGTTCAGTTGAGTCAGCTATAATCTCCCTACTAGTTAAAGAAGATTTCATTCCCTCATGACCCATAGCTATACCATCAGTAACAGTAATGGTGGTAAATTCTCTTGGTGTACCTTTTGCATCCCACACACCTTTTTTGGCTGATTGAGCTTGGCGAGAAAGTGAAATATTGCAAGGGGCAGACTCATTCCATGTGGTTACTACACCGACAAAAGGTTGTTTAATCTGTTCTTCGGTAATGCCCATAGCATAATAAAAAGCTCTATGTGGTGCACTTTTAGGACCTACAGAAACATGTCTACTTGGTAATTTGCTTTTATCAACCATTATTGAATATTAATTAATATACTATCAATTTTAGACAATTCCATATTAATTGAACTTTGTCTTTCTTTATTTTGATCAATTAGATCTTTTGGAGCTTTTGATACAAAATTTTCATTTGATAAATTTTTATCAATCGTATTTTTTTCTTTTTCCAAAGAGCTTTTATTTTCTTGAAGTTTTTCTTTGATTTTAGATTTATCAATTTGGCTAGTGGAAATTTCAAAATCAAACTCTTTAAAAGGTAAAGTAACACTATTGTCTTTATGGGATGATGAAAGTTTTTTTCTTGTTAAAAATTCAAATGTTTTTTTATTGTCTTCTAAAATTGTTTGAATTAATTGGTTTTTAGAAAAAATTTCTACAGTATCTTCTTTTTTGATTTCAAAAAGTTTTTCTATTGACCTGTATTCCTCTATAAAATCAATAAATAATTTTGTTTTAGATACATGTTCACTCTCTGTTTTTAGATCAACATAGTCCCACTGATGACTCATCAAGATATCTTTATTATTTTTACCCCACAATTTTTCAGTGATAAAAGGAATCACTGGATGTAAAAGTTGCAATAAAGAATTAAATACTAAATGAAAAGTTTGTTTGGTTTCATCTCTAAATTGATTGTCGTCTAAAAGATTTTTAGAAAGTTCAATATACCAGTCACAAAAAGTATGCCATGTAAAATGATATAGTTGATTAGCTACTTCATGAAAATAGTATTTCTCATAATTTTCTTGAACTTTTTTATATAACTCTTGAAACTCATTTATAATCCAAATATTAAAAATATGGTTAGGGTTAACTTTGCCATTATCTGTAAATGGATAAATTCCTTTAAATTCAGCAAACTTATAGGCATTGGTGATTTTAGTAACGAAGTTTCTATAACCAGCTATGCGTTGCTCACTTAACCTTACATCCCTTCCAGGTGTATTTAATGATGTTAGAGTAAAGCGAAGTGTATCTGCGCCATACTTGTCAATTATTTCTAAAGGATCTATGACATTACCTTTTGATTTTGACATTTTTTGACCTTTTTCATCACGAACGAGAGCATGAACATAAACAGTTTTAAAAGGTGTTTCTGACATAAATTTATTACCCATCATCATCATGCGGGCAACCCAGAAAAAGATGATATCAAAACCCGTAACTAGTACAGAATTAGGGTAAAATGTATCTAATGTTTGTTCTTTGTTGGGCCATCCCAATGTAGAGAAAGGCCAAAGAGCTGAGGAGAACCAGGTGTCTAAGACGTCTTGATCTCTTTTTAAAATTATTTTATCCGCTTTATAAAAGTCTACAGCTAAATTTTTCGCTTCTTCTTCAGTTTCTGCACAAAATTCTTTTCCATCAGGACCATACCAAACTGGAATTTGATGTCCCCACCATATTTGTCGAGAAATACACCATGGTCTTATATTTTCCATCCATTGAAAGTATGTTTTCTCCCAATTTGAGGGAAAAAATTTTGTATCACCGTCTTTTACAACTTTCATTGCCTGTTTTGCTAATTCTTCAGCATTACAAAACCACTGATGAGTTAAAAAAGGTTCGACAACAGTGTTCGAGCGATCACCATATGGTATTGTAGTTTTATAATCTTCAATTTTTTCTAAAAAACCTTTTTCTTTTAGTAAGTGAACAACTTTTTTTCTTGCCTCAAATCGATCTAAACCCTGAAATTCTTTTGGACAATTTTCGTTCAATGATCCATCCTCGTTTAGAATATTTAATAGTTCTAAGTTGTGCCTTTTACCGATTTCAAAATCGTTGAAATCGTGTGCTGGGGTAATTTTAACTGCACCACTTCCCATTTCCGGATCAGAATATTCATCAAATATAAGTGGAATAGATCTTGATGTTAAAGGAATAGTAAAAGTTTCTTTTTTTAATGAAGTATATCTACTGTCATTGGGGTTAACTGCTATAGCAACATCACCAAAAATTGTTTCTGGCCTAACTGTTGCAACAGTTATACTCTCAGAATTAGAGCTTGGATATTTTATATAGTAAATTTGGGTGCTTACATCCGTAGGAACAACTTCTAAATCAGAAATAGCTGTTTTAAATTTGGTATCCCAATTAACAAGAGCTTGATCTTTATATATCAACCCCTCTGTATATAATTTAACAAAAACCTTTCTAACTGCAGATGACAATCCGTCATCCATCGTAAATCTTTCCCTTGACCAATCACATGAACTACCAAGCCTTTTTAATTGATTTATGATTGTGGAACCCGAATATTCTTTCCACTCCCATATTTTTTCAATGAACTCTTCTCTTGTGAGATCTTTACGATAAATATTTTTCTCAGCTAAGTTTCTTTCCACAACCATTTGTGTCGCTATGCCTGCGTGGTCTGTTCCAGGTTGCCAAAGAGTATTAAATCCATTCATTCGGTGATATCTTGTTAAAATATCCTGAATAGTGTTATTAAGTGCATGTCCCATATGCAACGACCCTGTTACATTTGGGGGAGGTATACAAATAGAAAAGTTTTTATCAAAATTGTATTTAGGTTTAAAACATTCTTTGTCTAACCAAAGCTGATAAATTTCGTTTTCATATTCTTTTTTATTTTGAAATTCATCCATTTGCTAAAAAACAAATGGTTCGGATTGAACATATTTATAAATATAAGAAGAAGAAGCTTCATCTATAACAAACTTATTCGATTTGCCTCCTACTTTTATATATTTAACAATCTTATGTTTAAAATCTTGGTTATCAATTATACAAACTATCTCTGCATTATCAGATGCATTTTTAATTATATTTATGGGCTCTTCATCAAGTGAACCATTAATAATAATCTTTTGGTATTTTTTAATATTTGGCTTTTTGTTATTGAAAAATTCCTCTATCGTTAAATCTAATAAAGAGGCATTGAACAAACCGTCTTTTATACTATTTTTGAAAACTTCAGTCATTTGCATAGAAGACTCTATACAGTCAATATTAGAAGAAAATTGATTTATAATAGATGTTGATGTACCAAATCCAGAACCAATTTCTAAAATACTCTCATCATCAATCTCTCCCAAAGCTTGTAATAAATGAAATGATGTTAAAGGAGGTAGAATAAAGCGACCATCATCTAAAAATATAATCTTATCAGAGTAAGCCAAATGTTTATAAGATTTTGGATACAAGTTTTCTCTTGGAAATAATTCAATTTTTTCAATTAAAGATGAGTTTTTTATACGATTAGCTCTTAGTTGATTAAGAACCATATTTGTTCTTGCTTGTTCAAAATTCATGATAAAGTTTGATTTATAACAAAATTAATTGTTTTTCATAGATCATATTCGCCTCATATAAAATAATAGTGTAAATTAAACTATGAAATTTTTTAGTGTTTTTATTTTAATTACCTTTTGTTCATTATCCTATGCTCATCAACCTGTAATAAATGACTCAAACCCAAATAAACCTAATGAGGCATATCTAATAGAAAAACCAGAAATATCAAAAGCAATATACTCTAAATTAAATGGTGATCCACATTATTACTTAATAAATTCTGATCAGAAATTTAATTTTTATGTTGGTATTACTGTTCCAAAAATTGATGATTGTAATACATTTAGAAAGTTTTCATTTAGTATTTTAGAGGGTAAAGACCTTGAGTTAAGTGTCATCGAGGAAGTTGATGGTCAAAATTTTGAGTGGTGGGAATGGTATGAGCCTTATGGTAAAAAATGGTATTGGATAGGACCACAAATAGGTGAAGATTTTAAAAGTACAGTAACTTACGAACCAGGTTCTTACTACATTAAAGTTTTCAATGAAATTAATATGGGTAATTACGTTCTTGCAACTGGAGATATAGAAAAATTTGGACCTACTGTTATTGCCAAACTGCCATTAATAATGCCAAAGGTTAATAAATTTTGGGACAATGAACATTGTGTAAAATAAAGTTTTTCATAATATTCACAAATTAAAAAATACAAAATTCAATTTATTTGATAAGATAGAATCACCTAGAGGATAGGTTTAAGGATGGAGGTTAAAAAGATGAAGCCACCAAAGTAAGTAATTTAAGACATTACTTAACAAAATTTTTCTCATTATCTATTGCTTCTTTTACCTTTTAACATAACTAATCCTAATAAATTTTTTTATTTATATTGCTGTAATCTTTGAACAACTCTTGAATTTTTTATTTTAATTTTTATTTAATTTAAGGATTTAAATTTTCAATATAATTTAAGCGACCCAAGATTTCATCTCTGTCCATATAATAACCTTGAAGGTGCCTTTCTCCAGAATTGGCATCATATTCTTTTCTACCATGTAACACTCTTCTATTATTAAAACTAAAAATATCTCCGGCTTGCATACGAAAGTTAATTTCAAACCTCTGGTCATGAAGTAAGCTTAAAAGCTTTCTGTATGCTGAGTAAAAATGATCCATTTGATCAGGATGGCAGTCCATAACTCCCATGTAAGCAACGCTGAACCTAATATCATTATAATCATTATTGTGATCGAGAGTTATTATAGGTTTATGCATTACTCTAATTGTATTAGTTGTGTAGTCTCTATTTACAAATTTTACAGACGTATTAAGTAGTACGTCATAATCATTTGGGTGATTATTTTTTAAATAATCAATCACCTTAAAACCATCTACAGCAACTGACTCACCCCCAGTAGCATTATTTATTAAGCAGTGAAGAAACTGATATCCTGGAGCTATCTCATAATATGGTAAATCAATATGATTTCTTAGACCTGCAGCAGTATAAGCTGAATTATTAGGGTTAGGTATATCAATGACCTCGAATGGTGTTTTAAAAAAAGTTTCTCGAGTGTGACTTATATTTTTCAGGATATCAAAACCAGAATTTACATCTGTTGGAGCATTTTTAACAATTGAAATACCAAAAAAATGTAGTTGCTGTAACCACTTTTTTAAACCATCATCACTACTAATTATTTCGCTGTAATCTATTTGAATATCAGTAAATCTATCTTGCATGGATTTATCCCAAATCCTATATGGTGAAACGTACTCTCGACTGTGTTTTAAAGAATAACAATTATGTCTCAACCAATCTCTCTCATAAACACTTTTATGCCCTCCCTCACTCCATTCAATCTCAAGATTACCTTCACTATTTAGAGAGTAATTTTTAGGGTGAATATCTTCAGATACATCAAGCAAATTAAAAGTTCGTTCACGAGCTGTTGGATGCACTTCAGAGGGACAATTATCTCTCAACCATAAGAAATTATATTTACTTTTAAAACCATCACTCCAATCGACCAAAATAGACTTGTTATTTTTATCGATTGTTTTAATTGAAAGATTTTCGCTCATATTAAAATTTATTAAATGTTTTATTCCAATTAGGAAAATTATTTCTTTGATATTTATTCAAAGTTTTCATGATTTCAATCAAAAAAATATCTCTTTGCACCTCTAGATCTTTAATAGTGTATTTTCCTGCCTGTTTTTTTGTGCCTGAAATCATTAATTTTTTTAGTTTTGCATCAAGTTTTGGCGCCTTTAATTTAGTCCAAGGTAATTTAAGAGCAGGTCCAAACTGCTCTAACATGTGTTTCATACCAGTTTGCCCTCCTGCAAGATGAAAAGTTAGACAAACACCCATAAAAGACCATCGTAATCCAGGTCCATAAACAATCGCATCGTCAACATCTTGAGTTGAAGCAATGCCATCTTTAATTATGTGAAGTGCCTCTCTCCAAAGAGCTTCCTGTAAGCGATCAGATATATAACCCTCAATTTCTTTTTTTACAATCAAAGGCTTCATTCCTATTCCCTCGTAAAACTTCTTAGCTCTGGTAATTGTGTTTTTCTTTGTTTGCTTTCCTGATACCAACTCGACAAGAGGTAATAAATATACAGGGTTAAATGGATGTCCTATACAAACTCTTTCTGGATAATTACATAAAGATTGAATTCTTGTAGGCAAAAGTCCTGATGAACTAGACGCAATGATTATATTTTTTGGCAATAATTTATCTATATCTTTAAGAAGTTTCTTCTTTAACTTTTCATTCTCTGGGGCATTTTCTTGGACAAAGGTGGTTGAATGAAGAGACTCTCTGAGATCAGAATAAATTTTCAAATTACTAAGTTTTGCATTTTTATTTAAACCTAATCTTTGAAGGCTCTTTAAAGCTGTTTTAGTGTTTGATAATAGTTGCTTTCTTGCCTTAACACTTGGATCATAAGCATTAACAATTAGACCACATGCTAGCATTCTAGCAGCCCATCCAGCGCCAATGACGCCAGCACCAACTATCGTGACAATCTTTTTTTTAATCAACTTTTAAAAATATATTAACTCATAAATATTAAATTATGATATTTTTTTTGTATGATTATATACATTTGTAAGTTTCTTCATCTTATATCTCTGTTTATTGCTGGAGGAGGAGGTATTGGTAGTGCTGTTATACAATCTATATATAAAAAAGAAGGTAAAGTGCCTGAGCCTCATTTGGCTAAAGGTTTTAAGGTTTTAGCATTTTTATCTTTATTAGCTATCATCACAATGTGGGTTACTGGAATTATTTTGCTATTGGTAATATACGGCTCATTTAATTTAGGTTGGACTTTTCATATGAAATTATTTGGAGCTAGCTTAATTCTAATCACAGCCATATTCATAAATATGCATTTATATGTATCAGCTAAGAAAAACCTATCACCCAATCAAAAATATATTAAAAATTCTGGGTCTGTGTCTAGATTGGGCCTGATTCTTGCCATAGCTGGTGCAATAGGATCTTTTGTCTGACCTTATTTATTTTTTTTTAGTTTATGGTATTTTTTTGTAAATGAAAGTTGACTTAGACAAATGGCATCATTGTGACGTTGATAAAGAAGAATTTGTAAAGCTTCTTAAGAAGTCGGATTATCAAGGTTTTAAACACATGTTTATTTTCTTTGGGTCTTTAACTGTATTCGGTGTTTTAGCTTATATGACATGGGGTACTTGGTGGTCTTTATTATTTTTTTTAATTTATGGAAATATATGGAATTGCGCAGATCCTATTTGGCACGAAACTGGACATAAAACAGCTTTTAAAACGAACTATTGGAATAACTTTTTTTATCAAATTGGTAGTTATATGAATGGTTTTGAACCAGTAAGATGGAGATGGTCACATTTTCGTCATCATGGTTATACTTACTTTGATGATCCTCTTGATTTTGAAATAGCAATTAGAAGACCAACTGATGTTTTTTACTTTTTCAGTTTATTCATACCTTTCTTTGACATAATTAATTTTAAAAAAACAACTCAATACGAAACAATTCTTCATGCTTTAGGCAAAAAAACAGAAGTAATGAAACAAGTAATTCCTGAGAGAGAACATCAAAAATGTATAAACTCTTCAAGATTACACGTTGGTATTTGGATCTTATTAATAACTATATCAATTGCTTTTCAGTCTTGGTTACCGGTTTTATATTTTTTACTTCCAAACTTTTATGGGATAACACTCAAAAGACTTTTTGGATTAACTCAACACACTGGGTTAAAAGATAATATTAAAGATCACAGATATAGTACTAGAACAATGCATTTAAACCCGATCTTCAGTTTTTTATATTGGCAGATGGAATATCATATTGAACACCATATGTTCCCTACTGTGCCTTCGCATAACTTGCCTAAACTGCACCAATTAGTTAAAGATCAGATGCCACCAGCTAAGAAA
>Ga0208624_1000684_pt1 | contig 16886 bp, 13 predicted proteins | sample Knorr_S23_td_DCM_FD_185607 | JGI IMG/M metagenome (GOLD analysis project Ga0208624, IMG submission 185607) | Marine microbial communities from Southern Atlantic Ocean transect - Knorr_S23_td_DCM_ad_71m_LV_A (SPAdes) (version 2) | ecosystem: Environmental > Aquatic > Marine > Oceanic | place...
TACATTGGCATCGCGAAACGGTAACCAGCCGACAATGCCCTTAACGAAAGGATTCTCTTCAGCGAGCTTAAGTAGCCACTCAGTTTCTTCCAGGGTTTGCTGTGCTTGAACGGCTATGCAGCCATCGATCTGGTTGCCCTCAAGGATGGGTTCTAAATCACGGGGAAGGAAGTCTCTCTTAATGGCCTCATGAGCCTCCGTCATCCAAGGGTAGGCTTCTCGGCTGTAATTCCAAAAGTGCTGATGGGAATCTATTTTCATGCGTGGGGAACCATACGATTGAATGTTCGGATCAAGATCTCAAGTGGTAAGAATCACAAGCCTTTGCGATTCGATAGAGACGATCAAATCGGCTATTGAGTTTTAGGATCCAGAACGCACATTCGCCCTCATGCCTCGACAAGCTATATTCATTCTTACGGATACTCAGGGAACGGATGTGATCGGCTGCTATGGGCGGCCCGAGATGCGGACGCCGAATATCGATCGGATGGCGTCAGAGGGAATCCGTTTCGACCGCGCCTATTCCGCGCAACCTGTCTGCGGCCCCGCACGGTCGGCTCTATTCACTGGTTTGTATCCTCATTCCAATGGCGTCTTAGGGAATGACATGGCTCCGTCGATTGACGCCCAAACGATTGGCCAGAGACTGGCTGCTGCTGGCATTCGAACAGGATATGTTGGTAAATGGCATTTGGATGGAACCGATTATTTCGGAAATGGAGTGTGTCCTGAAGGCTGGGATTCGGCTTATTGGTTCGATGGGCGTTGCTATCTCGATAGCCTAGCCAGCAAAGAGGAGCGGGACTTTTCCCGGCTTGTCCCGACGGCCAAGGATATGCGGGATCAAGGTTTGGACGAGACCTTCACCATGGCTCATCGGAGCGTCGACAAGGCCTTGGAGTTTATTGAGAAACATCGAGATGAGGACTTTTTTCTAGTGGTTTCAATAGATGAGCCGCATCACCCTTTCATTTGCCCAGCGGAGTTTCTTGAGGAGTTCGAGGGATTTGAATTCAAAATGGGGGCTAATGGAAATGACGATTTGCTAGACAAGCCTCAATCGCAACGAGATTGGGCCGAGCACGTTAAGGCGCATATGGGTGATGGCAAAGTGTTCCGTCTAGATCCGTTCTTCGCCTGCAATAGCTATTGCGACTATGAGATAGGTCGAGTTTTTAATGCCATTGATAAGTGGATACCGGAGGCCATGACCGTTTATTCTTCGGACCATGGAGACATGCTGGGGGCCCACCGCCTCTTCGGAAAAGGTCCCGTTATGTATGAAGAAATCGCCAAGATTCCGTTCGTGGTTCGCTGGAGGGAAGCGGCTCCAGCAGGGTCGATCGTGGATCGGCCGATATCCCATATCGACCTGATGCCGACTTTTCTCGAGTTTTTCGGGCAAAGCCAGCCAGAGATTTTGCAAGGGGAGAGTTTGTTATCGATATTCTGTAGCCCAGAAGCATGCGATCGGGAAATGGCATTTCTCGAGTTCAATCGCTTCGAGGTTGATCATGACGGTTTTGGGGCATTTTCTCCCACCCGCTGCGTAACTAGCCGGCGATACAAATTGGCCATCAATTTGACGGATAAGGACGAGCTATACGATTTGGAGAACGATCCCTACGAAATGGGCAATCTCATTGATGACGATGCTCACTCCCCTGCCCGAGACGAACTGCATGCGGAAATCATCGCTTGGATGAATCGAACGCGGGACCCATTCCGTGGGCCTCAATGGATCAATCGCCAATGGAATGGCGATTCTGCGAGTAGTTGGGGAGGCCACACGCGGCCTCGACCGCAAGACGGGATCAATCCGCACACCTTGCTATACGATACTGGGGAGCCAATCGATCGTCTAGAATATCCGAAGCACTAAGCCAAGTCGCGCGGCTCTTCAGGCCGCGGCTTCGATTAAAGGCAGGGATAGAGGCGTCTCGGTTGCTTGAGGACAAGCAACCCTACCTAACTCACCTATATCCGTTCGATCGATACGCTGAGGATTTTGACTTCGTTGAGGGGCTTGTCGTCGGAGGCTGTTTCAACTTCTTGGATCGCCAGGACTACGTCCATGCCTTCGATTACCTTGCCGAAGACCGTATGCTTGCCATCGAGCCAATTGGCGCCGTCGGACTTGGTCACAATGAAGAATTGCGAGCCGTTAGTATCTGGTCCGGAATTAGCCATGCAAAGTGTGCCGTATTCAACTTTGGCGATCAAATTCGGCTGTTCTACCGCTGCATCGGTTTGAAGCATTTCCTGCAGCTCCTCCACGGTCCTTCCGATCAAGGGGGTTGGTGAATTGGCTGCCCTTATTTCATCGAAAATAGCGGCGACATCGGGAATTGGGCTTTCGCCTTGGTGTTCCTGAAGGTGGGGCATGAGAAGGGCTTGGAAGCTGGCGTTGGCCGCTTCCTCGGTTTCGATTTCGCCAGTGATCTTAGTTAGAGTCGACTGGAATCGTGTTAGCTTTTCTTCGGATCCAAGAAGAGATTGCAATTCTTCGATAGTCTTGCCGATCAGCGGCTCAATGCTTTGAGCGGATTGAATTTCCTCAAATAGAGCGGCGATATCCTCGATTGGGCTTTGGCCTTGATGCTCCATTAGGTGTGGGCGTAACAGTTTACTAAATACGGCGTTAGCGGTTTCAGGATCTAAAATCTCGCCTTCGAGAGGAACTACGGAACCTTCGAAACATTCGTCTTGGAATTGATAGCCAGGCCCTCCGGTTCCCGTTCCAAGCGGGCATCCGCCCTGTATCATGAAATCCCTTATTATTCGGTGAAAAGTAAGCCCATCGTAGAAAGGTTCGCTTTTCTCCTCTCCTTCAGGACTCGTCCAGGTCTTGCTTCCTTCGGCCAGTCCGACGAAATTCGCTACTGTGATCGGAGTTTTTTCCTCGAATAGCTCGATCACCATCTCGCCTTGAGTCGTTTCCATACGGGCAACAAGCGTCGTTGTTTTTTGCGAACATCCGGCGAGGAAAGATAGAACGGCGATGGAAGCGATCGCGCAGGCTTTGATACGAGAAATCTTCATAGGGCTCGGAGTAAGGGGGCACTTGTTATTGGGAGCAACAGCAATCTGGGATGGAGTAGGAATCGAGCTTATCGTGGCTAGGTTTCTTGTGTTACAAACATTCTTTTTGTAGGAGCGGCTTTGGGCCGCGCGTTGGTGGATCTTGATGAATCGCGGCGTAAAGCCGCTCCTACGCCGGAATCACCGTAGAGCTCGCATTAGCCGTTAGTTTGAACTACTCCAAAAGCTCCGCTAGTTTAGCCTCCAGGGCTTCACCTCTCAAATTTCGGCCAATGATGCGTCCATCGGGATCCATGAGAAAGCTCATGGGTAGGGCCGTCACATTGTAAGCAGCGGCAAGTGGAGATTGCCATCCCAGGGAATCCGAGATTTGCGGCCAAACCACGCGATCCTTTTTCGAGGCCATTTCCCAGATCTGTCTGCTGTCGTCCAAGTTGACCGCGAAGATGGCGAAGGGATGGTCTGCATATTTCGGCAAGAGCTGGTTGTAGAGTCGGTTTTCGACGCGACAGGGAACGCACCAAGATGCCCAGAAATCGACCAGTACATACTTCCCGCGAAAGTCGGCCAATGAGTGGGATTCCCCATCCATAGATCGACCCGAAATCGGGGAACCGAAGGCTCCTAAAGCGGTGCGAGCGAATCGTTCCAGCCGCGTGTGCATGCTGGCGGTGATGGCGAGCTCGAAACGCTCTTCTGCGAATGCGTTCACTTTTCCCTGGAGTTCCTGCAGACGATAATCTGGATCCCACCGAAGGGAGGTTGCGTAGAGAGCGATAGAGTCACCGATTCGATCGATACTGAAATCGTTAAGTTCTCGCCTATGGGCTGCGAAGCCTTGAACTTCAGCTTTTGCCAATCGGGTCATCAGTTCTGGTGGAGCGCTGGGATTTTCTTTGGCGGCGTTGAGTTGGGCCCGAGGAGGGTAGACGAGCCGAGTTAGCGAGTCTTTGCGAAAGGCTTCGTAAGCTCGCAAGTCCAGCGTATCGGGCGATCCCGTGACTGAATAGCCAGTTGGGTCGTTTGGATCGGCGACAATTTCAACGTTTTGATTTTGATCGATGGCGAGACCAAGTACCCGGCCAGTGGGAAGATCTAGTGAAAAGAGGCCGGGTTCGCCAGAGAAGCTCTGCCGAAAGACCCCATCTGCGGCGACGGAAATGCGCCCTTCTTCCGATCTCGTCTTCGAATCGATATCGACTCGGCTTAGGGCAAGTTCGGTCCCGGCTGCCCCACTTCCAATGTTTCCCGAGATCGAAAAGCCTGCCCAAACTGGAAGGGTGAATAAAGTGAATGCCAAGGGAGTCAGTCTGCGAATGCAGCTGAGTACCGCTCCAGATACAGATTTCAAGGGATACGAACGTGATTGAACCATAATCGGTGCGGTATCTTCTTCTTACGTTCTAGGACCGGCTTCAATTTCAATACGCACCAAATTAGACAATATCATCCGCCAAAAAGAATGATCAAATGGCCCTCTCTCAGATCCAATTGGAGCGAGGCGGCCAATCCCAGGCGACATCGGTTCGGTGTCATCTGGCAATGGCGAACGCTGAGAGCTTGGATTCTGAGACGCATTGCCTTGGGCAAAGGGGCCGAAACGGGTTTGATCGGCGTTGATCGCCACCAGACGGGTCCTTAACTCGCGCTGGCGTCAAGTCGCCTTGTTTAAGCCCGTTTCGGCCTCCGCTACTTACTCATTCTTTTTGGCGGATGGCATAAGATCTTGAGGTGCCTTAGATAATGGCAGTAATTCGAAACCCTAAGCCGTTAGCTCTCCTTCGAACCCATTCCTGCACGATGCCAATCAAACCTTCTCTATGCATTGCCGCGCTCTTCGCCAGTTTTGGAGCAACTGCTTGGGCCCAAATGATGAGTCCTTCTGAGATACTGCAGGAAATCAGCAAACTCGAGCGAGTGGGATCGGTTCTGCACGTAGCTGCCCACCCTGACGACGAAAATACCACGCTACTTACCTACTTAGCTCAAGAAGAGCGTCTCGAGACAGCCTATTTGTCTCTTACTCGTGGCGGGGGCGGCCAAAATCTCATTGGCTCTGAGCTCAAAGAGGAACTGGGGCTGATTCGGGCCAATGAGCTTCTGCAGGCTCGAAATATCGATGGAGCCAATCAGTTGTTTACTCGAGCCCGGGATTTTGGCTATTCCAAAGGGCCCGAGGATACGCTAGAGAACTGGGAGGAAGACGAGGTCCTTGGCGATGTCGTTTACGCGGTTCGCTATTTCGAACCTGATATAATTATTACCCGATTCAATCCTGCTGCTGGCCCAACGCACGGACATCACACGGTTTCCGCCCAGTTGGCGCTGAGAGCATTCAAGCTGGCTGCAGATCCGAACGCCTTTCCTGAGCAGCTCGAAAAATTGGATACGCATCAAGCGAAACGGATCTTTTGGAATGGCTTTGGCCAGAGGCGCGGCGGGCCTGCGAGTTCCAATTTGCAAAACGAATCCCGCGAAGTCGTTAGCTTGCAGATAGGAAGCTACAATCCGCTATTTGGAGAATCCTACACCGAGATTTCAGCCCGCAGCCGAAGCATGCACAAGAGTCAAGGTTTTGGACGGGCTGGCAGGCGCGGATCGCAAGTGGAAAGGCTCGTACTGCTTGATGGGGCTCCCGCAGAAGGCGACTTTCTTAAAGGCGTGGATACGACTTGGGACGGCTATGCAAATGGACGATCGATATCGGAGCGTATCCAAAATATAAAATCGAACTTCGATATAGCCGCGCCTTGGCGATCTCTGCCGGAATTGCTGAAATTGAAGGACGAGTTGGGGGAGCTGCCGAATTCCCGGTTCGCTCGAAGGAAGCAAGCTCAGCTGAAAAGGATAATCGCGTCATCCATGGGACTGCATTTGGAAGCCCGAAATGAGGATGCCCATGTTTTGGCAGGAAGCGAGATTGGCATCAGCGTGGAGCTAGTCAATCGATCGCCCGCAAGCGCTCGCTTAACAGGATTGGAAGCCACCTCCTTTGATAGTTCCGTTTGGCCTGATCGCAGATCGGTAGTTAGCAAGGATGATTTGAATATAGCCCTACCGGCGAATGAGGTGGAGACGGTTTCATTGGAGGCTAGCTTGCCTACTGATGTCCCCTATACTCAACCCTATTGGCTAGAAGAAACTCCCAGCATTGGAATTTACAAGCTGAGGAACCGTCGACTGCTGGAGGTGGAGTCATTGCCGGATCCAATATCAATCGTCGCGAAAGTGGAAATCGATGGACATATTGTAGAGTTCGAGGCTCCACTGATTAAGGTGACGAGCGATCCTGTCAAAGGAGAGGTTCGAGAGCCGGTGGCGATTCGCCCAGCCTTGGCGTTGAAGCCCGAGAGCGCTGTTACGCTCTTTGAAGATCGAGAGCCGAAGGAAATAGCGGTTAGCATAACCAGTAATTTTGGCCCGATCTCGGGCGTTCTGGAGGCGAGCGTCCCGAACGATTGGAAGGTAGAGGTAGCCGATCCAAAATTCTCTCTCGGGGGTGGAGGAGACTCATCGGTGCTCCTCGCCCGAGTGACGCCACCGAAAACCTCCTCGGAAGCAACCATCGCCTTCACCGCGGTTTCATCAGATGGCCAGCGATTCGATTCCAGTCTTAAGGAAATCTACTACGATCATATCGGCAGGCATCCACTGCTTGGAAAAGCTGAGACTAAACTGACTCGACTGGAATTGAGCCGGGGGGGAACAAGAGTCGCCTGCGTGCTTGGAGTGGGGGATACCGTTCCGGACACATTGGATCGAATCGGCTACACGGTTGATCGGTTTATGGTGGACGAAATTTCCGAGGAAGCGATCGCAGGTTACGACACCGTGATTTTGGGGCCTCGGGTCTTCGACGCTTTCGCGGGACTAGACAAGAAGTTTGACGCCCTGATGGATTACGTGGAACGTGGCGGCACTTTGATATCCCAGTACAGCACCACGAGCTTCCGGGCGAAATCGAGATTCACGGCTCCATTCCCAATCAGGCTTTCCAGAGAGCGAGTTTCCGAGGAAAAGGTCCCCATGAAGATTCTCAGTCCCGAGCATCCGGTATTCAATTCGCCTAATCGAATTCTTGATAAAGACTTTGATGATTGGATACAAGAGCGCGGCCTATACTTTGCCAGCAGCTGGGACGAAGCTTATGAGCCGCTGCTTTCAGCCCACGACAGAGGCGAGCCACCGAGGAATGGCGGGCTTCTCGTAGCGCGGTATGGCAAGGGATGGTATGCTTACACTGGGCTTTCATTTTTTCGCCAATTGCCTGAGGGAAACCCTGGAGCGATTCGGCTTTTCGTTAATTTAATCTCGCTAGGACATGGAACCGGATCCGGAAATTGAAATCGCCAAATCGGTCAAGAAGGAGAGCTCCAAAGGTTGGACGGAGCTTTATCTAATCGTGGTAGGAGTATTGGTGGCCCAAATAGCGTTCTTCGTTTGGCTGACCAAGACCTTCGATTAGAGCGAATCTGCACCTATGAATCCTATCGATATAGCCACCATTGGGGTTACTCTGATCGCCATCGTATTCTTCGGCGTTTGGAAAACGCGTAATGACCGCAAGTTGGATGAGTTTCTAAAAGGCAATTCCAATAATTGGGGAACGATTGGCTTGTCGGTGATGGCGACTCAGGCCAGCGCGATCACGTTCCTGTCGACGCCAGGTTTGGCCTATGACAGCGGAATGGCATTCGTGCAAAACTACTTTGGCATGCCGCTGGCCCTAATCCTGATAGCCGCGGTGTTCGTGCCCATGTATTACAAGCTCGAGCTCTGCTCCGTGTATGAGTTTCTCGAGCACCGATTCGACTCCAAGACTAGGACTTTGGGAAGCTCGATTTTCCTGATCCAACGAGGATTTTCGGCGGGCATAACGATCTACGCGCCATCGATCATCCTAACAAGCGTCCTCGGATGGGATATGAATACAACGGTTATCGGGGTCGGGCTAGCTGTTATTGTTTACACTGTGACCGGTGGCTCTCGCGCAGTGAGCGTTACTCATAAGTATCAAATGACCGTGATTCTTACTGGCATGGCTATCGCCTTTGGGATAGTTGTATACAAAATCATGGGACACGCGGGATTTAGGGAGAATCTTAGCATCGCTGGAGCATTGGGTCATTTGAACGTTGTCGATTTGTCCTTCGATTTGAATAAGCGATACACGATTTGGTCCGGTTTGCTGGGCGGTTTCTTCCTCTCTCTATCGTACTTTGGGACGGACCAATCACAGGCTCAACGTTACATGTCGGGGCAGTCAGTGCGCGAAAGTCGCCTCGGCCTGATGTTCAATGCATTACTCAAAGTCCCCATGCAGTTCCTGATTCTTCTGCTTGGCGTGCTGGTATTCGTTTTCTACCAGTGGGAACGTCCTCCAGCGACCTTCCTGCCGGAATCCATGACTGAGATTGCGGAGTCAGTGGATGCCAATGCCTACCGGGAATATGAGCTTAGATTCGAGAATCGGTTTCAGGAGCAGAGAAGCGCTATCGAAGGTTACGTCGGAGCCCTGAGAAATGGAGAACCAGGCGAGGCGGAATCTTCGAAGATGGAGCTGCAGAACGCCAGTCTGGCGGTTAAGAAGGAGCGGTCTCAGCTCAAGGATCATATCGCTCGGGCCACAGGCCAGGAGAGCATGAAGGAAACTGATTACGTATTCATCCATTTCGTTCTTAATGAGCTGCCGATCGGACTGATAGGGCTGCTTATCGCAGTTATATTGAGCGCGGCAATGTCCTCGACGGCATCCGAGCTTAGCGCTTTGGCGACGATCACCACTGTCGACTTTTATCAACACCACTTCGTGAAGGGCCGGGGTGAGCGTCATTACATGAAGGCGTCCAGGACCTTTACGGCCATGTGGGGTGGCTTGGCTATTCTCTTTGCCCTTTTCGCCAGCATGGTAGAGAGCTTGATAGAGGCGGTCAATATTGTGGGATCCTTGTTTTATGGTACGGTTCTAGGGCTATTCCTGGCGGCCTTCTTCATCAGGAGAATTGGAGCCCATGCCGCATTTATCGCAGCTATCATCGCCCAGTTCTCCGTGCTGTTTCTCTATTTCACCGACCTAGCGCAAATCGGATATCTCTGGTATAATTTAATAGCCTGCTTATTAGTGGTTGTCATCAGTTATTCAATACAACTGGTGATAGGTAAAAAGGAGGTATAGTGCCGGAACCTGTCATTTGTTTCGGACAGCAGCCTTGCGGGATTTTCCCGAATCGATTTTTGTTTGCGAAAATCAAGACGGCCAAAAGATTGCGGAGGGAGATTGGCGGAAGGGTAGTATTTTTCGTCCACGACAGCGATCATGACCACCGGGAAACCTGTGTCTCTCTTGTCAATCGCCATACGGGCAAGACGGAACGTTTGAACTTCGAGGTCTCCAACAAGATTCAGAAGCTTTATTCCCCCTTGTATTGCAAGACGATAAAACCCGGCTGGAAGGATAAGATGAAACGCTGTTTACCTAACTTGGTGGACCGCGAACTTGTAGACGTGTTCGATTCCGTGGATACCAACAATGTCGCTGAGTTTTGTTTGCAGATGTACGAGAAGGTTGGATTACTTAAGGATGTGGAATTGCAGCGGTCGAGTGATCCTGATTTTCGCTCTTCCGCGATTGATATAGACGACTACTTCGTGGATACTCCCTATCAAGGAGAGAACGTGAGGGCTCGTTATCGGGATGGAAAGTATGGCCTATTCAAGGGTGGCGGCCGATTCATCGATGTCCACGTTGGCGAGGTAACCAAGAAGATGATCAGCCCGGCCAGAGATACCCGATTAAAGTGGATGCAGTCCGTGATTAGATGTACCCACTACGTTGCCGGAGAAGGGGAAATCCAGTATTTGAATCAATCGGATGCCCCCGAGATTGAGTTTGTGAAGCGTGATTTTATTGAAAACTCGGGAGATGCCCATGCAGAGTGTCGACATGACTGGTAAGCGAATCCTAGCTTTTGGAGCCCATCCCGACGACATTGAATTCGGTTGTGGGGCCGTATTGCTTGATGCCGCGGAGAAGGGGGCTTCAATTGATTTAGTCGTTCTTTCAAAAGGGGAGGCAGGTACTCACGGCAATCGCTCCGTTCGAGAGAAGGAGGCGTTAAAAGCGGCTGAAATGATTGGGGCCCAAGTTCATTTTCCGTCGACTGCAGGGGACACGAGACTGAGATCGGATCTGGAAATCACATTGATGGCGGCGAAGACCATACGTCGATGTAAACCGGACATCGTCTTGGCTCCCTCCGGACATTTAAATCAGCATCCGGATCACCGGGAAACCAGCATCATCGCTCGAGACGCCAACAGGCTAGCCCGATACGGAAAAACGCCAGGACTGGAAGGATTGGATCCCCATGCGACTCAGGCCCTGTTGTTTTTCGACATTTCGAGCGAATCGCCTGGCTGTGATGGAATGATCCCTTTCCTCGTCGATGTATCGGGGCAAGCCGAACGTTGGAAAGACCTGATGGCTTGCCACGAAAGCCAAACGGGCAATCTGGATTATGTTGACTTGCAGCTTTCTCGAGCGCGGACGCTAGGCATTCCGTCCGGAGTCACGTATGCGGTCCGACTCTATTCTGAAGGACCGCTTCTGTGGAGTTCGATTGCAGGGGTTGCCGATGCGAGCGCGCCGCGACTCTAATTTTCTCAGATCCAATGAGGGAGAAGCTGAACATCGCCTTGCTTTGCCATCCTACCGTTGGCGGCAGTGGTATTTTGGCGACAGAACTAGGTCACCGTCTAGCCGACTTGGGGCATAATATCTATTTGGTATCCGAGCGACCGCCCTTTCGGCTCGATGACAGTCATCCTAATATCCATTTCTGCGAATCGACCCCTGTGGAATTCCCTTTGTTCAAAAGTCCGGACCACACCTTGCCGCTGGCCACGCGAATCGCTGAAGTCTGTCGCAATCATCGAATCGATATCACGCATGCCCACTATGCCATCCCCCATACGGCTGCTGCGTGGATCGCCAAAGAACTGATTGGAGAGGCGTCGCCACCAACAGTGACGACGCTGCATGGCACGGACATCATTTATCTGGGCGCGAAAGAGGAATACCGACCACTACTGCAACACGTACTCAATGCCTCGGATCGAGTTACCTGTGTTTCCAGAAACCTGAAAGAGCGCACCGAAGCCCTCTTTTCTCTGGATAAGGAAATCGCGGTCATCCCGAACTTCTACGAACCTAAATTGGTATCCAGATCCAGAGAGGGTTTAAGAGAGTCGTTGAAATGCGGCGACGAGCCTTTGGCGATACATGCTTCCAATCTACGTACTATTAAACGAGTCGACCTTTTGCTTGAAGGCTTCAAACGGGCATTGGGCGAATGCGATGCTCGTTTGCTAATCCTGGCTGGAGCGGACGCCGCACGAATTGAACCGGAAATTCAAAAGCGGGATTTGCAAAGCAAAGTGATTATTCAAAGTGGGGTGTACGAGGTCGATGAATACTACGCGGCTGCGGATTTCACTCTCTTTTCTTCGGAATATGAAAGCTTTTGCCTCGGGATTCTTGAGGGTATGCGTCATGGCAAGCCAAGTGTTTCCTTCGATGTCGGCGGAATTCCTGAGGTCGTGGAAGCCAATGTAACCGGGATATTGGCCCCCTTTGGCGATGTCGACGGACTTGGGAAAGCGATCGCCTCCTTAGCGAATGATGTCGAGCTCCGTGAACGCATGGGTAAGAAGGCAGAGCAGCGAGCCCGCGAGCGCTTTTCGGCTGAGACCGTTGTTGAATCTTATTTGGACATATACCGGCAGGAGTTGGCGAGAGCGTAGTTTTTTGAATCGCTTGATTGCATTTTCAATCGCGCTGATCAAAATCGGGTCTATAAAATCGTGGTTCTTCATTATCCCCTTCTTGGCCACCCTATCGCTGGCTGCCCAAACCTATCCACCAAAGGATTGGCAAATAAAGACGGCTGTACTGGCAGCTCCTGAGCATGAGCGTGAAAATGCTACCGTGATGGGCTACACAAGCGACGGCGAGCTGACTACCCAACGAGAGGGAAGCAATGATCTAATCTGTCCAGCGGATGATCCGGCTCGCAAAGGATTTAGCGTTGCTTGCTACCACGATAGCCTCGAGTCGTTCATGGCCCGAGGCCGGGCGCTCCATGGATTATGGATGCGGGCACACGCCGGGCCCATATCATGATCACTCCGCCGAAGAATAAGTAGGTCTCTCATTTCCCGATAGCGGTGATTGGGGTTTCTTTGAAGTAGCAGGTGATATCACGCCTACGTGCAGCTACGGCGGCGCAAGCCGCGTGCCCATGTTAAAAGTAGAACAGTCATCCTGCCTGTTTCAAAAGTATAGATCACAGGCTGGAAGCCTTTGCTACCTTTTGCGGGCGCTCGGAGATCGCCCGCTACCACAAATGCCACGGACGGGTAGCGAGGTGTTCTAATCGGCCATTCCTAAAGCTTGGCTTCCAGGGCTTCTTTTGAAATGACGCCGGAATGGCGCCAGGTTTCCTTGCCATTTTCGAAGAGAATAAAAACCGGTACGCCTTCAATTGAGTAGGCTTTAGCTAATTCAGGGCTGGCATCTACATCGATTCGCAGAATTCGGGCCCGATCGGACACTTCGTCTTCGAGCTCATCGATTATAGGGGCCATTTGTTTGCACGGGGCGCACCACTCGGTTTGGAAATCAGCTAATACGTGATCATTGTTTCGTAGCTGCTTTTTGAAGTCAACCAATGAAACACCGGGCGCTTTCTTGACGCTTTCGGTGTCAGGCTTGACGGTCGGCAAGTTGGCCCGATTCCAGGCTCCCATGCCGCCCTCGAGATTGTAGACTTCGCTAAAACCGTTTTTGCCCATAATTTGGGCGGCTCTCGAGCTGCGACCGCCGGATCGACAATATACGTAAACAGGCTTGTCCTTCTGCATCAAATTCAGCTTCCGCTCGAAGTCCTCATCATAGATATTAAGGATGCTTGCTCCAGCGATGTGGCCTTGAGCAACCTCGTCTGGCGTGCGCACATCGAGAATGATGCCGTTGTTCTGAATTACCAAGGCCTGAAACTCAGTTACAGACACGCCTTCAATTTTGATTTCCGCGAATGCCGTAGTGATATTTAAAATGGCTACGGCCACCAGGTTAGCGTTTCGAACTTTCATAGCCATAAATTTATTTTAGGGCAAACATTGACCGGTGGAATGGGGAAAGGCGATTCAAATTAGCGCTTCGAGATTGAATGGCTATCGATTCGTCGCATTATATGGCACGATTCCGGGGCATCGTTTTCCGAGAAAAGAGGATTAATTTTTATGAACTACAGACGAATGGGTCGAACTGGTTTGAAAGTATCTGAGTTGAGTCTCGGGACTATGACCTTTGGAACGTATACCGAAATCTCGGAAGCGGAGCGAATGCTGAGCCTAAGTTTCGATGCCGGTATAAATTTTATTGATACCGCGGATGCTTATGGTGGGGGGCAATCCGAGGAAATGTTGGGACAGCTCCTCGGAGCTCGGAGGGAAGATGCGATTTTGGCTACCAAGTTTTTCAATCCGATGGGCTCGGGAGTCAACGATTCCGGAATGAGTCGGGTGCGAATTTTCAAAGCGATTGAGGCTAGTTTAAGGCGTTTAAAGACCGACTATATCGACCTCTACTATATTCATCATGTCGATACGCAGACGCCATTGGAGGAGATGCTGGAAGCATTGAATGACTTAGTTAGGTCCGGAAAGGTCCGTTATGTCGCGTGCAGCAATTATGAGGCTTGGAGACTAATGGAGTCTCTTTGGATTAGCGATAGTCGTGGGTGGGCTCGTTTCGAGTGCTATCAGCCTCAGTACAACTTGCTAACTCGCGATATTGAGGAAGAACTGGTTCCGCTATGCCAATACAAGGGGCTTGGTGTCGCAGTCTGGAGCCCGCTCGCCAACGGCTTGTTGACGGGCAAGTACAGAGGCCGGGGAGGCGAGATCGATGGAACGCGTTCTGCGGATAAGTGGGTGTTTAATCCCCAATTCTTCGCTCCCAATGCCGACGAAATACTGGATGTTTTACTCGAAATCTCCGATGAACTTTCCTGTACCCCGGCCCAGGTGGCAACGCGTTGGGTACTGGATCAGCCTACGATCACGTCCGTAATCGTGGGCGCTCGAAATGCTGAACAGTTTCGCGACAACATTGGAGCTAGCTGCATCCAATTGAGCCGAGAACAATTAGAGCGGTTGGATGAGGTTTCGAGATTGCCTATGCGCTACCCGAAATCGATGGAGTTCAATATGCATGAACGTCGCGATGGAGCCGTGGATATGCCCAGCCTGGAGGATAATTCCTAAAGTAGCGCGGGCTTCTAGTTTGTGCACTAGCCAGGCAGGATGCTTTTTCTACTTCGCGCGGCTGACAGGCCATGGATGAAGGAGCCTATCGAGAACGGCTAGCGTGGGAGCTGCTTTATGCCGTGATATCCGGCTCGTGTCTGATCGACAAGAAACACAGGCAGGATGCCTGCGCTACTACTTAGAACCGAAATTGCGGGCCAATTCGCCGCGCTATGTTGGGCGATCCTCGTTTAGCCGGGAGCCATCAAACCACATACCAAAAGGTTTGCATTCGCCCCGGCCTCAACCTTCGATCTTCGTTCTCATTTCAGTTTGAACGAGAGGCTTATGAAAGTAGCGATTATTACAGGTGGCGGATCCGGAATAGGTAAAAGCGTGGCATTGGCGTTGGCTAAGGAAGGTTACGCCGTTTCTCTTGCTGGCAGGCGTCAGGAAACTTTGGATGCGACTGCCGAAGAAATAAGCTCGGGTGGTGGTCAGGCTCTGGCGGTGGCGACGGATGTTTCGGATGCGGGCTCGGTATACAATCTGTTTGCCCGGACCGTTGAGGCCTTTGAACGAGTGGATGTCCTATTCAACAATGCAGGGACATTTGGTCCGGCCGCCTTACTGGAAGATATTGACCCTGACGATTGGCGAGCAGTGGTTGATGTGAATCTTACAGGGCCTTTCCTTTGTACGCAAGCGGCCTTTCGGGTCATGAAAAACCAAGATCCGAAGGGCGGTCGCATTATAAACAACGGTTCTATATCCTCCAAAACGCCCCGGCCAAACTCGGCCCCATATACGGCGACGAAACACGCGATAACCGGATTGACCAAGTCAACGGCTTTGGACGGTCGTAAATACGATATAGCCTGCGGTCAGATCGATATCGGTAATGCGACTACGGATATGACCTCCAAGATGAAGCAGGGTGTTTTGCAGGCGGATTTGAGCAAGAAAGTGGAGCCTACCATGTCGGTGGATAATGTGGCTAACGCGGTCGTCTACATGGCGAACCTTCCTCTCGATGCCAATGTCCTGTCCATGACCGTGATGACGACGAAGATGCCTTTCGTGGGGCGCGGTTAGGCTGTTGCTGCGAAGATGGAAACTTTTGTATTCCCGAACACGATCAAGTTTGGTTCGGGTTCAGTGTCTGCTTTGCCCGAGGCTCTGGCCGATTTAGGTTCGGAGCGGCCTTTGCTGATTACGGACCCAGGTCTGTTGGAGAACGGCCTTTTTTCGGATATCCTAGACGCATCAGGTCTGAAAGGATCAGCAGTTTTCGGCGAGGTGGATGCGAATCCATCTGAAGCCAATGTCCTAAAGGGCGTCGAGGCTTTCCGCTCGGAAAATTGTGATTGCGTTGTGGGAGTCGGAGGAGGTAGCACTTTGGATGCGGCTAAAGGCATCCGACTGTTGACCCATCACGAAGGTCCATTGCGGGACTATGGAATTCGGGAAAAAGGCTGGTCTCGCATGACTCAGCCTATGCCGGAGATGATCGCTATTCCGACAACGGCGGGGACGGGTAGCGAAGTGGCTAGAGGGGCGTTGCTGATCGAGGAAACCGAGGGAGCGAAAATCGCCGTTGTGGGACCGCGTCTCTTCCCCTCGATGTCGATTTGCGATCCTGAATTGACAGTAGGCTTGCCCAAGAGCCTTACGGCGGGAACGGGGATGGACGCCTTGACGCATTGCGTAGAGGAATACCTGTCGCCCCAATTTAATCCCATCGTAGAGGGACTGGCATTGGAAGGGGTCAGGAGAGCGACCACATCAATATTGAGAGCCTACAAAGATGGATCTGACATCGAAGCTAGATCAAATATGATGGTCGCAGCGATGCTAGGAGGAATGGGCTTCGCGAAAGGACTGGGGATCATCCATTCTCTTTCGCACGCGATTGGCGGTCTGTTCGGAGGGCATCACGGAACATTAAATGCCGTACTGCTGCCTGCTTGCCTCGATTTCAACCGCGAGTCGTGCTTGCCCAAGTTTCGCCTGCTCGCCGAAGCGGCCGGAATTCGGGTGGAACGAGTGGATGATGAAAGCTGCGCGGATAAATTTATAGAATATATTGGTGATTTGAATACGAAACTGGCGATTTCGCTTCGTTTGCAGGAGCTGGGTATCAACGAATCTGATCTGGATCGGCTTGCGGACTATTCCATGAAAGATCACTGTCACTTGACTAATCCACGAAAGCCCACCCAAGAGGATTTTAAGGATCTACTTAGAAAGCAGTTGTAAAGCGAAGCCTAGGTGATTCTTGGTTTTTATATATAGTTTGGGATCGGACTGCTAGTTTTAGTTCGCTTTGACGAAGCGATTGAGACGCTCTCCTAAAGTCGGAAAACGCGATGCGATATCCGCCTTGCTAACAAAGGCCATGTCCTCAAAAACGAACCCGGGGCTGACTGCTTCGCTGATCAATCCGTAGTCGCCTTCCATCAGTTGGCTAGTTTTCCACCAACCTCCCCGAACAGTTAACTGCAGCTTTTGCCCAGCCTCAATATCCGTTC
>Ga0208624_1000685_pt1 | contig 16858 bp, 18 predicted proteins | sample Knorr_S23_td_DCM_FD_185607 | JGI IMG/M metagenome (GOLD analysis project Ga0208624, IMG submission 185607) | Marine microbial communities from Southern Atlantic Ocean transect - Knorr_S23_td_DCM_ad_71m_LV_A (SPAdes) (version 2) | ecosystem: Environmental > Aquatic > Marine > Oceanic | place...
AAAAAAGATTTCATTTAATAAAGTGAATTTAATTGTTTTAGTATAAAATTGCAATGAGATATTATGTTGAATTTTTTATATAAATATTTTTTAAGAAAATTATTATTTTTATTAAACCCCGAAACTGCTCATAAAGTTGTGGAGACTTTACTATATGTAACACCAAATAAAATTTTTAATGTTTTTTTTCGTTACAAATTTAACAAGAACACTTCAACAACAATTTTTGGTAATTCTGTCCCAAGTCCTATTGGCATTGCAGCCGGGCTTGATAAAGATTACAAATCAACGCCTAAATATTTAAGTTTAGGGTTTGGTTTTAGTGTAGTCGGCACAACAATGATTAATCCAAGAACAGGTAACCCAAAACCTAGACTAATCAGGGATAAATCTAAAGGTGAATTAGTTAATGCATTATCATTTCCAAGTGAAGGTTCATCAAAAATTCTTAAAAGATTGAAAAATTACCCATCTCCAAAAGAGAGAATTATTATTTCTATATCTGGCTCTAGTGAAGAGGAGATAGTAGAAAATTTATTATTATTTAAAGATTATTGTTTTGCTGTTGAAATTAATATCTCAAGTCCTAATACTTCTGATTTAAAGAAATTTGTAAATCCTAATTCAATAAGATCTATTCTAAATAAATCTAGAACAGTTACTAAGCTACCTATATTTATCAAACTCCCAAGGCTATTAGAGATTGAATATTATGATGGATTAATTGAAGCCTCACAAGAATTTGATAAAGTAGGCGTAGTTTTATCCAATACACTTCCTATTACTGATTCAAGGCTAAGTGTTGGTAATGGAGGCAGGAGCGGTAAATCTTTATTTGATAGTACGCTATCGATCTTAAGATATGTAAGAAAATCTTTCCCTGAAATAACAATACTTTGCTCAGGTGGAATTTCATCTCCAGAGCAAGTAAAAATATTATTAGAATCAGGCGCTAATGCTCTACAAATTTATACAGCACTTGTTTACGAAGGGCCTGGGTTAATTAAGAAAATAAACGATAGTTTATTAAGTAATTGAATTTATAAAATTATAGAATCCTGACTTTTCAGGAGCTTCAATAGTATTAAGGTTTGGCAATTTATCATTTGCAATACTTCCTTTAACTGTGAAACCGTATTTTGCATAATTTAATAACTCAATATCAGCTTCTCCGTCTCCGAAATAAAAAAGGTCACTATCCTTCAATTTCAACAGATCTAAAAGAACCTTTGTAGAATTTAATTTATTTCCTTGTAGAGATGATACTTCACATAAATTGTCGAAAGTTTTATTGATTTCCACTAAATTGCTATATTTATCTTTTAATTTCTTTGTAACTTTATCTGTTTCAGCAGGGTCACCAATAATTAACAAAACAGTTTTATTGTTTATTTCAGATAGATTATCTGTTTTAAGTAATTTAATATCTTGTCTTAGAGAATAATCTATAATCCATTTAAATTCATTTTGAACGTAAATATCTTCTAAGCTATAAAGAGCTGTATTTAAATTTTTAAATTCATTGACGTCATTTATGATATCGATAAAAGTGCCGATATCAATTTCTTTTTGGTAAAGATCAATATCAGTTTCGGGATCAGATATAATTGAACCCCCAGAACAAATATATGGTAGTTTTAATTTTAATAATTTTGAAAATTTAGAAGCAGGAATTTTACTTCTTCCAGTAGCAAAAGTTATTGGTATCCCTAGTTTATGTACCTTGTTAAATATATTTGAAATCTCTCTGCTAACTTTTCCATTGGTTAAAATAGTTCCATCTAGATCAGTTACTAATATAGGAGAATTTGTAAATGTATAAATTGATTCCATATTATGTATAATACTTATGATAAATTAACAAATTGTAAATTATGGAAATAAAAATAATTATACCCTCCCCCCTTAGAAACTTATCTAATGGTGAAAGGTCAGTAAATATTGAATTAGATGAAAATTCTACAATCTTAGATTCTATAAATAAATTAGATGATATATATTCGGGTATTTCTGCAAAAATAATTGATGAAAACAATTCATTGCATAACTTTGTAAATATTTTTATGGATGGAGAAGATGTAAGATATATGCAAGGCGTTGATACCAAATTAATTCCAGGCAGTGAGATAAGTATTGTTCCTGCAGTGGCAGGCGGATTCTAAATCGTTTCTCGTATAGAGTCCATTACAATAGAATCAGGCACATCATCTTTTATAACTGGGCTTCCAATATCTTTTAATAATACCCAATTTATTTTGCCATTTTTAACTTTTTTATCATTTTTGGTGTTATCGAATAAATCTTTAATGTCAATCCCCTTTGTTAAATTAGTAGGAAGGTCATATTGATTCAGAGTAGATATTATTTCGTTCTTAGTGTCATTAGAAATTAAATTAAGATTTTTGGATATATTTGTTGCAACAACCATTCCAATACTAACTGCTTCACCATGTAAAAGCTTTCCGTATTCTGTAAGCCCCTCCAATGAATGCCCAATAGTATGACCAAAATTAAGTTTTATCCTATCAGTGCCTTTTTCAAACTCATCTTTCGAAACAATTTCAGCCTTGATTTGAACGCTTCTTTTTATGATTTCTGTAAATATAGGATCTTTCTTCCTGATAATATCCTTACTTTGCATTTGAAATTTTTTTAATAAACCTTGGTCAAATAAAAATGCATGCTTAATTGCTTCAGCCCACCCAGAATTTAATTCTCTTTCTTTTAAAGTCACCAATGACTTTGTATCCATTGCAATTAATAATGGTTGCTTGAAAGCGCCAATTAAATTTTTACCATGTTTAAAATTTACGCCAGTTTTTCCCCCTATAGAAGCATCAACCATTGCTGCCAAGCTTGTTGGGAAATGAATTACATTCAATCCTCTTAACCATGAAGATGCAACAAATCCAACAATATCTGTAGTTACACCACCTCCAATTGAAATTAAAATACTATTTCTTTCTGATCCTGCACTCAAAAGCCAATCATATATGTAGGCACAAGTATCAAGATTTTTTTTGGCCTCATTTATATCAATTGATAATGATTCACACTTGATATTAGAATTTTCTAGTTCATTTATTAAATTTATTGTTTCTGAAGCAAACACTTTTGAATCAGAAATAAGAAATATTCTTTTTGGGTCATACTTATTTTTAATAAATTTAGCTAAGTCTTTTTTAAAATTATTACCTACAAAGATGGGATAATCGCCTTGAGTAGATTTAATAATTGAGGCTAATAGATCATTCATATTTTTTTAATTCTTTTAAAATCATTTCTATTGTTTCTGATTCATTAATATTGTCATTGACTATTATTAAATCAGCTTTTGAATATACATCATACCTTTTTTCTAGTTGTGTCTCTAAATTTTCAATCAGACTTAATTTATTATTAAATAATAATGGTCTATGACCTCTGTTTGAATTGTGTAACCTTCTTTCAATTTCGACAGGTGTGGACTTTATCCATATTACTAATCCATTATTTTGCATAAGATCAAAAGCATCATTAATCTCTGGCAATCCACCACCAGTAGAAACTACAATGTTTATTTGGTTTTTTAATTTAATAAGTAATTTTTTTTCTTCATTTCTAAAAAATAATTCACCTTTAGTGTTAAATATTTCAGAGATCGATAAAGTCAATTCATTTGTTATATATTCATCAGTATCAAGAAAATCAAATTTTAGCTTGGTTGATAACTTTTTTCCTAAAGTGGTTTTGCCTGACCCAGATTGACCAATCAAAAATATTTTTGTTAAATTATTTTTTTCCAAATTCATTATGAGATTTAATAAAATTTGAAAAATTCATAATCAATTCATCAATATGGTCACCACCAAATTTCTCAATTATTGATTCAGTTAAAATTAATGACATCATTGCTTCTCCAATTACACATGCAGGTGGAACTTGGCATACATCACTACGATTGTACTGAGCCTCAATTATTTCTCCAGTGTTTATATCAACAGACGGTAAAGGTTTTGCCAATGTTGCAATTGGTTTTATGGCAACATTTACTACAATAGGCTCTCCGTTAGTTACTCCACCTTCTAAGCCTCCTGCATGATTGGTAATATGTTTAAAATTTCTCCTATCTTCCTTGTCAGGAACTATTACATCTTGAACTTCAGAGCCAGGTTTCTTTGTATTTGCAAAACCGTTTCCGATTTCAACCCCTTTTACAGCATTGATACTCATCATTGCTTGTGCAATTTTGCCATCAAGTTTCCTGTCCCATTGCGAAAAGTTTCCTAAGCCCACAGGCGAATTAAAAGCTACAACCTGAAAAATTCCTCCAATAGTAGTTTTATTTCTCTTGGAAGAAAGGATTGCATCTTTGAATTTTTCATCCATGTTTTTTGAAGAAGATCTAACTTCAGAAATCTCAGTTTGATCCCAGTCAACATTTTCAAGTTTTTGATCTACATCATCAGAAGTAACTTCCCCAATTGATAGGACCCTGCTTTTTATAGAAATGTTTAATTCTTTCAACAATGATTTACATAAAGAACCCGCAGCAACCCTTGATGTAGTTTCTCTTGCACTTGCTCTTTCAAGAACATTCCTTAAATCATGTTGTTTAAATTTCAAGGCACCAACAAAGTCTGCGTGACCTGGTACAGTTTTTGAAAATTCTTTTTTATCGACTGATTCATCAACTGGGTACGGAGACATAGCATCTGTCCAATTCTTAAAATCAATATTTTCTATCCATAATGATATTGGTGAACCAAGTGTAAGACCATGTCTAACACCAGATTTAAAGTAGGCATGATCTTTTTCTATTTTCATTCTTCCTCCCCTGCCAAAACCTTTTTGTCTTCTTTGTAGATCAATCTTTATATCTTCTTCAGATACATTTAAACCAGCTGGAAGGCCTTCAACCATAATAGTTAGGCCTGGTCCGTGTGATTCACCTGCTGTTAAAAATCTAAACATAATATATTCAGTTTAGATCATATAATTATTGATAGACAAATATCAATCGAGTTTTAATGCACTTTTCATTATTTCAAAAGGACAATTTTCACCTGTTAAAATTTCAAACCCCGCTTGAGCTTGATAAATTAGCATATCAATACCATTTATTGCTTGGCCACCAAATTCATTTATTTTTTTTAAAAAGGGAGTTTTATTTGGCGAATAAACAAGATCGATTCCAGTAACATTTGTTTTTAATTCGTAACCTTTTATTAGATTTCCATCTGGATCAGGTCCACTACTCATTCCAACTGATGTGGTATTAACAATTAAATCAGCTTTATTTAATTCATTCTTAACACTATCTTTTGAATCCAGTTTTAATGAACTTATTCTGAAGTTACCATACTTATTAGCTATTTCTTTGGCCTTTGTAAAAGTTCTATTAATTATGCATATATTTTTAGAATTTTTTAATGACAATGCTTCAACAACTGCCTTTGCTGACCCTCCTGACCCAAATACTACACAATTAAACTCGCTTAAATTATTTAATATAGATTCAGGTATGCTTTTTTCAAAACCAATATAGTCTGTATTAAATCCCAGTATCCTATCATCTTCAATTTTGAACCAATTTGCTGCTCCTATTCTTTTTACAGAATCATCGTAAAAGTCAAAGTATTTTAATACATTTTCCTTGTGAGGAACTGTAATGCACCCACCAACAACATTGTTATCTTTTGCATTTAAAAAAAATCTTTTTAAATCTGTTTTTTTAAGTTCCCATTTTTCAAAAGATAGGCCTAGGCCGAAATGCTTAATAGCTGAATTATGAAGATTAGGGGAAAGTGTATGGGATAGAGGATTTCCGATAATACCAATTTTATTCATATTTCTATCTTAATTTTTCCAAATAATTATTTAAAATTATTGTTGCAGATGAATCATCCACATACTTATTTTTAGATTTTCTGTCTATCGAATTTAATGCTTGAACTGTTGACAGTCTTTCGTCTTCAAGCTCCACATCAATTTTAATATTTTTAGAAAGTTTTTCTTTAAATGACAACACTTCTTTTGCTTTGAAGCCTATTTCATTCTTCAAAGTTTTTGGTATACCTAAAACAATTAACTTAATGTTGTTATTCTCGATAATTTTTTTTATCTTATCAAAAGCCACTTCAATATCTCTATATTGAATAATTGAATGCGGAATTGCCATTTTTTTATTGAGTCTTGATATAGATACACCTATTCTTTTTTCACCATAATCTAAGCCTAATATTTCTTCTTCACTATGCATCTTCAATAATATTTTTTAATGCCTTAATTGATTTATTTTGTGAACTTATTTCAGTTCCACCTCCCTGAGCTATTTGAGGATTGCCACCACCACCACCACCAATAATTTTGCTCATAGATTTTATTATTTCAGAAGCATTAAGCTTATTAGTATAATTTTTTGAAATTGAAACAATTATATTTATTTTATTTTCATAGACACTTGTAAGGAATACTATTCCATTAAATTTTTTACTAACTGATTCACACAATTCTCTAAGTTTTTTTGGTTCATAATTTTCTAATTTAGTGATAATTACATCATAACTATTCAATTTGTATTTTTTATCTATTAACTCTTCTACTAAATCAGTATTTTTACCTTTTAATGAAATTTCTTTCTTTAAATCCTTAATTGTTTGATTTAAATTATTTATTTTTTCATGTATTTCATCAGGTTTAACATTTAATTCAGAAGATATCCTTTTTAAAATATCAAAATTTCTTTTTGCATATTCGTCTGCATTTTTTCCTGTTACAGCTTCAATTCTTCTTATTCCTGAGGCTATACTTGTTTCTGAAATTATATAAAAAGACCCTATCTCACCAGTATTTTCGCAATGAGTTCCACCGCATAATTCGTAGCTAAATTTTGATCCGTTTGAAATTTCTACTGTCCTGACATCACTTCCGTATTTATCTCCAAAAAAAGCAATTGCTCCATCTTCAATAGCCTTTGTGTAGGAAGTGCTATGTTTTTTTACAGGTAAATTTGACCTTATTTTTGAATTCATTAATTTTTCAACTTCAAAGATTTCAGTTTCTGAAAGTTTACTCATGTGGGAGAAATCAAATCTTAATCTGTCAGGTGAAACTAGAGATCCTTGTTGCCTAACATGCTTTCCTAATACTTCTCTCAATGCAGCTTGAAGTAGATGAGTTCCAGTATGATTTCTTTTTGAAGCATTTCTTGAATGTGAATCTACATTAGCATTTAAAGAATAATTAACTTCAATATCACCATTTATAATTTTTGCTTTATGGAAAATATAGCCCTCAACAAGTTCTTGGGTATCTAGGATTTCAAGTTTAAAATTTTCACCAATCATTTCACCGACATCTCCAACTTGACCTCCACCTTCAGGATAAAATGGAGTTTTATCTAATATGATAAAAAATTCAACATTTTTATCATTTATCCTATTTAAAATTTTATCTAAATTAATATTTACTATTGATAAAATTTTTCCACTTGAGCTTGTTTCTGTATATCCTGTAAATTCAGTCTTTTTTAAATCAAAAGAATTTATCAAATTTACTACACTCTTGTCTCCACCAAAATCACTAGAAGATTTAGATAGCTCTTGAAACATTTTCATTTTTTTATCAAACTTTTCTCTATCAGCAAATAAATTATGAGTCTCGCAATATTCTAAAGTTACCTCAAAAGGAAAACCTAAAGTGTCATATAAATATGATGTTTCAAGATAAGAAACTTCTTTTTCCCAATCCGTGCTAGTAATCTTTGTTCTAATATTATTAAATGTTTCCTTGTCATTTTGCTTTATTAGCCTCGAGGTTTCTATTTCTTTACTAATGAGGTCGCTTATTAAGTTTTGGTAACCTAATTCAGAATTTATAATGCTTTTAATGAATTCTTCGTCATTTTTTGATTCATCATTTATTGTATTAATTTTTGACTGGATATCCTTTCTATTTATGATTAAGTTCTCAAGCATTTTTTCACCTGAGCTTAAAGTTTTAGAAAAGCTTTTACTTTCATTTTTTAATACTTCAAAAATGAAATCCTGATTATCAATTAATTCAGGATAATAATCACTCATTATCTTTATGACTTCTTCAGCCAAATTAATAATAAAATCTTCTTCTAAATTCAGAATAAAGCCATATCTCATTGCTTTTCTTATCAATCTTCTTAATATGTATCCTCGACCAACATTTTCTGGGATTACACCGTCTGCTATCAAAAATGTTGCTGACCTAGAATGCTCCGCTAAAATCGCAATTGCTTTATCAGTGCTAACTTTATTTATATTTTTTGGATTTCCAAATTTGTATTTGGATTCTTTTTCAATTTTAGAAATTATACCTTTGAACAAATCTGTTTGATAAACTGTATTTTTTCCTTGTAATATAGTTGCTACCCTTTCCAGGCCCATGCCAGTATCTATATTTTTATTAGGTAACTCGGTTCTTTTACCATCTAAATGATGGTAAAACTGTGTAAAAACAAGATTATAAAGTTCTACAAAGTCTTCATGAATATTTGGTCCCCATTTATTATCATTATCTTTAATTTTTTTATTAATATTTTCTTTGCCAATGTAATAATGAAGTTCACTGCATGGTCCGCTAGGCCCCTCATCTCCAGCTGGCCCCCACCAGTTATCAGAATCACCAAAGAAAAATATTTTTTCATCTGGTATTCCTAGCTTTAACCAAATTTTCTTAGTTTCAAGATCGTCATTATGAACTGTTATAAATATTTTTTCTAAATCAAAATCTAATTCATTTACCATTAAATTCAGTGCCATTTGGCATGCCTCTTCTTTAAAGTAATCACCAAATGAAAAATTTCCTAACATTTCAAAAAGCGTTAAATGTGTCGAATCTCCAACCTCATCTATATCAGTAGACCTAAAACACTTTTGGGAACTGGTAATTCTTTTTTTTGGCGGTTCAGCTTCACCAGAAAAATAATTTTTAAATTGAGCCATTCCAGAATTTGTGAGCAATAATGTTGGGTCGTTTGCTGGAATCAATGATGAAGGAGGATGAATTAAATGATCATTTTTTTCAAAAAATTTTAAAAATATTTCTCGTATTTCAGATGAGCTCTTTGATTTCATAATTTAAATACTGTCTTTATCCCAAATAGTAGCAAATTCACCTTGATTTCCAGTAATTATATTGTACATTTCACTATTTTTGGTTTTATTTATTAATTCTTTTTCTTGTTTGATTAAATCAATAAGCAACTCCGTCATGTCCATCAATAGAGTTTTATCTATATCATCATAAAAAATACTTTTTAGTGCATTTTCAAGTTCATCATTATTAAAATTTAAAACTTGACCAGAAAAGAAAAAAATCGAAATGTTTTCTTGGTTCACATCAGAGTTTAATTCTAATTTTTGATTCACGGAGTCAATAATTGTTTCAATTGTTTCGTCTCTAAGGATATTTTCTATTTTTTCAGGAACACCATTGGGACCTAAAAGAGAAAGGTTCCCAGATCTTAATGTTTTACTAAATTTACTTTCTATTGAATCAAAAAATTCATCATCGAAAATAAATTTTGATTGAATTGTAAATAAATTTTTATCATGAGAGCCACTACTTAAAAATAATATTTTTTCTAAATTAGGAAAAACACATAAAATTATATTTGGTTCAAAATTGTTTGATTCAAAAGACATATTTTTTTAATAATTTATAATTTAATTAAATTATAGACCAGTGAAGAGAAATTTAAAATGGATGACAGGTCTTACAGAGGAGGATGCCCTCCATACTGTACATGCGTAAAATGCGCGACTAAATTTACTAAAAAGAAGAATAAGAGAAATTTTTCTAACAATTATGTTTATGCTTTCATAGGTGGAGCAATTTTTTTATTATTTTTATTTTTAGTAGTTTAGATATAATTATTTTCTTTAAGATTTGACCACATTTCTTCTGGGATTGATTCCTTAGTCAAGCTTATGTTTTCATCTATTTCTTCAATTGATGACATTCCAGGAACTATTGAAGTTACCTTTTCATCGCACAATAGGAAATTTAGGGCAGCTGATTTAAGTGATATCCCATAGTTACTTGTGATTTCTTCAATTTTTTTTGCTCTATTTATCAAATAATCTGGTGCTACTTCATAATTATATGAAACTGGTGAATCTAAATCTCTTGCTAAAATGCCACTGTTATATGGCCCCCCAATTGTAATCTTTGTGTTTAACTTTTTAGATTTTTCCATGAAAAATTTAGATTTGTTGTTTTCAAGAAGAGTATATCTTCCTGCAAGAAGTACATAATCCAAATCAAAATATTCATAAAATCTCAATGGCATCTCCCATTGGTTTATTCCGCAACCAATATTTTTTACCAAACCCTCTTCCTTGATCTTAATCATTGTTGGGAAAGCATATTTTATTGCTTCTTTCTCCATGTCAGCTTGGTCAGGATCGTGCAATAGAAGAGAATCTATAAAATCAATATTTAGTCTTTTCAAAGATTCTTCCACCGAAATTCTAATTCCTCTTTCAGAGTAATCGAATACTGGTTCTGCTTCATCATTTATTATAGATTCTTCTGTTGCAAGATTATTTGAATTGGTATCTTTTAAGATCCTTCCGCACTTAGTTGTTATAAAAAAATCATCACGATTAAAATTTTTAAGGGCCCTTCCGTAAGATATTTCACTTTTGCCAGATCCATAAAGAGGTGATGTATCAAAAGTTTTTATACCTTTATTAAAAGCATATTCAATAAGCTCAGTAGATTTGTCAATTGATACATTGCCAAATATTTTTGAAGAAATTATTTTATTGTTATTTTTTGATCCTCCAAAAGTCGCTCCACCAAGACCTAATTTATTGTTTGTATTCATATGTGTCTTATGATTTCATTTGTGCACTGATCTGTTTTTGAAGTTCCGCCAAGATCTGATGTTAGATGATTTCCATCTTTTAGAGTTTTCACAACAGCCTCTCTTATATCATTAGCAGCTTTATCTTCTCCAAGATGAGACAACATCATAGCTCCAGTTAATATTTGTGCAATTGGATTTGCAAGATTTTTCCCTGCAATGTCTGGAGCACTTCCATGTGTTGGCTCAAACATTGATGGATTGTTTTTATTCAATGATATGTTTCCACTGGAAGCCAAACCCAAACCACCTGTAATCATTGCTCCAATATCAGTTAAAATATCACCAAATAAATTACTAGCCACTACAACGTCAAAATCTTTAGGTTTTCTTATGAAATCCATACATGCAGCATCAATTAGAAGAGAATTTGTTTCTATTTCAGGATAATCAACTGAGACTTCATTAAATACCCTGTCCCATAAAACCATTGAGTACCCTTGGGCATTAGACTTTGTGATAGAAGTTAATTTTTTGCTTCTTTGCTTAGCAAGTTCAAAAGAATATCTAATTATTCTTTCCGTTCCTTTTCTTGTAAATACTGCTGTTTGTAAAGCTATTTCATCTTCTGTTTCATGATATTGAAATCCACCTACATTAGCATACTCCCCTTCAGTGTTTTCTCTTACAACAACGATATCAATTTCTCCTTCATTAACATCTTTAAGTGGTGAGCTTACTCCAGGAAATAGAACAGATGGCCTAATGCACACAAATTGATCGAATTTTCTCCTTATTGGTAAAAGTAATCCATTTAAAGTTAGGTGATCTTGAATTTCTGGGTGACCAATTGCCCCAAGAAATATTGATTCACTTTCTGAAAGTAGTTCTAAACCATTTTTTGGCATCATTAATTTATTTTTAAAATAATAATTTGATCCCCAGTCATAAAATTTATAATTTAATTTAAAATTATTTTTTTTTGATACTTCATTTAAAACTTTAATTGCGGAATCAACTACTTCTGTTCCTATTCCGTCTCCTGGAATGACAGCAATATTATAATTATTCATTTTTACCCAGATCCTTTATGTATAAAGAAATTGCTGACATGTCTGGTTCAACAAGATCTAATTTGTTTGTTTCGCTAAAAATTTCTAGTGACTTAGAGGTTAATGGTAATTCTAAATTTAGCATTTTAGAAAGTTCTAAAATAATTTTAAGATCTTTTTCAAGATTTCTTATTGGTGCAGATGAATTTTCGTATCTTTTTTTTGCAAAATATGGGACATTTCTTTCAACCATTTTGCTATATCCGAAGCTAGTTTTTAGTACGCTAAGTGCTGATTTCACATCAATTCCAGATTCATCTGCAAGCAATAAAGCCTCAATTGCAGCAACAGTATTTACTGATGTTAATAATTGATTGACGAGCTTCATTCCTGTTCCTGTTCCAGCTCCGCCCATATGTACAACTGAAGTCCCCATCATTTCTAAAATATGTTTAATTTTTACAAATGCAACACTGTCCCCACCACACATTATTGTTAAAGAGCCTCCTTTTGCGCCTTCAGGACCACCGCTTATAGGTGCATCTAAAAAATAAATACTTTTATCAAGAGACTTTTCCCAAATTAATTTTGATGTATCAATATCAACAGTGCTGTGGTCAACTAAAATAGTCTCCGGGCTCGAATGTTCTAATATTCCACCTTCTCCTAAAAAAACTTCAATAGATGCATCAATATTTGGAAGGCATGTTAATAGTATGTTGCATTTTGATGCAATTGATTTAATTGAATCATGCTCAATAACATTTCCACCAGTTAATTTATCTAATTTTGACCTTGTTCTTGTGAAAACATTTAAATCATTATTTTTTTTTAAAATATTATTGGCCATACCTAATCCCATGTTTCCAAGACCAATAAAACCAATGTTGTCCATTTAACCTCTTTGTATACTTTTATAAGAAATATGATATTTTAATTTATGTACAATTAACAAGGAATTTTATGAAAAAGTTTTCAATTGAAATTTTGCCTAAACAAAAGGATAAAATTTCAGAAATTAATAAGAATTTTTTTAACGATGTTTATGTCACTCATATTCCGGGATCTCCAACAAGTGATTTAATTGAAACTTCTAAAGAAGTATTAAATTGCAATCTTAATCCTGTGCCTCATATTCCTGCGAGATCAATGGAATCAGAAAACGAATTGAATAACTTGTTAAATCAATTAAATGAAGTTGGCGTCAAAGACCTATTAATGATTGGAGGAAGCTCAAAAGATATTCTAGGTCCGTTTCATTCAACAGCATCTATAATTAAAAGTGGCATTTTGAATAAATATAGTTTTCAAAATATACGAATAGCTGGTCATCCTGAAGGTAATCCTGATGATGAAAATGCTGTAGATTCGTTAAATGAAAAATTAAACTTACTGAATAACCATTTTAAAATTTCTATTGTCACACAATTTTCTTTATCTGCTTCACTAACCAATGATTGGATTAGAAAAACTAGAAAACAAGCAGAGAATATAAAAAATACTGAGATTATAATTGGACTTGCTGGCCCTTCTAAAATAACAACATTGTTAAAGTATGCAAAAGTTTGTGGTGTAAATGCCTCTGCTTCATTTCTAAAAAAACAAGGGCTTGACATAACTAAGTTAATTAAACATTCTCCTGGCGATATTTTAAACAATCTTAAGGGCTATGATGCTATTCATTTTTTTCCATTTGGGGGGATTAAAGAATTAAATTCATGGGTCAAATTATATAGTGAGGCAAAATGAGTAAATTTACTATTATCGGAGAAAACATTCATGCTACCAGAGTATTAAGATTAAATGGGAAAAGAGTTGGGCCAAATGAAGATGGTGTTGAATCTGTTATTTACTATAAGGATGGCGTTAAAACTTATATGACTATTCCAGAAGAAATTAAAAAAACTCAACCATATCAACAAGGTCAAGCTAAACATTTCATGATTGCTATATGGAAAGGTATATTTGGAACTTCAGAAGAAAGTGAGGATGGGGCAAAATATGTAATAAATGAAATTCAAAGGCAAGAAAAATTTAATTCTGATTTCCTTGACCTTAATGTTGATGAAATGTCCCATAAACTTGATATTCAAATTGAATCCATGAGATGGCTAATGGATGTTTTTCAAAATAATGCTAGTATGCCTCCAAGTGTTGATTCTTCTAATTCAGATATTATAAATTCTGGCCTAAAGGAATATAAGGGAAAACAAGGCAGGCCTATGATTAATTCTATTGCTCTTGAACGTCTTGAAACATTTAGTTTAGCTAAAGAATTTAATGCAAAGGTAATCCTTACTGGCGCAAGCAAGGATGGTATGCCAAGTAACTCTGAGGAAAGAGTAAGCAATATAAATGAAATTATTAATCATGCTAAAGAAAACAACATATCTTTTGAAGATATTCACTTAGATCCATTAGTTTTTCCTATTTCAGTTGACAAAGAATATGGTGGTCATTTTTTTGATTCAATTTTGAAATTGAGAGAAATTTATGGACCTGAAATCAATATCAGTGGAGGTCTAAGTAACGTTTCTTTCGGATTGCCAAGAAGGAAATTAGTTAATGATGTATTTGTAAAAATTTGCATGAACAATGGGCTAGATAGTGGAATTATTGATCCCATACAAATCAAAATTGCAGAAATTAAAAAATTAGACGAATCATCTGAAGATTACAAGATGGCTGAAAATATGCTTATGGGAAGAGATGATTTCTGTATGAATTACATTACTTATTGTAGACAAGGATCCAGTTGATAAATATAAGAATGATGTACTGGAAAGAAATTCCCGTACAAGTAGAATTTACTCAAGATAAATTAAAAAAGACAGTTCAGTTGGATGAAAAATTTCAAATATCTGTTGATTCTATAGCTATGAAAGATGGATCTTATGGTTCAGATGATTATCTTGATTCATGGGAGTGGGTAAAAATGGATCCAGTTAATAACGAATTAAATGATGATTTTGTACAAGAATATATATCTAAATACGTTTTTCCAAAGGATTTTATAAAGAAGTTATCTTCCAGTATTGATGATGGGACAAGAAAAGGGACTCCAGGGTCAATTGATGATTGGATAATAAGTAAATGAGTTTTTTAGAATCAATTAAAGAAAATGTTTTATTAGCAGATGGAGCCACTGGCACTTTTCTTCAAAGCCGTGGATTAGAACCAGGTGGATGTCCAGAATTAATGAATGTTGAAAATGAAGATGCTGTTTTAGAAATGGCAGATCGTTATTTTAAATCTGGATCTGACTTTGTTTTAACTAATACATTTGGTGGAAGCCCATTTATGTTAAAAAAATATGGTTATGAAGAAAAGGTTGAAGAATTTAACAAAAAGGCTGCTGAAATAGCAAAATCAGTTTGTCCAACTGGAAAATATGTATTTGGTTCAATTGGCCCCACTGGAGAATTTATTGAACCACTTGGAACTGTAAGCACCAAGGAAATGGAACATGGATTTGAAAGGCAAATAAATGGATTAATTGATGGTGGTGTTGACGGAATAATTTTTGAAACCCAGATGGCAATCGAAGAGTTAGTTCTTGGAATAAAAACTGCAAAAAAAATTTCATCTTTGCCTGTAATTGGTGGAATGGTTTTTGATAAAGGCCCAAGAGGATTTTTCACAATGATGGGAATATCACCAGAAAAAGCAGCTGATGAAATATACAACGCAGGTGGTGATGTCGTTGCAACAAATTGCGGAAATGGTTCAACAATAATTGTGGAATTAGCAAAAGAATTAATTGAAAGTAGTAAATTGCCTGTGATGGTTCAATCAAATGCAGGTATACCAAAAATTAAAAATAAAAAAGTGATTTATGATGAAACACCAGAATTTATGATAGAAAATTATCAAAAATTAATTGATATTGGTGTTTCTATTGTTGGCGGATGTTGTGGAACAAATTTTGATCATATTAAGGGATTTAGGTCATTAATAAATGAAAACACTTAATTTTTGTATATAATAATATTATGCGACCAAAAGAAGTAATAACAAAGTACGGAAGATGCATTGAGCTTATTTCAATGGACCCATTTTTTAATGAAGTTACAATTGGTCTTTTTTTTAAAGAACCTTTAATTACAGTTCATTCTTACAGTAAAAAAGATGGTCTTGAGAATAGACTAAAAGATATTAGAGATAGAATTGTTGATATATCTGGAGCTATACCTTCAGATAATTTCAACCAAGCTACCTTTCCATGTGAAATGAAAGATGGCTGTTGCTCAGCACCACTTAGATTTGTTATTAAAGAGGCAGTCATGAAAGATAGGCCAAACGATCTTTCAGGAGGCATCAAATGTAAAGATTTAAGGTCTGACATGATACTCAGCATTAATTATTCTCTTAAAGATGGTATAAATATGTACACTGTAAGTGGTGATGGTAATGCCCCAAAGCCAGAAATTAGATATAGGGCTGTTGTAAATGGTTTACTCAAATATGGAGGTTTTGAAAAAATAGATAATTTTTCTTTTAAACTAAAGTGCAATTCTAGGAATGATAAAGTAGTTAACCTACTATTGCCATTAGCTAGAAATATAAGCGCAACTGAAGAATCATTGGCTGCAGATGATATGGCAGGACAAATGACAACCCAATCGTTAGGATTTGCTGCAAATTAAATGATAAATAAAGACTTAAATATGACCCCAAAAGAAAGAGTTTTAAGTGCTCTTAATGGAAATGATGTTGACAGGCCTCCTGTTTCAAACCCTACAAGTGTTGCCACTGTAGAATTGATGGATTACGTTGATGCCCCATTTCCAGATGCATGTAGAGATGCAAACTTAAATGCGCAATTGGCAATAACTGGTTACACTGAATTAGGCTTTGATTCAATTGCTCCATACTTTTCAATTATTCAAGAATCTTCTGCTTTAGGTTGCGAAATGCAATGGGAACAGAAAGACAACTGGCCTACTGTTAGAATGAACAACCCCATATGGAAGACTAAAAG
>Ga0208624_1000686_pt1 | contig 16851 bp, 15 predicted proteins | sample Knorr_S23_td_DCM_FD_185607 | JGI IMG/M metagenome (GOLD analysis project Ga0208624, IMG submission 185607) | Marine microbial communities from Southern Atlantic Ocean transect - Knorr_S23_td_DCM_ad_71m_LV_A (SPAdes) (version 2) | ecosystem: Environmental > Aquatic > Marine > Oceanic | place...
ATGAGCATGAGCACGAGGACCATGAACATGAAACTGGTGACCACGCTGATTTTCGAGTCCAATATCTGTTTGACTGCCGGTCAGCACCGCCGAGCAATTTTACCGTCACAGCGTTTGATCGTTTTGTTGGGATTGAAGAAATATCTGTGAGATGGATAGTCGGGCGACAGCAAGGAGTCTCCAATCTTACACCGAGCAACGCGACATTGAGTTTTGATTAGCTAAGTATCTACCTGAAGAAACTTAACTTTTAGATTCATCTCCAGAATTGCAGGCTTTTTAGTAAGTATAAATCTCGACGGCATCAGCCTCTATACTATACGCCGAGTCAGCCAAATTGTTTCGCATCACCTCGCTAGTCAGCTCTCCTTTTACGGCATGAGGTTCGTATGAGTCATCAATAGAAACCCCTTCCTGATACCTCACATAAATAATCTGGTTGGGCGGTGGTGGCGGAAGATGGATACAGGCTCCGAAGTAGGGCACCAAAAAAAACTCCGTGATCCTGCGGTCATCATCGTATGCGGTGGGGACAATAAACCCTGGGATCATTATCGGCTCATTCAATACCTCAGGATTGACGTCGAACGACTGCAAGGCATTCTTGTATGCATCATCCGCTGGGTCTCCACCAAGTTGATCTTCCCAGCCGAAACTATCGTGGCTTAGCATAGGAGCATTCAGGATGGCAGCCAAGTCAGCTGGGCTCATTAAATCTTCCCACATAAGCTCACGAAACTCAGCGGCTTCATCTGAGATACCGTTAACCTGACCATGGGCCCCAACAGATATGGTGCTAATAGTAAGAATGGCTGAATATATGATGAATCTTGGAGTAGCAAACATGATCCCATAACCTCTGTTACATAACACTACGATTATATACCAAATAAGAACAGAAATGTGCAAATCAAGCGCTCTTGCACGCCCTCATATTTCGGAGATGTGCCAGGGCAATTATAGTAGCGCCGGCCACTGTTGATAGTCTCTCCAGTGTTTCTCCCAGTGCATCGACTCCCAAAAACACAATCAAACACAAAAGTAAAAGACCGAACAATCCAATGGTGAAAATTTCAAGCCGACCATGCTTTTGACATCCTAGCCATAAGCTGTAAACACTCGTAGGTATAACTAAAAAAAGAAGCCAATAGTGAAACGCTTCCCCTTCCAGGAAAGAAGCGCCTATAACCGGTAAAACAATCACTGCTAACGGCAATAGAAGGCAATGAGCCACGCAAAGAAACGAAAGACTAATCGCTAATTTATCCATTATTGCTGTTAGATGCTGCAAGTTATCACCTCAATATCAAACTTGGGTTTATGAAATACAGTTAACTTTTCAATAAGCAATGGTAATTCAGGACATATTATTCTACGGCAATGTGAATCACCGCACCATACCTGTCAAATCGACATCTCAAGACTTCTCTTTACCGAAATTTGAATATAGAAAAAATCTATAACGAATTCCTCATTTTAGTGATATTCCTATCGTAGGAATAAAACTAGAATATGAGTTGCGTATTAGATAAGACAGAATTGAGGAAATTTATGACAAACGCGATTACGGAACAGGAACTAACAGAAGCTCGACAGATATGGGGTGACGCGCTGGTCGCCATCTCAAAAGCTTTCGATACCGATGGTATAGAATCAGCAAGGGCGGTGGCCAACGGCGCGATTGATGCGGCTTATGGTTACAACCTGGGACCAGTATTGTTCAAGCCTACCATGGCGAGCGGAGAACAAACTTTTCGGCCCACAAGGGAAGGCGCACTGGCCTACTTCGTAGGTCACGACAGTGGTTATCCTCTTGATGGTGGCTTTGGCATTAAAGGATGGAGAACAGTAGTATCAGAAACTGCAGCAACATTTATTGACGGAGACGTAGCCATGTGGATGGGTTGGGTTACTTTTACTGACAAGGATGGCAACGTAACTAAAGTAGACAAAAGCTGGGGATACAAGAAAGATCAAGAAGGCACGCTCCGTATAATCCTTCACCATTCATCTCTTCCTTACACACCCTAGAAGGACTATTCTCAGTCACATCAATTAAAATTAACTAAAATGCTGACATACCAGGTGGAGACAAAATGATAAACCGTCGAGAGTTTCTTTTAACGTCGTTAGCTACTCCAATCATCGGAGCAATCTCGCAGTCTAATGCACAAACTGCGCCTCCAGGTAAGATGCTGCTCGCTATGCATCAAAATACCTCAAGGGCCGCCGGTTTTCGCGCTTCTCTCGAGGGATGGTCTCGTGCCGGCATAGAGTATGTTGAACTTAATGATTTTATGCTTGACGGGTTTCTAGAAAACGACTCTTTAAGCGGAGCACGCGCTCTGCTGGATGATCTCGGACTCACACCGGTTTGCGCTGCATCAGCCTTACCTGACCTTTGGATACCAGGCCCAGAGAGAGAGGCTTCATTAGAAAAATGGCGGATGCGATGCGATCAGTTTTCAAGTCTTGGCCTAAGTAAAATTTACTCGCCATCAGTGACAAGACGTGCTGTGACTGCCGAAGATTTTGCCGCCACACCAGAAAGCATTCGAGAGGCAGCTATAATCGCCAGCGAATACAACCTTACTTGCATGATAGAATTCCTCCGTAACTCTTCACACCTGGCGACTCTGACTTCTGCATTATCAATGACGCGGGCGGCAGATCATCCCAGCATCAGACCCATGATTGATTTTTTTCATTTTTGGTCCGGGCTGAGCAAACTTGAAGATCTAGATCTACTGGAACCAGGCGAGCTGGCACACTGCCATTTCCAAGACCTCCTCGATGCACCCAAAGAGCTCACCGATAACAGCTACCGTCTAATTCCTGGTGATGGGATTGCCCCCATCAATGCTATTCTGAGCAAACTCGCCGAAAAAGGATATAACGGAGCCCTGTCTGTCGAACTCTTTAGAGAGGAGCTGGTTAACGGCGACCCCTTTGAGGTAGCCAGTGAAATAAAACGCAAGTCTGAATCGGTTATGAATTCGGCTGGAGTTTTATAACGCTACTGCCGAGCTTGATTTCCGAAAGCTGATACAGTTTCGTTGCGTATGGCACTGACATCTCAACAAAGCGGAGACTTTTCAATTCTAGAGACTTATGTAAGCACTTTAGTCTCCCGCTTCGTCAGTAAAAGCTGCAGCCTCGCTAAACGTCAAGAGCATATTACCTGCAGGTAATATGGAAAGATCACTCAAAAGTCTGTCGACCTCTGAAGGTTCATATCCGGCCTCGATCAATCCGTCGCGCCCCCTGGAAATTGAAAATTCGTGCTCTTCGAGACGATCAAAGTAGCCCTGCCATCTGGCGATATAAAGATCCGCCATAGATTTTGCTTCCAGCGCATTGTTAAAGAATTCACCGGATAACGTTCTAATCATGTTTAACTTTTCGAGCCCAACCCTATAACGCTTTTCTTCCGCCTCGGAGCGCTTTTCGAATATGTTGAGTTCTGGAGGACCCAGTCTGCGAACTCTGTAACTCGTTGAACCTCCGCCTCTAATTCCCTCAACCTCGAGTAGGTAAGAGTTTGATAGCGTCAATAACAAGTCTAAATAAGTCAGTTCCTTAACTAAGCCATTGGCCTGAGAATACATTACCGCTGTTTCACTAATTCTGGTCGCATTAATGAGATGTTCAGCTTCGCTTTCTTCGTTGTCTTCATAAAACCCCCGCATGTGGGTTCCAACAATCCAATGCAGAAGTGAAACCCGGTCGACCGCTGGACCTTCATATTTTTTGTCAACAAGCCATTTGAGATAGTTGAGCTTTTCTTTTGCATCTTTCCAATTCCCCTGATCCATCTCAACTTCAATGGCTGACTTTAAAAATGGGTACTGCTTCGGGTTATAAAGTCCCTCCTCTAAACGAACGATCTGGAGCGCCCTGTCTATATAGACGTCTGCATCACTCAACCGATTGGCAAGGAGTGATAATTTTACAAGTGTATCTAAAGGTTCGATGAGTTCTGGGCTTAGGTAACCATGATTTGCTTCGATAGAACGAAGTCTTGATTCCTGATTATTGATATCCAAACGCAGTTTTGCGAAATCTAGCGCTACTGTCGAATAGTGAAAGACAAAAAGCAGTATAAAGAGAACAGGTTTTGAAAATCGATACATAACAAATCCGGGAAAAATTCCTTGAGTTAAATTGCATTTTATTTAAAACTCTCCCATCATTTGTAAAAGTACCGGTTGTACTTTTTAATTTTATTAGTTCTCCCAAGAGTAAAATATCCTTCTCTATAAAAGCAGGATCACGATACCCCCGGGAGATTTCTAAGATACAAAATATGCATTCCTGCGACAAACGAGTTATTCTCACTCAATAAATGAGATTAATTCATTCAAAGCATGTAAATTTGAATTATTGTTTCAAGAGTGGAACAGACATCAGTTAAAAAAGGGGTGTTTTCGTGTCAGATACTAAATCAAAATCTACATTAGATCGAAGAACTTTCATTGGAGTAAGCAGCGCCATTGGTGCAATGGCCGCGAGCGGCGTCGCTCCGGCAATCGCTCAATCTCGTTCCGCCAGACCTGTCGTAATTAGTTCAGGCAACGGCTTCGTGTACAAAAATGGTGGCAACGAAACATGCGTTGAACGCGCATACCGCATGATTACCGAAGGTTCTGACGTGCTGGAGTCATTGATTTCTGGAGTCAACATCGTTGAGTTAGATCCAGAGGACACCAGTGTTGGGTTTGGGGGATTGCCTGATGCGGAGGGTCGAGTAACCCTAGACTCATGTTGCATGCATGGACCCCTCAAAAGAGCTGGAGGAGTTGCCGCGCTGCAGGGTGTTAGAACGCCCTCCGACGTGGCGAAAGCTGTCGCGGATTTGACTGACCATCACCTCCTTGTCGGTAAGGGGGCCCAAGAATTTGCCCGACAGATGGGTTTTGAAATTGAAAATGATCTAAACACAGACCTCTCAAGGGAGCGCTATCTTGAATGGCGTCGGCGAATTGACCCATCACATTACCCAGACCCAAACAGGCAAGCTAAATTAGCACCAGAGGCAATCAAGAATTTTAGCAGGGAAAGTCTCAAGGTTGCCTCGGACATGGCGGCGGAAGGTTTGATTGATCCGGAGCATCTGTACGGTACTATTAACTGCAACGGTGTGAATAGCAATGGTGATCTTTGCGGTGTTACGACCACCTCGGGTTTGGCCTGGAAAATACCGGGACGAGTTGGCGATAGTCCTATTCTTGGTGCCGGTCTTTATGTTGCAAACGATTATGGTGCTGCAGGTTCAACAGGGCGCGGCGAAGCAAACCTATACAATCTCGCTTCCTACCTCGTGGTAGAGGAACTTCGACGCGGTGCAGATCCTAAAGACGCCGGCATGACGGCATTGAAGCGTATTTGGGAGAACACCGAAACAAGACTCCTTGATGAAAACCGGGAGCCAACATTCAATGTCAACTTCTATGTCTTAGGAAAGGATGGTCGCCACGCTGGCGTCGCATTCTATGGCACCTCCGGTAATGGAGACCAGCGAAGCTATGCGGTGTGCGACGCTAATGGCGGTCGCCATGAACCCATTGAAGGGCTAATAAGGTAAAACGCTAAGAGCAGGAAAACCCCTTGCTTAAAGAATATTAGCGATTGTAGTATCGAGCAGAGTCTATTTAAGAATTGAAAAAACAATGTTTATTCTTCGTCTTTTTCTATTATTTGCTTACATTACACTCTCCTCATGCGAGTCAGCAGACATCCCAAAGTATGAAGAGATGAGTGAATTTGAGCTCGTCATGCACAACTCATTGCTTCCCGAGAATGAACAAATTGTTTGCCAAGAAAAAAGAAGGGAATGGATTGGCGGGACTTTTCACCGAATACCTCGCAGATGCTTCACGATAGGACAACTAAAGCGAATACAGAGAGACTCCAAGTACGCCTCCATAAGAGGTGTCACATCGATCACGGGAGATGGATCCGCGAGCGGCGCTGCGGGCTTCTAATTCTGGCTCAGGAGCCATTACCAGTAATAACACTCAGCTGCTGTTTGATTACTATTGCCATTTCAACTCGTTTAGTGTTTCTTTTTCTCTTAAGAAATTCAAACGCTGCGAGTTTAAGGGGTATGTAATTTGTTTTCCTCACCGTTAAATGTGTTGTATAACTCCCCCTAAAATCAGGAACAGACTTGGAGAAGCCAAAAAATGACCATCCTGCAGAAACCACTCGTAATGATTGTCGCAGCGCTTGCCTGCTCTTGTGCGCTTGCACAAGCCGACCGACCAGACCTTCAGGGCATTTGGACCAACGCCTCTCTGACAGGCTTGCAGCGCCCACAGGGCGTTGAATCCTTAATAGTCACGCCAGAGCGGGCCCGCGCCATAGCGGCAGCGACCCCAATCGCGACACTAGAGGGCGGGCTTGATGAGGGTGACGGGGTAAACAACACTCCCGAAGCCGGAGCAGATGACTTTGGTACCAGGGCCTATAACAATTTTTGGGTCAGCCCGGGCTCCAATCTGGCACTAATCAAAGGAGAGTTCCGAACATCGTACATAGTGGATCCGCCAAGTGGACGGATCCCACGTAGAGAAGATCCCCAGTATGACTTCGAAAGGGCAAACTTTGGCAATCGCTATGCGACGGGTGTCGCTGACTATAGCGGCCCAGAAGCGTTCCCAAACGCGGAGCGTTGCCTCCTGGGATTTGGAAACAAGGCCGGCCCAGGCATGATGGGTGCACTCTACAACAATACCTATCAGTTCGTGCAGACCGATGATTACGTAATGATACTCGTCGAGATGGTGCATGATGCGCGCATCATTCCCGTCTTTGACACGCCAGAAGAGGCACGAGCCAATCGGCGACCCTTGCCGCTTGAGCAGTGGTTCGGAGACTCTGTAGGCTGGTACGAGGGTAACGAGTTAGTCATCGAGACCACGAATATCCACCCTCAGCAGATGAGCCAGAGCTCGATTCCCATAACTAAGGATGGTCGCATTACCGAAAAGTTTAGCCGCTATTCTGACGACGAGATCTTCTACCAGTTTATCGTTGAAGATGACAACATCTATCAGCAAGAGTGGACTGCGGAGCTGAGCTTCTATGCGTCCCCAGAGCCTTGGTATGAATATGCTTGCCACGAGGGAAATTACTCAATGCCGGGCTCGCTAGCAGGAGCTCGCAGATTGGAGTTAGATGCGCTAGGACAATAACAAGAGAGGATTAGCTATGCCGTTTAAAAACTCAGTAATAGCCTTACTATTGGTGTTCGCCTCGATTCAAGTTTCATACGCCCAGTCAGTCGATGATTACGCAGTACCCAAGACCGAATGGGGACAACCAGACTTGCAAGGCGTCTGGAACTTTAACTCAGAAACTCCATTGCAAAGGCCCGAGGAGTTCGGTGACAGGGAGTTTTTGACCGCCGAAGAAATTCAGCAGGCGCGGATAGACCGAGAACAAAGTCGTGCAGAGGCCGACGCCAAAGAAGCGGAACTCAATGTTAACCCTGAAGCGCCACCGGTTGCCGAAAGCACGGGTGGCTACAACAGCTTCTGGTTCGAGGGTGCTGCGATAGGAGAGAACGTGAGGACTTCTCTTATCACCCACCCTAGGAACGGCCGTATTCCTGAGCGTGTTGAGGGCGCTCTTGTTCACACCGCCAACCTGGGCCCAGATGTACCAGGTGAGAGGCCGGTTCGAGCGATATTCGGGGGCATCGCAAAGGACGGACCAGAGGATCGCGGATTGTCCGAGCGATGCCTTATAGGCTTCAACGCTGGCCCACCACTCAGCGGCGGAGGCTACAACGCCAACATTCAGATAGTACAGAGTAAAACCCATGCGGTTATCCTGACGGAGATGGTGCACGATGCGCGCATAGTCCCCCTGGATGATTCGGGCTCTCTCGATGATAATATTCGTTTATGGACCGGTGATTCAAGAGGATACTACGAGGGAGATACGCTGGTAGTGGTCACCAAAAATTTCAGCGAGTTGTTACCAAGTTTTAGTCGATTCGGTACGGCTAAGGATAAAGTTATCACCGAACGATTTACTCGAGTCGACTATTCAACAATTAACTACGACTGGACCTTGGAAGACCCAAGTACCTTCACGGATAGAATCAGCGCGACACTTCCGCTGACCAAAGTGGCCGGCCAGCTTTATGAGTACGGCTGCCACGAGGGTAACTATGGTATGGAGAACATCCTGCGAGGAGAGAGGATGTCAGAGATGCGGGCCGCCGCAGATGACGGAGAATAACCTGACTCGTACTCGTTAGTTTGCAGCCAGTTCTCGCAAGAGTGCTGCGGTGATCGGCCTCGGCCTCAGTGTACGCATCGCTACGTCATGAGGTGTTCTGCCACGGTTATCTACCGCCTCTGGATCGGCACCCTGAGCCACCAAGAACTTGATGATCTCGTTGCCTGAAACATTGGCTGCACCATGCACCGCGGTCTGACCGGAACGGTCAACTGAGTGAATGTCGGTTCCTATTTCAAGGACCAATAACTCAAGCGCTTTAATTAGTTTATCTTCGCTCACAATCCGAGAGTCTGTTTGCGTTACACCTGACGCTACCATAGTCGGTGTCACTCCCCATGCTTGGCGGAGTTCAGGGTCTGCTCCAGCGCTTAGCAATTCTCTCATCATTTCAACATTGCCTAGCCGTGTAGCTAACCAAAAAGGTGACGCTCCATCATATTCCCCTCGCCCCACGTAGTCGCCCCGCCGAAAAGGAAGCCCTTCGGTCAATTGTGCGTTTGGGTCTGCGCCTTTCTCTAAAAGCTTTTTGAGCAACCTAGGCTTATCCATTTCTACGGCATAATGCAGTGCAGTCATTCCATATTGATCGCTCTGATTTACATCTGCGCCATGGTCAATCAGCAAAATACCCAAGTCCTGATGCTCACTCTCATCAACTACGAGCCGATAGTCGCTGCCAGTTATTGCGTCAAGACTTGCCGTGGCAACAAGCAGAGGACTCAGACCCTCGTCAGTCGTCGCATTAACATCTGCGCCTGCATCCAACAGTAACCTTGCAATTTTAAGTGCTCCGCTCCTAGCCGAGAACATTAAGGGAGTGAACCTGCCAGAGGAGCTCGCGTTAACGTCAGCCCCTGCTCCGATTAATAAATCCACAACACCCGTGTGCCCTTCCGCTGCGGCCCACATCAATGCACTTTGGCCGCTATTTGTCTCTAACGAGTTAGGTTCTGCTCCAGCCGCCAGGAGCTTTTCAACTGCACCTAACAATCCCGTCCTGGAGCAACTCATTAGCACAGTTTCGCCACTTGGCTCGACAGCAAAGACGTTTGCATCGGCCCGCAACAATGTCTCTACCATAGCCTCGCTCCCATTTCGGCAAGCAATAGCAATGGGCGTTATTCCCAACTCATTTGTCGCATCAACAGTCGCACCTTCACTCAAGAGACGATCCGCCAAGTCTGTAGCACCCCAGTGAGCAGCCCAGTGCAGGGCTGTGGCGCCATCTGGATAGGCCATATTAACGTCAGCGCCCTCGTTTACCAGGGTGATTGCAGAGGTGACGTCATTATTCTGCGCGGCATCCAGCAAACTGGCGGTATCCGCAAACGCAATGGTCGGAAGGAGTCCCGTAAGGACCAACAAAACTAACACGTATGAATTTAATTTATTTAATCTCAAAATATATCTACTCTCGTTAGCCAGACAAGACATCAAGGTTATATGTGCTATCCCCAAACTCATCCAAGGGAATATCTAGCTTACTTAACATATCAAGAAACAAGTTGGTAACAGGTGTCTCTTTTTCTCTCTCGTATCTAATATGTCTACCACCATTAATCGTACCACTACCTCCGCCGAGCAACATCGTAGGAAGGTTGTGGTGGTTATGACCGTTCCCATCACTCATGCCACTGCTATACATTAACATCGAATTATCAAGCAGCGAGCCATCGCCCTCCCTAGTATTTCTCATTCTATCGAGGAAATAGGCGAACATCTCTGTGTGGTAGGCATTTACGCGAATTAACTTCTCTATCTTTTCTGCGTTTCCACCGTGATGTGATAGCGGATGATGGGCATCAGGGACACCAATCTCTGGGTAAGCTCGCTGACTTGTTTCGTGGCCTACCATAAAGGTAATGACTCGAGTCAAATCAGCTTGGAAGGCCAGATGTTGCAGGTCATACATTAGCTTCGCATGCTCTTGAAAAGTACCGGGCACGCCAGCTGGCTGTTCTATTACTGGAAGCTCTCTCTCACTCTGCGCCTCGGCCATCTGAATTCTTCGTTCCGCGTTTCTAATCGCATCGAGATACTCCTCTAACTTCAATTGGTCCCGATGTCCAAGCTCCCTCTGTAACTTATTCAACTTATTTGTCACAGCATCGAGGATGCTACTATCCTCATCACGACGAGCACGCCAGGCTTGCGGATCAGTACTCTCATTACCACCAAACAATCGCTCAAAAACAACTCGGGGGTTATTCTCCATTGGTAGCGGCGTCGTGGCACTCGACCAAGAAAGAGTATTCGCATAAGCGCAGGCATAGCCAGGATCGCAGGCCCCTACGTTTTCTCTCGACTCCAATGACAACTCCAAGGATGACAGCTGTGTGTGGGCCCCAAAAGCTTTTGCTACGATTTGATCCATAGAAAGGCCAGCGCGCAAATCAGCACCCTCGGTCTTCTTTGGATGAACACCCGTTAGGTAGGCACCTGCAGCTCGAGCGTGATCACCTGCCCCTTCGCCTGGCCAAGCATCTCCCATCTTGTTGGAAAGACCGGTAAGCACAAGCATCTGATCCTGATAATCAGACAAGGGTGCCAAAGTCGATGGTAAAGAGAAGTTGCGACCCTCCTCTGGAGGTGTAAAGTTGTCCATAAAAACGCCATTCGGCACATAGACAATACCCAACCGTTTAACGGGCTTTGCCGCGGTCTTCTCTTGCGCAGTCAATGCTGGAACCATACTATCGAGGAGAGGTAGCCCAAGAGCGGCGCCAACACCTCGAATAAATTTTCTTCGGGGCAAGTGTTTCTTTGTGATTATCATAGTTCCTGTGACCTCCTCATTTGGAATGGGACACTTTCAACGATACCTAAAATAATGGACGACCAACTGTAATTATCCTCAGCGGCATTTCTAACTATGGCTCGAACAGCCGGAGGATCATAGTCCTCTAACCCCCTGCCAAGAGAATAGGTAAGTAGCTTCTTCGCAAGCGTTGCAACAAAACGCTCTTCGCTCTTGAGCAAATAATCCCGCACTCCCAATGGCCCTTCAAATGCTGAACCATCCGGCAGGGTGGCGGATGCGTTAATTAACTCGCCCCCATCATGGGTCCTAAGCCCTCCAATCGCATCAAAAGGTTCAAGAGCCAGACCAAAAGGGTCCATTCTGGAATGACAACTAGCGCAAACGGGATTAGTTCTATGGGCCTCAAGTCTCTCTCTTACTGACCTTGGACTAACCGTATCGCTATCCTCGAGATCTGGAATATTAGGCGGCGGCGGCGGTGGTGGTGCCCCCAGCAAATTGTCTAGTACCCACTTACCGCGGAGCGTCGGAGACGTTCTATTAGGATACGACGTCGCTGTTAAAATGCTCCCCTGACCAAGGAGCCCCCCGCGAGCTCCTTCATCGAAGAAGACCTTGCGGAAATGGTTCCCGTAAACTCCGTCCACTCCATAATGCCGAGCCAAACGTTCATTTAAATATGTGTAGTCTGCCGTTAGCAGTTCTAAAACATTGGTGTCTTCATGTATCAGATTTCGGACGAAGAGCTCTGTCTCCCGCCGAAATGCTTCCCTCAGGTTGTCATCAAATTCTGGAAACGCATCTGGATCCGGCTTAACACCGGGAAGATTCCTTAAGTAGAGCCATTGCCCAACAAAGTTCTCGATTAGCGCAGAGGATTTTTCATCTGCCAACATCCTTTCTACTTGTTGGCGAAGAACTTTTGGATCACCCAACTTATCTTCTTCAGCCAAGGCGAGTAATTCCTCGTCAGGAATACTGCTCCATAAGAAAAACGATAACCGAGAAGCTAACTCTAAATCAGTAATCCTGTAGGCTTTCCCCGGGTCGACATCACTGGGCTGACCTTCTATGCGAAATAGGAATTCAGGATCAACGAGAACAGCCCTCAAGGCTCTTTGGATTCCTCTATCAAAACCCCCTTCAGCTCGTCCGCTTTCGTACATCGATAGAAGCGACGTCAGATCATCATCACCCACTGGCCTCCTGAACGCTTTGCGCGCCAGCTTAGAAATAATTTCTGAAGCACACGCCCTGTCTCGTGATTCCACTCCATTTGGCAAGCATGAAAAAAGCTGGTCTCGGCTTGGCGTCTCTTCAGGACGAATCCCGTTATAGGGTCCATATACCTCTATACTGCCCAGAGCCATGGGCATATCTCGATCACCCGCAAATTCGTAAGACGCAGTCGACAGTGCTGGCTCAAGAATTCCCTCGGGGATACCCCGTTTTTCGGGAAATGCTAGAGTGATGGTGTGAGTCCCCGCCTTTATATTCGGTATTCTTAACTCCAAGTGATCGTCAGCGGTCTGCTCATACTCGGAAGCATACATGACCGCTGCCCATGGATTAATTATGCCATCGCCACCTACCGTGTAATTGGCGATTAATTCTCGGTCAAGCCGTACCTCAATATCGTGAGGCTCGAACAAACCGATAATTTGGTTTGCGTGGGTTCGCGCAAGACGGAGCTTGATATGATACTCACCATCCAGCGGGAAATAATGCGAGACGGTTGCGCCCCCCCGTGTGCCAAATGGTTGTTCCTCGCTCATTCTCCCTGCCTGAATGAGGGTGGGGCGCATCTCATATGATTTAACCGTAGGAAGAATGTCAGGATCGCCGATCGCTAATTGACTGATCTTTGCTGCAGCGATCATGTAACGCTCGAGTAGACTCGGGGACAATGTTAAAACATCTGCGATGTTGTCAAACCCATAACCTGAGTCGTCTGCGGGCAGATAGTCTCGACCATCAATGTCTAGGGAAAGTAAGTCCCTAACCGCATTGGTGTACTCAGCTCTATTTAACCGATGAACTACTGGTCGCCCAGGATTCGGCTCAGCCATGGCAACACTATCAAGAGACGTCTCCAGCCAGGCGGCGAGTTCGTCGTAGGTCTGCGCATCTGGTCTCGGCATCCCGGGTGGTGGCATCTCCCGCGCGCGGAGCTTCAGAACAACCTTTTCCCAGACCCCTACCTCATCTGCCTTATGACCAACTTTATCCAGAGCTATCGTTTGAAGTGTAAAATTTGCGGTGCGGGTAACGTCATTGTGACAGGCAACGCAATACTGATTTAAGAATCCTCGCTGCCATTCAGTCTCGTTAGCGTCTTGACCGAAAGCGACTAGCCCTAGCGAGCTCGCGATAACGAAAATGGCGCCATTTCTTAAGATATGGTGAAAACGCACTCTTATTTTCTCCCTCTCCCAGCGTTTACAGCAGGAAGTTTTTATTCTTTTTATTGTAACTTTAGGGACGTTTTGTGCAACATTAAGGTACTGAGTATAACCTTAATTAGTTATATTTTAACCGAGTTTGCACACCATAGGGCGCACCAAAAGAAAAAGACGCTTTTTAAGACCATCATTTCCGCACAAACTGGACTGCAAACTAATTTTAAGGGTCACGATCACAAACATTAACTAACAAGTCGAGAGTCATGAAAAATTTTGGACGATTATACTTATTCATTATTTTTTCCTTTTTTGCAACGAATAGCTCTGCACAATTGAAGGTGATTATTTCGGGAGGGCTGGCCGCGGCTTATCAAGAAATCCTACCCGAATTTGTGTCCTCTACAGGTATCGAGGTGGAAACTGGGAGAGGTGCCTCGGTAGGTGATAGTCCTAGTACTATACCAAACCAACTAAAAAGAGGTGTCGAAGCGGACGTCGTGATATTGGCTCGGCAGGGACTCGACGAGATCAGTATTAGTGGGTTACTACAGAGCAACTCTGATATTGATTTGGCTGTATCTGCTATTGGAATGGTGGTTCAAAAAGGAAAGCCGAAACCTGACATTTCAACACCCGCTAAATTCCGATCAGCCCTTCTAAACGCCAGGAAAATAGCTGTTTCCAGCAGTATCAGTGGAAGATACTTAGTCAATGAGTTATTTCATGAGCTTGGTATATCCACTCAAATGGAATCCAAGACACTGACCACGGGAGCAGTCGCTGTAGGCGAAGGCAAAGCTGATATTGGGATACAGCAGGTAAGCGAACTACTTCCTATCCAAGGGGCAGATTTTGTGGGTAGATTACCCGAGGAACTGCAGTATACGACTACTTTCTCTGCAGCCATCGTAAAGACAACTACTCGGAGCGAAGCTGCGAGGCTGTTGATCGAATTCTTAGCATCGGCCGAGGCCGCAGAGGTCATCAGCCGATGGGGAATGACGCCAATAAACGGATTGTAAGCATAATTTATATATTTGCCTTTTTTACAGTGTTTTTACCATTTTTGCCATTTAAATTTCTTTTTTTTCGAAACTTTTCCCGCCTGTTCAGCTGAAAAGGCCAATTTCGTCGTTGTTTTTGTGTTCAGGTGAGCTCTACAAGAAATTTTCACCAACTGAGCATGCTGCTATCCGACTTAAGTGACTCAAGGGTAAGCCTGTTTCCTCGTGCCAAGCATTAAATTGGTCCTGAATATTTCGCAAATCCCTCTTGCTTGCAGGCCGGTCGGCTATTTCTAGGCCTATACTCTTCAAAACAGCAATAACATCTCTAGAAAGAATGAAGCTGTCTTTACCCATCCGCCGGAGGAAATACATGCCCGAGTTACCCCCCAGGCGACCTCCATGTTTTTTCAGGTACTCCATTAAACCTATCTGGTCAGAGCTAGGCCAATTGGCTATGAAATTCCCAAAGCTGCCATACTCCCGTATTACTTCCAAAACGAAGAAAAGATTCTTTTGAAGCGCATTAATTTTTTGCCCATTACGAACCACCCGTCGATCAGTCAAATAACCTTCCCATTGTTCGGGAGACAGCAACACTAGCTTGTCGGTATCAAAACTAAAGAATGCCTCTTCAAATTCAGGCCACTTATTTTCTATGACTTTCCAACTAAATCCTGCTTGATTTACAACCTTAGTCATCATCGCCAAGTAACGATCGTTTCCCAGTCCTTTTAATTTTTTTTTACTAGAAACCTTCGGAAGTAAATTAAATAGATTAGACTCGCCCCCTTTTCGCTTTGCAGCGCGGGCTCTTATAGCTCTGAACTTCATGTTAAAATTTTCAGAATGGGTCTGCGGGATAATCGGGACCGTAAGATAAATCAAAATCTACTCGCATGACGCCGGGCACAGCTCTTACTATACCGCCCAGGCTTTGCTGGATCGTACCGATATGGCCAGGTGTCCTCATACCCCCGCACTCATCACAAAGCACCGAACCGGTAACCCTCACAACCCCCTCGGTTACTTCAACCTGAAACCCAGGTGGTAAATCAGAAGCATTTTCAATGACGGACGTAACCTGCATTTTAATCCGTTCGTCAATCAACATATCAGGTCGAGAGAGAGTGCTCTCAGTTGACGAAGAACCTTGTGAGCTGTTTGTGGTAGCATTATCTTCACCACAAGAGACTAAGAATAAAAGTGCGCCACCGATAATGATTTTCCTAATTAAGCTGGAGCAAATTATTTTCATATCCTATCACCTGTTTCCGGTAGTCGCCTTTGATTTAAAAAAATTGCACAGACTAAATTAGTTATTAGTGTCAGTTCTAACTAATTATCTAGACCCTTATATACCACTTCTCCGCCAGCCGCTTTAAATGCTAACAAGAGAGTCTCGACTCGAACTCTGAATTCCCCCTGACTTAGCCACTCCAGATCTAAAACCTGAAGTTTATTAACATTATTCAAGTCAGCTAATACACTGGCAAAGAACTTCTCTGGATCGGCGGTGCTTATATTAAGCGACGGCTCGCCGGCCCACCAATCCGCGTCTTCGAGTGTCCCAGCCTCCTCTCGACTGACCTGGACTCCCGAGTTAAGGTCTTGGTAGTTCATAAAAAGCTTTTCGCATGACAAATCCGCCACACGACTGCCGCCGTCGGTCCGCATTAATAAAAAGTCGCGCCTTCTCATCTCAAAAAACGAGCTTACCCAGCGGCAAGACTTAAGACCGCAGCCTCTATAGCTGCACTGGTCATCGGCAATTTATGTGCATTCTTACTCAGCGGCAAAGCGTCTTCGATCCCTATCTCACCAGCTTCCCTTGCGACGGCTGCATTAATTTGTTTCCCGGCTAGGAAATCTTCAACAGCCCTTACGCGCCAGGGAATAGGAGCCACACCGGCTAAGACAACCTTAGCGTTTTGTGCAGCGTTGCCATCACGTTGAATCACTGTCGCGACCCCAACCTCTGCATGAGTCCATGCCTCACGGTCCATAACTTTGTAGTATGTGCTAACCGTATTTGCAGAAACACTTGGTATTCGTACCCCAGTCAGAAGCTCATCTTCGTTTAGCGAATTTTCCCGAGCCGGATCAGTTGCAGGAAGAACAAAGAACTCCTCAGCCGAAACCTCTCGACTGCCAGTTGGACCGGTAACTTGAAAAATCGCGTCAAAAGCAACTAAGGCTGGAGCTACATCAGAAGGGTGAACGATAAAAGAGGGTCCGCCACCAAATATAGCGTGTTGTCCATTCTCGCCGTTAAGAGAGAAACACTCATCACCACCAGCCTTAAAGCAATTAAATCCATTGCGATAATACCAACACCAAGGTCTCTGCGTTACGTTACCAGCCAAGGTTCCGACGTTTCTAATTTGGGGAGTACCAACTGAGGCCGCTGCTTGAGCTATCGCTGACATAC
>Ga0208624_1000691_pt1 | contig 16794 bp, 15 predicted proteins | sample Knorr_S23_td_DCM_FD_185607 | JGI IMG/M metagenome (GOLD analysis project Ga0208624, IMG submission 185607) | Marine microbial communities from Southern Atlantic Ocean transect - Knorr_S23_td_DCM_ad_71m_LV_A (SPAdes) (version 2) | ecosystem: Environmental > Aquatic > Marine > Oceanic | place...
AATTCTTGAAAACAACAATGCTACCGACGATGAACGTTTCACTGCTCAAATCGAAGTGCTCCAAGCATCGATCGAGCGAATAAAAAATATCGTTGGCGGCCACAAGTTCCCAGGAACGGCGCTTGGAGAAAATGACCGTGCAGTTGAAGGCGAGTTCGTTCTCGTCGGGCCCTTTGCCTTTTTTGGAGGCAGCGACGGCACGAGTGTTGGCTTCGCTCAAGGACGCCCCAACGCAACCTACCCGCTAGTCAGCAACGCTGGTCTGCCACCTGAAGTTATCGCCTCCATCACTCAGGTGGCTAGTTCCGGCGAAGGCACCTTGCCTATCGATACGACCGAAGGTGACGCCTTCAAGCTGGCCGAACTTGAAGAAACGGTTATCGAGCACGCCCTCAAAGGGGGTACGACGATCTACATCATTCTTCCGCTTGCCTTCACGGCATTGATGGTGGCCATCTTCAAGCTATTCGAAATCACCTCAGTAAAGCGGCCAAAATCAGGCGCGCTTCAGCAGATTCTCGACAATCTTAACGCCGGCAAGAAGCAAGAAGCTTTGGAAATCGCCAATTCAGTTAGCGGTCCGTTCGGCGATCTCCTCGTTGCCGGGGTCGAGCACCATGACGAAGAGAAAGAGCTTCTCGAAGAAGTTCTCTACGAGCGTCTTCTCGCGGCTCAGCCGAAGCTCGAGCGCTTCCTGGCCTTCATCGCTCTAACGGCCGGCGCTGCCCCGCTTCTGGGGCTACTAGGAACGGTTACGGGTATGATCAAAACCTTCAAATTGATTACGGTTTTCGGTACCGGTGACGCCGCATCTCTATCTTCCGGTATTTCGGAAGCTCTGATCACAACAGAGTACGGTCTCTACGTCGCTATTCCCTCACTCCTTGCCCAAGCTCTCTTGACCCGTATGGCAAAGGGCAAACTAGGGGAAATGGAGCAGGCATCCGTTGCTTTCGTGAACGGACTGGCCAAGAAGGGCTAGGCGCCCCCTTATTCCACTTACTGCCAAGAGCAAACTAGAGCCGACGTCATATGGGAAAAAATAAAAAAGCCCTGTCAGCTACGGACGATGTTGAAGACATCAACATCTCCCCGCTGATCGACATGGTCTTCATCCTCTTAATCTTCTTCATCGTTACTACCGTTTTCGTTGAGGAACCGGGAGTCGATATTATCAAGCCGATGGCTTTTAATGCAGCCGACCTTCCTAAGAATTGTATCCTCATCGGGGTGACCGAATCGGACAACGTGTTCTACGGAGGGGAAGAAGTAGGCTTGAGTGGCATCCGGTTGAAAGTGCGGCGCATGATTCGGGAAAATAGCAACTATCCCGTAATTATTCAGGCTGACGTTGGAGCGACCAACGGAACCATCGCGAGGCTGATTGACGAATGTAAATTGGCCGAGGTCCCTGCCGGTCAAATTCACCTTTCCTTGGAGAAACTGAACAACTAGCTCGCGAAAACTACCGACAAATAGCGTTCAGAGTATGAGAAACAAGAAGCAGTTCAACAACACCGATGAAGTTACGGATATTAACATATCCCCCCTCATCGATATGGTTTTCATTCTGCTGATCTTCTTTATCGTCACCACGGTATTCGTTGAAGAAGAAGGTATGGCGACCAACACTCCAGATCCCTCTCCAAATCTAGACAAACCCGATGAGGAAAAAGAGCGCCTATCGCTGCTGATAAAAAACAACGGGGAGGTCTTCGCTAGGTTCGGGGCCAATGAAACGAACATTGGCATTGGCGGTGTTCGCGCGGTCGTTCAGCAAGAGATGCAACAAGAGGTTTACCCCATCCTCATCAATGTGGAAAAAGAATCTCTGATAGACACCTACGTCAGGGTACACGATACCGCCATCCTCGCCGGAGCTGAGGGCGTCACTATGAAGGTAGTTCAAGAATAAGAGCTTTGAAGGCCTCGTAAAAACCAAAATTTAAAAAACGAAAGACAAATGACAAAGAGCAACCGATTTAAAATCGCTATCACCAGCTTGCTAAGCATGGCCGGAATCGTTTCGGTCCACGGGCAACTTGAGTACGATCCAGCAACTTTTTGGGACCAGCCCCATATTCGGGCCGCATACATCGGCGACTACGAGATTGACGTGGCGAAGAATCCTAAGCTCACCGAGACCGAATCAGAGGTCTTCCGCGAGATTTTAGAAGTAATGAAGACGGACAAGGATGCCGCCTTGCAGATGCTAAAGGCCAATGTCACCCCTGATTCCAGCGGCTCCTTGGAATTTATCATCGGCAGCCTCTACGGAGAAAAAGGTGACAACGAGAGCGCAATGGAATGGTTCCTACTGGCTATAGAGAAATATCCCAATTTCCTCCGCGCTCAACGAAACTTGGCCATTATGATGGTCCAATCTGGAAAATTCGAAAAAGCTAAACAACACTTCATTAAGGCCATCGATCTCGGATCTCGCGACAGCACGACTTTCGGTCTTCTCGGATTGTGCTACGTCAATGGCGGCCAGTTCATTTCCGCGGAAACCGCCTATCGGGAAGCGATCGTACTCGATGCGGCAGTCAAAGACTGGCAGCTGGGGCTAGCTAAAGCCCTCTTGAACCAGAAGAAGTACCAAGAGTCGATTGCCGTTCTGGAAGAAATCCTTCTCCAAGAGCCCGAAAACGAGATCATCTGGATCAGCCAGGCCAATGCTTACCTGGGACTGGATGACGCGGAAACCGCAGTGGCTATTCAGGAAATCGTCGATCGCCTAGGCAAGTCCACCCCGGAATCGCTCGAGTTCATGGGCAACATCTACATGTCTCGCAGCTTGAACGAGCTAGCCCTCAAATATTACCGCAAAGCGATTCAAAAGGATCCTAATCGCTCCGTTAAGACTCATATCGATACAGCGGATATTCTTGTAGGACGAGGCGCCTTCGAGGAAGCAAAAACCCTTATCGCAGACATCCGTCGCACCTACGGCGATCGCGTTTCCACAGACGACGACACTCGACTGCTTCGAATGGAATCCCACATCGCCATGAACGATGGTCTGGTCGATGTCTTCATCCCGATTCTAGAAAAGCTGATTCAAAACGATCCCCTAGATGGAGATGCCCTAATGATGCTTGCGGATCACTACACGTCGCAAGACACGAATGAAGGCTACGCTCGCGCTGACCTTTACTACGAACGCGTGACCAAGATCCCAGAGGTCGAGGTAAAGGGTTTGATAGCTTGGGCTCGTTCTTTCGTTGCTCGCGAGCAGTATGGTAAAGCTATTCCACACCTAGAGCGGGCTAACACTCTCGAGCCTCGCGACTTCGTTACCCGCTATCTCGAGCAAGTACGCAAAGTTCACTTGGCCAATTTAGGCCTCTAAAAGCGCTCAACGAAATTGTCTTTCTGAAAGCAGAAGCGGCTTTGCCGCTTCTGCTTTTTTCTTTGCTATCTTGCTTTGGGTGACGGTTTACTCAAATCGGGCAAAGTAACATATTCTCCCAGAATGTGTTCTCATCTTCCTCATACAAGCAAGACGCCTGTTTTATTCTCAAGAATAGGCCATTCGGAAAATAATCGAGAACCTAGGCCATGCTAGATCATTAGACGACAGCCGCGTCACCTTCTTCGTCCGGCATAGCCTCGCTTCCCATAGGTTCGCCCACGCATCTTCTTTCCGCTCGAAAAATCTCCTGATCGCAGAGCGTCAATTTGATCGCGAAGTAACGCCGCCCGCTCAAATTCAAGCTTCGAAGCCGCCTCGTCCATCTCTACGGTGAGCTCATTGATGACCGCCTCTACATCCTCATCTTCGCTGACGATAAAAGGTGTTTCCTCATCGGTAGTTTTCCCTTCGTGCAAACTCTTTTGCACCGATCGCACAACGCTTTTAGGCGTAATACCGTGATCAGCATTATACTCGATCTGCTTGGATCGCCTCCGATCAGTGATTTCCAACGTTTTGCGTATGGAATCCGTGATGACATCCGCGTAGAAGATTACCCGACCATTCTCATGCCGAGCAGCACGACCGGCTGTTTGCACTAAACTCGTCTGGCTTCTCAAAAAACCCTCCTTGTCGGCATCGAGAATGGCTACCAAGGCAACTTCGGGTAGATCCAAACCTTCTCGCAGTAGATTGATCCCAACCAAAACGTCGAAATCTCCCGCTCTCAAACGCCTTAGGATCTCCACGCGCTCAATCGCATCGATATCCGAATGGAGGTATTCAACGCTGATCTCACGCTCCCTCAGATAAACCGTAATGTCCTCAGAAAGTCGTTTTGTTAGCGTGGTGACCAATACCCGCTCTCCTTGCTCAATCGCTCGATTAACTTCTCCGATCAGATCCTCGACTTGTCCCTTTATTGGCCGAATCTCAATCTGCGGATCGAGTAGCCCTGTTGGACGAATGATCTGTTCAGCTACGACAGCGCTCCTTTCGAACTCGAATTTGGCCGGTGTCGCTGACACGAACACAGTGGTCCCTGTGACTCCTAAAAATTCGTCGAAATTCATCGGGCGATTATCTAGAGCAGACGGCAACCGAAATCCGTGCTCGACCAAGGTTGACTTGCGGGAACGGTCTCCTGCATACATCGCCCCTATTTGCGGGATTGTCACGTGACTCTCGTCTACGAGCAGGACGAAATCGTCATCGAAGAAGTCGATCAGGCAGTATGGCCTTTCGCCCGGCTTTCTGCCCGATAAATGCATCGAATAATTCTCAATGCCACTGCAGAAGCCGACTTCCTGAAGCATCTCCAGATCGTAATTCGTTCGCATGCTGATGCGCTGGGCCTCCAATAACTTGCCCTCTTCTTCGAATTCGGCCACTCGGCTCTTCAACTCCCCTTTGATGGATCCGATAGCCTTCGCAGTCTTTCCTTTCGTGGTAACGAACTGATTAGCTGGATACAAATTGAACTGTTCGAAACTCCTGATGGACTCTCCAGTAAGCGGATCGAATTCAGTAAGGCACTCTACTTCGTCTCCCCAGAATTCGATGCGCAACCCTTTCTCTAGGTAAGCAGGCATTACATCAACGATGTCGCCCCTTACTCGGAACCGACCCCGTGTCAGATCCACATCGTTTCGCTCATACTGAATCTCCACTAGTCGATTGAGAAAGATATCCCTTCCCAACTCCTCGCCTTGACGTAAACCGATCATCAGCTCCTCGAAATCCTCAGGCGAGCCCAATCCGTAAATACAGGACACGCTGGCGACAACGATTACGTCACGTCGGCTAATCAGACTGCTCGTCGCCGAAATCCGTAGCCGGTCGATCTCATCGTTTATTGAAGAGTCTTTCTCTATAAACGTATCCGTTGACGGAACATAGGCTTCTGGCTGGTAGTAATCGTAATAGCTGACGAAATACTCTACCGCATTATTGGGAAAGAAGTTCTTAAGTTCCGAATACAGCTGAGCCGCTAAAGTCTTGTTGTGGGAAATCACCAAAGCAGGCCGTCCGCAACGGGCAATTATGTTGGCCATGCTAAACGTCTTCCCCGACCCTGTGACGCCCAACAAAGCCTGATATCGGTTGCCCGATTCTATCGAAGATACGATCGCTTCGATTGCCTCGGGCTGATCGCCCATAGGCTGGTAATCCGATCGCAGATCGAATAACGCCCCCTCCTCCTTTAACGTGCCCATTTGTCAAGCTACGTCTTCGTCTTGGTGGGAACGATCGTATACATTCTTCTCGAGCTCGCCTTCGGAATTGGCGATAATACAAGTTATGGCCGAATCTCCGGTGACGTTTACCGCGGTTCTCACCATGTCGAGCAATCGGTCAATCCCGATTATTAACCCAATCTTGTCCGGAGGGAGACCTACTAGCCCAAGTACCATGGTAAGCATGACGAGTCCCGCGCTTGGTACGCCCGCGGTTCCGACAGAAGCCATCGTCGCGGCGATAATAACCGTCAAATATTGGCCAATAGAAAGATCGATTCCCGACAGCTGGGCGATAAACACAGTGGCGACGCCTTGCATTATCGCCGTTCCATCCATATTTATCGTGGCTCCTAACGGCACCGTGAAGGATGCGACTTTGTTGGATGCCCCTAGACGCTCCTCGACAGCTCGCATCGTCACCGGAATGGTGGCGTTGCTACTCGCAGTGCTAAAAGCGAATAGCTGTACGTTTCGCATCTTCTTAAAGAACTGACGAGGGTTCAGTCCTGTCAATACCTTCAGCATTGTCGGATAAACTACTAAACCGTGTATCAACAATACCACTATAACTAAGATAAAATACTTGCCCAAAGCGAAGATCGTATCGAATCCCTCCTTGGCGAAAACCTGAGATATCTTCGCGAACACTCCAAAGGGAGCCATGAGCATCACGATTATCACGAGTTTCATGATCACTTCGTTGAGATCCTTGAAAATGTCCAATATCCGTTTCCCGTGATCGCCAGAAACCACCAGCGCGATACCGAATGCCAAGGCGGCCGCGATAATTTGCAACATCTCTCCATTGACGAAGGCGGAAACGACGTTCTCCGGGAATATGTCGATAAATACTTGAAGCAACGATTTCGTTTCTCCGGGCACGAAGTCATTGGCGTCCGTCACTTGCACGCCCTCGCCCGGTCGAACGATTAGTGCTACGACGATAGCGATCGTAATGGCGACAGCCGTAGTAAACAGATACAATGCCAGGGTTTTTAGCCCAATCGTGCCCAGTTTTCTCACATCATCCATTGCCGCCGTGCCGCAAACCAGAGAAACAAACACAAGCGGGACCACCAAGGCTTTCAAACTGCGAATAAACGCTTCGCTGAGAAACTGGAAGAAGCCGTTAATGATGTAGTCGGCAACGAAACCGTGCTCCAAAATCGGCCGATTCTGAGCGTCTAGCTTCACCCGTCCAGTCCCCAAATCGATCGCGAACTCCACAAATTGGGAAAGGGTAAGGCCAACTACAGCTCCGGCCACCATGGCCATGACAATCCAGCGTGTTAGTTTGATTTTGTGCAGTTCCATAGGTTTTGGGGTTAGCGATCTACAATAAATCTACATTAGGACGGATCGCTCCGAATAAACAACCCTCCAATCCCCCTAATAAGCGTTCGCCAAATTCCGCTCATTAATTCGGCGAGCCCTTTTCGAGTTCGCGACCAATAACCTGACCCAAGTTTCGCGCATATCATGGTAGCGGCCGATCTCCGAGCGGCCATCATACAAAACTTGATCAGGCCTCTCGTCTGCATGGGCAACTTGAGATCACAAACTGGAAGTCTATGGCACTTTTAGTGGCCGCTCGGAGATCGGCCGCTACCTTCAGAGACTCAAGGCCTTCGGACTTACCAGACACCCCTAAGCTTAGTCTTGAGACGCATATCAACAAACAACCCCGCCCAATCGATCGATTGTCACTTCATTGAATGAGTCGACGATCAAGTCCGCGGGCGATTTCTCAAGGATCTCTCGCGAGTTCGTCGTAGTCAATGCCACCACTTTCATACCGCCAGTCTTACCAGCTTCAATTCCGCTCAGCGAATCCTCGAGGACAACGCACCGCTCCGGAGCGACTTCCAATTTTCCAGCGGCCTTCAGAAAAACCTCGGGGTCCGGTTTCCCTTTCTCGACATCCGCAGCCGCCACGATGTGGCAAAACCAGTTTTCCCGATTAATGTAATTCAAAACGGATTCGATATTCTCACGTGGGGTGGATGATCCTATGGCATAAGGCACTTGCTTCTCCCGAAGCGATTTTACAAAATCGCCAAAGCCTGGTAGCAAGGTAATGCCGTCTCGCTGAATGATCTCCCGATAGAGTACTTCCTTACGATCTCCCAGCCGAGCGATTTCCTCGGGATCGCTTGTCCATTCGAGAATCGTCCGAATAATCAGCTCATTCCGTTTCCCGAAGCCAATCTTGAAGTGCCCATCGAAAAGCGGTAGGCCTTCCTCTTCAGCAAGCAATTCCCAGCTTTCCTCGTGCTGTCTTGAAGAATCAATGACAACGCCATCCCAATCGAAAATTACGCCCAGCATCTATATGCCAATCACTTTCAGAAAGGCGTCTCTCATGCCAGCCCAAAAACGAGCGGGCCCCGGCTCTTGGGACTTGGAAATTTCCTGACACAGAAATGTCCCTTCGCCTTTGAAAACATCGTCGAACAGTGGATTGAATCCCCGAAAATAGGCCCAAAAGGTTTCCGCTCGTACAGCAGCGAAATTCAAATCGGGAGTAAATCCAATTGTTGAATCCTGGTTGGCCCGCCTGCCACCGTTGGCAACTGACTCAATCTTTTCCGCTCGAACGCCACGAACGCCGGAAACAACCAGCCTGCAGGGGCCCAGAAACTCGAAGTAACGAAATTGAAGCGTCATCCAAGCCTGGGCTCGCCTAAAGCTCCAGCGTCTGCGAATCGCCAGAGGTTGCTCTTGGGAGCCAATCAAGGCTACCAAGTGGCTCGGTCGCAAAATGATTGAGCTCTTAGGCGGAATTTTTAGCAGGCTAAGCTCCATATCCGGCTTGTCCTGAGTCGATGCTGTAATCGATCCATTCGGAGCATTCTCCTTGGAAGCGAACTCTACCAGCTCTACTAATCCAGCAGCTAAACAAGTTACCGGTATCTGCCAGTTCAATACAAAGCGGGTTCGTCGGTCCAATTGCTCATCAGAAGCTTGCAGGTAGGATTCCTTGATCCACGCTTTCTCCCCTTCGTTAAGTCCCAGCGTAACCGAAACTCCCCTGTCCTGAATCACCGGCGAAGGCAACGAACCTTCTGAAAACCGAATAGGACGCGCACGTTGAAACAATGGGGCGATTCCATAATAGGCCGCCAACTTTAAAATGACGGGCCCCAGGAAAAACAGGACTAGAGCCATTGGAAGATAGCGAATGATGATCGTCCAAGATGCATCCACGTAACGGGCGACTTCCGAAGACCTGGATTCTAAAGCGTCTATACGGTTTTCCAGAGCTTCCACCTCTAAAGTGAGATCCGTCCTGGAAACGCGCAAATCCGCCCTTCGCTTCCTTAGTTCATTGATCAGCGGCTCCAGCCGAGCGCTTTCGCTTTTCGCTTCAGCCAGCTCCCTATCGATTGCCCTCTTTTCTTCAGCAGAGGATAGCAAATACTCGATTTTCGACAAAAATCCTTCCAGGCGTTCAACCAACTCGTTGACCGCTGCCAACTTCTCTCGGGCCGACTCTAACTCGCCCGTTACTTTCAGGATGCTTCCATGCATAGATTCCAATTGGCCATAAACGGCTCTAGCGGCTTCTTGAGCCTCAGCGAGCTGGGCGACACGCTGCTTCTCCACTCGATAGCTGTCGCCGATGTACAAGTACAAGGCATACACTCCAATAGCGGCTAAGGTCGCTATGATGATAACCGCCGATTTGCCCAACAGCCATTTGCCGATCTGGATTATATACAGCGTCATCGTTTGGGAGTAGGTTTAAATCCCGATAGCGCCCCCTATTGGATCGTTACTTTCGGCAATACGAACTCGTAAAGCGTCTCCACCGATTCCTCTACTGATTGTGATTCGGTATCGATAACCAGATCCGAATCCAGGGGCTCCGCAAATCCGGAGTCCTTGCCGGTGAATTGGTGAACCAATCCCTTCTCTGCTTTAGCGTAGAGCCCTTTAACATCCCGCTTCATGCAGATCTCAAAGGAAGCTTTTACGTAAACTTCGATCAAATCCTCCTTTCCGATTATTTCTCGAGCCAGCGCTCGCAGTTTAGAACTCGGAGTGATGAAGGAATTAATCGTGACGACCCCTGCATCCACAAAGAGCTTCGACACTTCGGCAATTCGACGAATGTTCTCTTTTCGGTCCTCATCCGAGAAGCTGAGACCACGATTCAGACCGGTCCTGATATTGTCGCCATCGAGCACGTAGACGAGCTTGCCTTGGTAGTGCAGCCTTCGCTCCAAAGCCGTCGCTAATGTGCTTTTCCCGGATCCCGACAAACCGCACATCCAGATAACGGCCCCGCGTTGTTTGGTAACCGCTTCTCGATGAGTCCTTGTTAAAAGGCGGTCTGAAATAGGGTGCAGGTTTTCCTTCATTGCCGTTCTTCTAGAATGAGGCTAATCTCAGGGCAAGAAAAGTTAATCAGCGATATTCAGCTCCCGCTTTAGCAAACGTATTCGATCACCAACGACAGGCTTCATCGCCTCAAGAAAATCATCGGGCAGCGTTTCGTAGTGGCTTTGAAGCAATCTCAATGCTTCATGCTTGAGTCCTAGTTCAATCAAAAGTTCGCCATACAGCCTATACGCGAAATACGGAGCCCCACCCGTGTCGATGGCGGCCTTGAAACTAGCAGCGGCGCTCTCCACGTCGTCGAGTTTCTTCCAGTAAATCATGCCTGACTCTATATGCATTCTCGGATTGCCACTCTGGTACTCTCGACTCTCTTCCAAGAAAGCGAGGGCCCTTTCCGCGTACTGTCTAGCAATCGCCCGACCTTCATCTGTGATTTCCAATTGTTCGGCATTCTCCAGACCCACTACCCATGTGGGCATGTCGTTGGCCAGGATTCTAGCCCCGTTTAGCCAGAACATTTCTGGACGAGGATCTATACTAGTCGCCAATGCGATTTTACCCAGCGTACCAGCAACATCTCGCTCCTCCCATTCCTGATTCTTGGATAGCCAAATCAGATTCGCCGCTATCGAACGGTATCCCCCGAGAACCGCTACCGTAAGGCCTTGCCCAAATTGTGACTCGACATCCTTTAGGGATTGAACTCCGGAACGTTGGCCCAGCTGATCGGTAATCGATCGATCAAGGGAAGACAGAGCCCAACCCAAGAGCAACGCCAGCAATAACGCGTAAGGCAAAATCGAGTAGCTAGAGTTCACGGCGATTAAAACTGGCCGTAGCCACTGCTAAATAAAAAACTGAATACAAAACTCCATAAATTAGAAGCTTGCCGACCAATGAGATCGGCAGCGCTTCGCCCATAGCAAGCCCTTCCCCAACATCGAACAAGTGGAAATTCGGGAGCGCATAGCCCATAACGCTGTAAATCGTCTTGAGAACCAGATTCTCCACAACGCCACCAGCCTCCGTCGCGACATGCTGCAATTGCCCGACAATCCAAACCAGGACGCCCATAACCATCGCGAATATCGAAGACGTAGCGTAGGTAGAAAACAGAGTTACCAGCGCGCATAGAATCCCGATGCGGAATACCTGGGCCAAGGAAAACCATAGAATCCCTCCATAATGGACGAGGCTTTGCCCCTGTTCGATTTCTTCAGGATAATCCAGTCGAATACTGGATTCACGCATCCACAATGCCAATACTAGACATAGCGTCAACATGCCTATAAAACAGGCTACCGTGACCCATACGCCCAGGAATTTTCCCAACACGAACTCCGATCGGTAGACGGGCTTGGCCAACAACGTCATGGCTGTACGGTGTTCGATCTCCCCCAGCAACAATTGGGCGGTCACTATTATGGCCAAGGCAGAACCGAATACAGTCATTCCCCCAAAACCGAAATCGGCAATGAATTTCAGCTCCGATGAACCAAAATTGAACTCCCTAAACAGAAAGGAACTGGCCAAAGCGCAGATAGCCAATCCGGTCATGCCAAGAAACAGCTTCATTCTAACCGCCTCCCGAAAGGTATTGCTAGCGATTACGAGCGTTCGGCTTAAAGACCAATTTAGCTTGTCGCCTCCAACACTCACTCCAGATCGCCATCTCCTTTCGCAAGCTCGAGAAACAGCTCCTCTAGGCTACGTCGCGGCGTAGACAAATCGAAATGCCACTCTGCCGCAAACGTCTCCAACTGCTTTCTTCCTTCAGCACTCAGTCCTTCAATACGAGCCGAAGAGAAATCAGTAGCTGCGGTTAGGGACTCGACCGATCCCTCCAGAGCCAGCTTTCCCTTCACCATGATGGCTGCCCGATCGCATATCGTCTCAACTTTGGAAAGCAGGTGAGAGCAGAGCAATACCGTCTTCCCTTCCTCCCGAACCTCTCTAATGATCGCGGCGATGTCCGCCGCTCCAATTGGATCAACTCCCGCCGTCGGCTCATCGAGAATAAATAGCTCGGGATCGCCCACCATCGCCTGGGCTAAACCAATTCGCTGCAGCATTCCCTTGGAATAACCACCCACTCGCCGATCGCCAGCGTCCTCTAGACCAACTCGTACTAGCAGGGAATTCACCCGATCTTCCAAATCAGTCTTCTTAACCCCTGAGAGCTTACCAAAATAGAACAAAAGCTCGCGACCAGTAAGAAAACGCTGGAAGCAAGGCGCCTCCGGGAGGTATCCAATTCTCTTTCTGGCAGAGGACTCCAATGACGAATTGCCAAGAATTTCGCACTTGCCCTTAGACGGGCGGACCAGGCCCAGAGCCATCTTGATCGTAGTGCTTTTACCCGAGCCATTCGGACCGAGTAGTCCAAATACCGAACCTCTCTCAATTTCGAGGTTCAAATTGTCCACTGCCCTCAAGCGCCGCTTGGATCCCGGGATCCGAAAGTCCTTGCTTACTCCCTGGATTGAAATGGCAGCGCTCATGCGAAGGGCTCCGTCGATTCAAGCGATTCGAAACCGAGTATAGAGCCGTTCCCGATGTTCATCAGACCGTTCTGTATCTCGGATGAAATTGTCTAGCTCGCTCTCCACTTCCCGCAGGAAGCGACAGCATTCGTTTTGATCGCCCTCGATATCCAGCTCGACCCGCCCGTCAGCTAAATTCTTAACATAGCCGGTAACTTCGAATCCTCTCGCGATCTGTTTAACGCTGTAGCGGAACCCGACTCCTTGAACATGGCCAGTAAAGTGGGCCATCAAATGGAAAACATCCTCTTCCGATTCCATAAGTCGCTTATCTTGAAGGAAAAAGGTGAGTTGCCAATGTCAAAAAGAGTTTTCGAATTTGATTGATAAATGCTCCTTGCATCCTCTTCACCGCGCCGGAAATTATTTTCGACAATTCAGTTGCCAAAGAAAACATCGCCATATAATTTTTCGAAGCTTTTTAACAAAGGGCTAAGAGAATCAGCATGGCTAACTTCGATTTTGACAGCAACGCCGACGGCGAGTGGGACGATAGCTGGGAAACGATTTGGAACGAGGGCGATTGGGAACGCTACCTGCAAAGCGAGGAAGGGCAAGTATCTCACTATCAACGTCTTTATGTCAAATACTCCAAAGACGTAAATCGATTAGACAAAGTGGCTAGCTCTATGGGCTGGGACGCTCGAGGAGAACAATCGGCAAACGAAGTTACCGATACGCAATCGGACATGCCTCAAAGCGATCCCTACACGCTGCACAAACACCCCCTTTATATCGCCAGCAAAGCCCTGCATCGCTGGCTATTGGATAACTGGAAGCAGGAAGCCAATAAGCACTCTGATCGAATTTCCAACTACAGCGCGCTTTCCCTCCAAGAAGCTATTTCAAAGTCCGGCGAGTATGGATTACTAGCCGTTACCGCCTTGGACCTGGCTGACTTCTCCCTAGCGATCGCCTACATCAAGCGGGGCTTTGCCCTCCTTAACGAGCTCTTGGCGAGACTGTCCAGCATCGACCATTTTCAACGCGAGTCCCTTTTAGAGTTTGTCAGCCAAGCGAAAATGCGGACCTTCGATATTCGCGAGATATGGCTTCGGGTAGCCGCTGATTGTCGGGCTGCTTCAGGGCAGAGACTTGACGAGGACTAATCCTCTCCCCCATCTTCCCCCCCTTTCCGGCTCCCAGGCTATCGATTGACATAATGACGTTTAAGAAAGACCTGATTTCGCCATCTTTGCCAAAGCTCGATCTAGGCCGTAGCAAGGTACGTAGCTTGCTAAGGAAGAGCGGCGAGCGGAATCCTTGCGCTTTCACTCAGGCAGCCGCATGCTATATCGAATTGTTGTCCGAGTACTTCTATTTGCTTGGATTCACCACCGTCGATGCCCGCCTCGAGGAGATACGATTAACCCTTCTTCGTTGCTGGCAATACGCTCCATATATTAGACGGGTTTCCGACTTCGAGCGCTTCTTGCATATACGGCTCGAACGATCGACTCACGTTCTATCGCTCGATTTGCCTGAGAAGAGCTACCATGCCTTGAATGACCTCGATCATACTCAGCGATTCCTTCTTGTGGCTCGCAACTACCAAGGTTGGTCGTACCGCGCGCTCCACTTGGCTACCCGCATCAAGAAAAGTGAAATCACCCACGCGCTGACCAAATTGAAATGCGCTCTGACCGGCTTCGATTCTGAGAAGCTGTCGGATTCCGAATGCGAACTCCTTCTACAAGTCAATGATCTGATCGAAGGCGAACTGAAAACGCGCGAGATCAGAGCCATTGAAAAAGCGATCGCCAAACATCCACTAATCCTGAAATTCAAGGCGGACTGGCTGCAATTTCGCTGTGGACTGGCCGAGATCAAAGAACAGATGCTTATCGGGCCCGAGCGTGTAGACAAGTTCAAGGAATCGCTCACAAAGGATTTGGACGCGATTCCGGTCAAGCAACCAAAGCTGAGAGACGCCTTGATCAACCAGATTTCGTTCACGCGAATACCGAGCGCATAGCCGAATCAATCTACTGGACCCGGGTCCGCCAGCTTCCCTGCATCTTGATTTGATTGCGTCTTTGCTTTTCAAATACAGGAAGAAGCGTTTTTTCAATATAGGCAAAGGCGGACTCTAATCCCTCTATTTGATAGATATCCCCAATCCTTGCCTCGATAGCCGTCGGTTCCCCTAGGCAGGCGAGGAAACGATTAGATGTCATTCCCGTAAAGACTTCGATCCGCTTTCCGGGCTGTATATCCTGCTGACGCAAAACCCACTCCCGCGCGAAAAGAGCCAACACCGCGTCGCCAATCCAGGCGCTAGTCCGCTTTTCCGATTCGACCATTGCCTCAAAACATCATCGCTCGCGATCGGGAACTCAATAGAATTTCATAGGCAATCCCCATTTTGAAGACGATCGCCGCATCACATTCGCCGGACGGGGGCTTGCCAATCGGCTAGGCAAAGGTCAATCTCTCGACCTCTACAATACCGACCACATTTCGTTCCAATCCCCCAAAGTGTCCTCCTCTTCCAGCGTTATTCAAGCCTATCTGCAAAAGCTGATAGCATATGTAAAGGAAAACGCTCGGGCCGATGCGGTATCTGGCCTAACCGTAGCGGTGATGGGAGTGCCCCAAGCGATGGCCTACGCCCTTATCGCCGGACTTCCACCTGTGTGGGGGCTTTATACAGCGATCGTCACTTGCACCGTTTCCGCTGTCCTAGGCAGTTCCAGCCACCTCGTCACCGGCCCGACAAACGCCATTTGCATGGTGATTCTCAGCCTCACCGCTCATCTACCAGAAAAGTACGGATACGGATTGCTGGAAATCACCCTGCTTCTAACCTTCCTCACCGGATTCATTCAATTCGTATTCGGAATCCTGAGACTGGGAGGAATTATTCGCTACGTTTCCCACTCGGTGGTAGTAGGATTCACTGCTGGAGCAGGCATACTTATTGCCGCCAATCAAGTCAAGAACTTGCTCGGGCTGCAGCTTGATGAAAGTCCTGAACACTTCTTTCACGTAATCAGTCTGACTGCCAACAAACTCTCAGATGCCAACTATCTCGCTCTAGCTCTCGGCCTGATAACCGCGGCTTGCGTCATATTCGCCCCGATTTTGAATCGAAGACTGCCCGGAGCATTGATCGGCATATTCATCTCCGGATCTCTAGCATATTTCCTCGGCTGGCACCTGCCCGAAATGGGGCTTTCCAAAATTGAAATCGTCAAGGATATCGAGCCGATATCCGCCTCGCTCGATCTCTTTCATTTCCCTCAACTATTGGTTCCACCACCCTTCGAGCTAACGCGCGAGCTTGGAGTAGGCGCCGCCGCCCTCGCCATCCTCGGCCTCATCGAAGCCGCATCCATCGCCCGAGCCATCTCGGCCCAGTCCGGTCAAAGACTTGATTTCAATCGCGAATTCGTCGGCCAAGGAATGGGCAACATCATGGGCTCCTTCTTTTCCTCCTTCGTCGGTTCCGGCTCCTTCACGCGCACAGCCGTTTGTTTCGGGAGCGGGGGGAGAACGCGCATGGCCGCGATATTCTCGGCCGTTTGGACGGCTTTGACGATTCTTCTTTTCGCTCCGGTCGCCAACTACATACCCAAAGCCAGCCTTGCGGGCCTTCTTATCGTTATAGCTTACACGATGGTCGACAAACGGCGCCTCATCGTTACCTGGAAATCGAGTAATCAATCCCGGCTCGTACTTTTCGGCACGCTTGTGTCTACATTGATACTACCTTTGGAGTATGCCGTTTTCGTCGGCGTATTTCTTTCCATTGTCCTTCTACTCCGAGCAACAGGCCAAACCGACCTGACTCAACTCGTGCCTCGCCAAGATTCGGGCTACGACGAGCTTCCATTTAATCAAGCTCCAGAATCGGAAGTGGTCACCGTTAATATGGAGGGCGATCTCTATTTCGCAGCCGCTGAAGACCTCGACTACGAACTTCTCGAGTGCCTCACGCCGAAAACGCGCGTCGTTATTCTACGCATGAAACGCCTGCGGGCGGTGGGAAGCACGGCAATGGCTATTCTGGAAAGGTTCGATGCCATTCTCAAAACGCGGGAAGTCCAGCTCGTCGTTTGCGGCATAGAGGATGGATTGAAAAAGATCATGACGGGCTCCGGGCTCCGCAAGCAGATAGGCGAACAGAATCTGTTCTACGCCGACAATAAGCTGTTCCAATCCATGGAACTCGCGCTAGCCCGCGCTTGGAGCATCGTTGAAATGGAACGAAAGCGCAATCAAGCGATGGGACCGGCGCCTGAAAGCCGAG
>Ga0208624_1000692_pt1 | contig 16790 bp, 15 predicted proteins | sample Knorr_S23_td_DCM_FD_185607 | JGI IMG/M metagenome (GOLD analysis project Ga0208624, IMG submission 185607) | Marine microbial communities from Southern Atlantic Ocean transect - Knorr_S23_td_DCM_ad_71m_LV_A (SPAdes) (version 2) | ecosystem: Environmental > Aquatic > Marine > Oceanic | place...
CACCTAAAATGAATACTAGAGAATCTAGAGTTCTTAATCTACTATCCACTTATCTAAGTGATGGTAAAAGCTCTGTGCTATATAAAAAAATGATAGATGAAAAGAAAATGGCTCTTGGAGTTCAAACTATTAATCTTGCTCAAGAGGATTATGGTACATATTTAATGTTGGCAGTGCCTCTTGGTGACTTTACACTCGATGATTTATTATCTGAGATAGATGAAGAGATTACTAAAGTTCAGAAAGATTTAATTTCAGACAGAGATTATGAAAAGCTACAAAATATTCTTGAGTCCCAATTTGTAAGTAGAAATGCTTCAATCGAGGGAATTGCAAATTCACTATCTGACTACCATACATTTTATGGAGATGCAAATCTGATAAATACTGAAATTGAAATTTATCAGAGTGTAACTAAAGAAGAAATAAGAGAAGTTGCAAGAAAGTATTTAATGCCAAATCAAAGGGTAGTGTTAGATTACTTGCCTGGGGATGAAAACAATAAAACAATAATTGAATAATGAAAAATATTTTAAAAAATTTAATTAAACCTAGTGCTTTAAGTAAGGCGTTAATAATTACTGGATTAATTTTTTATAATCCTGTAAGCTCTCAATTAGATAGATCAGTAATGCCTGAATCTGGTCCTGCACCGGAGATATTCTTTGGTAAACCTAATACTTTTAGGTTAGATAACGGTCTTACAGTAATGGTAGTAGAAAACTCTAAACTACCAAGAGCCTCAGCTTCATTATCATTTGATAATCCACTAATTTTTGAAGGAGAAGTAGCCGGAGTCAGTTCAATTTTAGGGGAAATGATTGGAAATGGAACTCAGTCAATTTCAAAAGAAAAATTTTTAGAAGAAGTTGATTTTATGGGTGCTTCAATGAGTGTGTCTGGATCTGGTGCATTTGCTAGCTCACTTTCAAGATATTTCCCAAGAGTATTAGAGTTAATGGCAGATGCTGTTTTAAATCCTCTTTTAACACAAGAGGAATTTGATAGTCAGAAAAATTTAATTAAAGAAAGTCTAAAAACTGCAGACAAAGATGTTGCCACTGCTGCGAATAGAGTTCAGGATTTAATTACATATGGAGCAAGCCACCCCAATGGAGAGTTTGTTTCGCAAGAGACTCTTGATAAATCCGAATTAAATGATGCAATTGATTTTTACAATAATTATGCAAGTCCTAAAAATGCATATTTGGTAATACTAGGTGATGTAAATTTTGAGGAAATTAAAGAAAGTGTAACTAAACTTTTTAGTGCTTGGGAATCAAAAGAAGTTGTATCAAAATCTTTCCCTAAACCAACCAACCCAGAAAATACTGAAATAATTTTCGTTGATATGCCAAATGGTGTTCAAGCAGTTGTATCAGTAATTAATACAATTGATTTTAATAAAAAAGAGTCTGATTACTTTTCAGCATTAGTTGCTAATAGAATACTTGGTGGTGGTGGTGCTGGAAGATTATTTAATAATCTAAGAGAAGAAAAAGGTTGGACATATGGATCTTATTCAGGAATATCTGAGAGTTATAAAACAAAAGGATATTTTATTGCTCAAGCTCAAGTAAGGAATGAGGTTGCTGATAGTGCTGCTGTTGAACTACTTAGGGAGGTAGATAAAATGAGAAACACATTAGTATCTGACGATGAGTTGTCCTCAGCCAAAGCAAAATACACAGGAAATTTTGTTATGTCGCTTGAAGATCCTTCAACAATTGCAGGTTTTGCAAGAAATATAATTACTCAGGATTTACCTGAAGATTATTATAATAGTTTTCTTGAGAAAATTAATTCTGTAACAAAAGAAGATGTTAAGAATGCTGCAGAAAAATATTTTCTTACAAACAACACCAGAGTATTTGTTACCGGTAAAGGAAGTGAAATTTTAGATGCTCTAGAAGGTCTAGAATATAACGGAGAAGAACTTTCAATTAGATACTTTGATAAGTTTGGTAATGAAACTAGTAAACCCAATTATACTGTTTCTGCTGATGTGAGCGCAGAAAGTATAGTATCTAATTATATAAATTCAATTGGAGGAAGAGATAGATTAGAAGAGGTTCAGTCCATTGAAGTTACCGGAAATGCTAATCTGAATATGCAAGGACAAAGCTTTGTTTTGGAATTCTATTCTCTAAAAAATAATCAAAATCAATCTCTAGCTACAGTTACTGCTGGAGGTATGATGGTTCAAAAAAGTGTTTTCAATAAGTATCAAGGATACAATGAGGTTAATGGTCAAAGAATTCCGTTAACTGATTCGGAACTTGAAAGAGCTATTATTGATTCAGCTTTATTCTCTGAGTTAAATTATGATTTTTCAACAATTGAACTAGTTGGGACATCTGTTGTAAATGATGAAAAGGTATATGAAATTAAAGTAACCGATAGTAAGACTGAGTACTATTCAATAGAGTCTGGTCTCAAAATAAAAGAAGTTGAGACAACAGAGATTGAAGGAAATCAGATAGTTGTTGAGACAACTGTAAATGACTATGAGGAAATTGATGGAGTTTTAATACCAAGTGAAATAAATCAAGTTACTCCAGCTCTTCCAATACCTGGTGGAATTACAATAAAATTTAGTAAGATTAAACTCGATGTAAAAACATCAGATTCAGATTTTAATTAAAACTAAAAAACACTAATTAGAGGCACCTTCAACAGGTGCCTTTTTTTTTGTCACTAAATAAACACCTACTAGAATTATGCTTGTCCCAATAAACTGTGTTAATTTAAAATCTTCTCCATCTAATAAACCCCAGAAAATAGCGACAACTGGCATTAAATATGTAGTTGATACAGAAAAAACAGGAGATGATATAGCTAGTAATTTTATATAAAGAACTTTTGCAATCGCTGTTCCAAAAAGTGCAAGTATTACTATGTACACAATAGACTCTATTATTAGTGGATTTGATGTAAAATTAGAAAATGGAAAGTCAGAGAATAGTAGAACAACAAAAGCTGGAACTATTAAAAACAAGAAACTCATAAATACTATACCTAATGCTGGAATATTTGGAAGTTTATATTTTAAAACATTAGCATTAACAGCATAACAAAAAGCAGCTAAGACAATAAACATAACATAAAATATATTAAATGATGAAGCTAATAGTTCATTATTTATTAATACAACAATACCTAGAAATCCAATGATTACACCTACAACTTGCTTTTTTAATAACTCCTCTCCAAAAACTATCACACTAATTAATAAAGTGAAAAGTGGCGTTAGTGAAACCATTACTGCAGTAACAGAACTTGAAATCTCAGTTTCTGCAAATGCAAATAAATATGCAGGGAAAAAAGAACCTACAAATGCAGAAAACGCAACCCATTTCATTTTTTTTATTGGTACATGTTTAATTTTATTATAGCCAATAGGAGCGATTAATAGGGTTGTTATAATTACTCTAACTGATCCTAGTTGTACTGGTGTAAGACCAGTTAAACCTTTTTTTATAAGTATGTAAGAACTTCCCCATATAACAGATAGAATAATCAAAGTCCCCCATTTTCTGAGATTTAAGTTCACAGACTATTTATTTTTTGGCAATATTAATTTTACTTGCTTGATTCGTTTTTTATCAACTATTTCAATTACAAACTTTAAGGATTCATGATTGATTACCTGACCTACTTTTGGAATTTTTTTAACTTTTTCAATTAGAAATCCCCCCAGAGTTTCAATTTCTGTGGAAATATCATCAAATGAAGCTGAATCTTTTAAGTTTATGGCTCTATAAAAATCTTGTAAATTAATTTTAGAATCAAAAATATAGGTAAAATCATCTAGCTTAGAGAATAAATTATCTTCTTCATCAAACTCACCACTAATTTCTCCAAAAATTTCCTCAATAACGTCTTCCAACGTAATTATTCCTGATGTTCCCCCATATTCGTCAACTACAATTCCAATGTGTATTTTTTTTGTTTTAAACTCAGTTAATAAATCGTCAAGCTTTTTGTTTTCAGGAATAAATAAAGGCTTTCTAAGCAGGCTTTTCCAATTAAAATCATCTTTTTCTAGATGTGGTAAAAGATCTTTAACATAAAGTACACCTTCAATCTTATCGAGATTATCATTATATACTGGAACTCTAGAAAATCCTTTATCAATCAAATTTTCAACTATTTCTATAAATTCTATATTTGCGTCAAGAGCAAAAACATCAACTCTCGGACACATTATTTGCCTTGTCTCAACATTCCCAAAATTCACAATACCTGTAAGAATTTTTTTCTCCTCTTTACTAGTTTCTTTTGAATCAGTAAGTTCAAAAGCCTTAGATAGTTTATCTACAGAAAGTTGTCTAGAATCCTTTACTAAATTTGATTCTAAATAACTCATAGATTTACTCATTGGTGTGTTAAATAAGAATAATATATATCTGTCTAAAAAGTAAATAGGATTAACCATAATTTTAGAGAAAACTAAAGGATTTCTGTTAGCATAAATTTTAGGTAAGATATCTCCAATAAATAAAATTAACATCCCTATTAAACCTACCTCAATGATAGTTTCTAGTATAGGATTCAATGAGCTCAAATATGGATTATCAATTGAAGCAAACAATATTACTATGGCAATATTTATAAAGTTATTTGATATTAAAATGGTAGCAAGTAACCTCTTAGGCTTTTCTAAAAGTGAAAGTATTTTGGATATCAATTTATCACCCTTTTCATTAATAAGATTTAATTTATCTAGTGAAAAAAAAGCAACCTCCGAGCCAGATGTTAGGGCTGATAAGATTAGAAAGATTATGATTAAAGAAAGTTTAACTATCACCTAGTTCTAGGGTTTAATTTACAAATATGGTTTTAGAAATTATTCTAGAATGGTAAATCATCTTCATTCTGATCACTTGCCTGATTATTTGTAGATGCAGGTGGATTAGATTCAACATTGACAGAGGGCTCTTTTTTTGTTGACAAAAATGTAAATTCATCAACATTTACCTCAGTGGTATACCTATCAGCTCCATCATCTCCTTGCCATTTTCTCGTTCTAAGTTTACCCTCTACATAAACCTTGTCTCCTTTTGATAAATATTTTTCACAAATTTCTGCTGCTTTATTTCTAAGAACAACATTATGCCAATCTGTATTTGTTACTTTTTCATTTGTTGACTTATTTGTATAAGTTTCATTGGTAGCTAATGGAAATCTTGCAATACATCCTCCATTGTCAAAGTGCTTAATTTTAACATCATCACCTAGATGTCCAATCAACATAACTTTATTTAGAGTTCCACTCATATATACAGCTAATATACAAAAATAGAGTACCTACAATAATTTCTTATTAATAAAATTATTTATCGGGACAGGGAAGTTATAGTTGCTTAATTTCAATAAATCAATACCCATAGGGATATCTTTTTCAGTTTTAAAGATGTAAAATGACATATATAAAACTTGATGAGATAAAACATGTTTAATATTATATTTTAAAAATGTATTGGTTTTAATTAAAATCTTTTGAGAATCAATGAATTTAATAAAGCTAGAAACTTTCTTAATATTTGCAACCTTAAAATTTGTTTCGATTAATGGAAACTGATTCAGTTTAAACCAAATATCCTTTTTAATGCGTTTTTCAATAAGAGTTTTATTTTTTGGGTCAACTAAAACTATATAGTTAAAGAACCTCTCCTTTACTTTTTTCTTTTTTGATTTAAATGGAAGCTTTTCTACAATATTCTTTTTATATGCCGTACATTTTGAACTAAAAATACATGAATTACAGTCTGGAAAAGGAGTACATATTAGTGCACCAAATTCCATCATAGCTTGATTAAAGTCTCCAGGATTATTAGTCTTATCAATTAATCCTTTTCCAATCTCTTTTACTTTGTTTTGAGTTTTTTTTGAATCAATTGGCTCCTTTATTCCATTATACCTAGTTAAAAATCTCATGACATTTCCATCAACAACAGGGTTAAATTCATCAAAACAAATAGAGGATATAGCGCTTGCAGTATAGTCACCAATTCCCTTTAATTTAATTAAGTCTCTATATGTAGAAGGAAATTTTCCGTCAAGATTATCAATGATTTCTTTCGAGGTTTTATGAAGATTTATGGCTCTGTTGTAATATCCTAAACCCTGCCAAGCTTTAAGGACAAGGCTTTCCTTTGACTTTGAAAGTTTTTCAATGTTTGGAAATATCTTCATAAAGTTTTTATAATAATGGATTCCTTGTGAGACTCTTGTTTGTTGAAGTATTATTTCTGAAATCCAAACACTGTATGGATCTTTATTCTTTCTCCATGGCAAGTCTCTTTTATTAATTAAATACCATTTCAGTAATTGATTTTCCAAAGGCATATGGTAATTTAAATGTGGCTAATTATATATTAATTGATAACTAATTTAAAATATAAATTTATATATTTGCTAGCCTTAAAAGCTAATTGTATAACCAATATAACAGAAAAATGACAAAGGCAGATATTGTAAAAAATATATCGGATCAAACAGGGATGGATAAAACTGATGTTCAAATGATCGCTGAAAAATTTATGGATGAAATTAAAAGTTCTCTCCAAAATAATAATAATGTTTATCTAAGAGGTTTTGGAAGTTTTATAATCAAAACAAGAGCAGAAAAAACAGGTAGAAATATTTCACAAAATACTGCTGTAATTATTCCAGCTCATAATATTCCAGCATTTAAACCTTCTAAAACTTTTGTCAAATCTGTCAAACAAAATGTTCCAGTTAGCTAATTTTAAATTAGATATATATGCCTAGCGGTAAAAAAAGAAAAAGACATAAGGTTGCTACTCACAAGAGAAAAAAAAGGGCGAGAGCTAACCGTCACAAAAAGAAATAGTGTTAGGGATTACACTTTAAACATCCCAAGTTCTTTGAAATAAATTATAACGAAAGTTATAATTATTGGAAAATGTTTAACCTTTCTACCACAGAGTAGAAATAATACTTACAACAGTGAAAAAAGAATTGATTATAAGGTCAAATTCAAATGCTGTTGATTTTGCAATGCTTAATGAGGGAAGACTTATTGAGCTAGACAAGGAAGTAGGTAAAAACAAATTTTCTGTAGGTGATATTTTTGTTGCAAAAATTAGGAAAACCATACCTGGATTGAATGCTGCATTTGTAAATGTAGGACATGAAAAGGATGGATTTCTTCACTATCATGACTTAGGACCAAAACTGTTGTCATTATCTAAATTTGTTGATCAAATTGATTCAGAAAAAGTAAAATCTTTTTCTTTCAGTAAATTTAATTTTGAGAAGGATATACCAAAAAATGGTCTAATCAAAGATTGTCTAAAATCTAAACAGACAACTTTGGTACAAATAATAAAAGAACCTATATCTACAAAAGGGCCAAGATTAAGCTCTGAAATTTCTTTAGCGGGTAGGTATATGGTCTTGATTCCCTTTTCTGAGAGAATCTCAATTTCACAAAAAATTAAAAGTCAGGATGAAAAGAAAAGGCTAAAAACCTTAGTTAAGAATATTAAGCCAAAAGGTTTTGGAGTAATAATTCGAACAGTAGCAAAAAATAAATCCGTAAGTGAGCTCGAAGGAGATCTCAAAGATTTAATTATGAGATGGAAAAGACTATGTATAAATTTTAGTAAGTCTGATTCATATCCAACAAAAATCTTAGGGGAGATAAACAGAACGACATCAAAACTAAGAGATGTATTTGATGATTCATTCTCAAACATTTATCTTGATGATCCTAATTTGTATAGTGAAATTAAAGAATACATAAAGCTAATTGCTCCAGGAAAATCATCAATAGTTAAACTTTATAAAGGGGTAACTCCAATTTTTGACAAATATGGAATTGAAAGGCAGATAAAATCTTCATTTGGAAGAACTGTCTCTATGCAAAAAGGAGCATATCTAATTATAGAACACACAGAAGCTCTTCATGTGATTGATGTAAATAGCGGAAACAGATCTAACAAATCAAAAACACAAGAAGAGACTGCCATGGAAGTTAATTTAATTGCATCTGCTGAAATTGCAAGACAATTAAGACTTAGGGATATGGGAGGAATTATAGTTGTAGACTTTATAGATTTAACTAAAAGAGAAAACAGAAAAAAGTTATTTGATCACTTTTGCGCAGAGATGGCAAAAGACAGAACAAAGCACAAGATTCTTCCACCTAGTAAATTTGGATTAATTCAAATCACAAGGCAAAGGGTAAGGCCTGAAATGAATATTAAAACAAAAGAAGCTAATCCGAATAAAGAATTTGAAGTGGAAGCACCTATTTTACTTGTTGATAAAATTAACACAGAACTTAACAGGATTGTTAAGAATTCGCGTTACAAAAGTGGAGCAATATACATACATGCTCATCCATTTGTAGCAGCGTATATAAACAAGGGTCTATTTTCATTAGTAAATAAGTGGAGCTTTCAGTACAAACGAATAATTAAAGTTATTCCAAGAGACTCATACTTATATCTTCAATATAATTTAACAAACAATAGATCTAAAATTTTGAAATAAAAATTACTAAAAACCGTTTAGAATTTCTGAGCGGTTTTTTTTATATTATAGAATGGAGTCTTCAGTAAAAAATAAAATAGAACATTATTGTGCATATCAAGAAAGATGTCACTTTGATGTTAAAAATAAACTTAATAAACTTGGAATATTTGGTGATGAATTAGATGAATATATCTGTTATTTAATTGATGAGAATTATTTATCAGAAACAAGATATTCTGAAGCATTCGTTAGAGGTAAATATAACAATAACAACTGGGGGCGTATTAAAATTATAATGGAGTTAAAATCAAAAAATATTTCGGAATGGAATATTAACAATGCGTTAAAACAAATTACTGAGGAAGACTATGAAAACAAATTATATAAAATTTGTGAGAGGAAATTACAACATGTTGATGAAACTCAGTATGAAGTTAAAAATAAGATAGTTAGACACCTAACTCAAAAAGGTTGGGAAATGGATTTAATAATTAAATGCCTTAATCAACTAATAAAGTAACTTGATTGTTATTCATTTCTACAGTACCAGACTCAATGTCAAGTGTTGTCTCTTTCTCATTAAACTCAAATTTATCTTTGACATCTTTATCAATAGAAATGTTACCTAAAATTTTAACCTTACCTTTTGTAAGAGTAGATACAATTGGTGCATGATTATTAAGGACCTGGAAATCGCCATATGTTCCAGGGAAAAGAACAGACTCAACTTCTCCTTTAAATAATGTTTTTTCTGGTGAGATTATTTCTAGGTACATTATTATTTAGTTTCTGCCAACATTTTCTCTCCAGCCTCTATAGCTTCTTCAATAGTCCCTTTCAAGTTAAATGCAGCTTCTGGAATATGATCAAGCTCACCATCCATAATCATATTAAATCCTTTTATCGTATCCTTAATATCAACAAGAGCTCCTGGGATTCCTGTAAATTGCTCAGCAACATGGAATGGTTGAGATAAAAACCTTTGAACTCTTCTTGCTCTAGCAACTGCTAATTTGTCTTCCTCTGAAAGCTCTTCCATACCTAAAATTGCAATAATATCTTGAAGCTCTTTATATCTCTGAAGTAACTCTTTTACTCTCTGAGCACAATTATAATGATCATCTCCTAAAATTTCAGGAGTCAATATTCTAGATGTAGAATCAAGTGGATCAACAGCAGGATAAATTCCAAGCTCAGCAATTTTTCTTGATAAAACGGTTGTAGCATCAAGGTGGGCAAAAGTAGTTGCAGGTGCTGGATCAGTTAAATCATCTGCCGGGACATATACAGCTTGAACTGAAGTTATCGATCCATTTTTTGTTGATGTAATTCTCTCCTGCATAGCCCCCATCTCTGTTGCCAAAGTAGGTTGGTATCCAACAGCAGAAGGCATCCTTCCGAGTAATGCAGATACCTCAGAACCAGCCTGAGTAAATCTAAATATATTATCAACAAAGAATAAAACATCTTTTCCTTGACCATCACCCCCTCCATCTCTAAAGTATTCTGCAACTGTTAGACCAGATAAAGCTACCCTAGCTCTAGCACCAGGTGGCTCATTCATTTGACCAAATACAAAGGTAGCCTTAGACTCTAATAATGCTTTTTTGTCAACTTTACTTAAATCCCACTCACCAGCCTCCATTGACTTTTTAAATTTTTCTCCATAATTTATAATCCCTGATTCAATCATCTCTCTTAAAAGATCATTCCCCTCCCTGGTTCTTTCACCTACTCCTGCAAAAACTGATAGTCCACCATGACCCTTTGCGATATTATTAATTAATTCCTGAATTAGTACTGTTTTACCTACACCAGCTCCTCCAAATAAACCAATCTTTCCACCTTTTGCATAGGGCTCAATGAGATCAATCACTTTGATACCTGTAAATAAAACTTCAGTTGAAGTTGACAATTGATCAAATGCTGGAGCCTCTCTGTGAATTGACATACCATCGCTTTTTGTTTTTGGTAATACCTCAAGTCCGTCAATTGGATCTCCAACGACATTAAATAATCTTCCGTATACATTTTTTCCAATTGGCATCTGAATTGGGTTTCCAGTAGATACAACTTCAGTTCCTCTACTTACACCATCAGTTGAGTCCATTGAAATAGTTCTGACAGCATTTTCTCCAATATGAGATTGAACCTCAAGAACTAATACTGAACCGTCATCTTTTTGGATTTCTAAAGAATCATATATCTCTGGCAGGGAACTATCCTTTGATGAAAATTCAACATCAACAACTGCTCCAATTACTTTTGAAACTTTACCTGTATTTTTTGACATTTTATGTGATTATGAAATTAAAGTGCAAATATATGTTCTTGGATTAAAATTTAAAAGTTAATGGGCCTTCAATTTTGATAATTTATTAAGATAAAATCATAATCGTTTAAATGGTGAAGAATTTTATAATTAAATAGAATATATTTGCTCAAAGTATAAATTTTTATGGCATCTAAATATATTGATATAAAGACAGTTAAATTCTTTATGAACAGTGTACAAGAATTAGAAAAAATATTAAATAAAGAAAGGTTTATTGATCATAATAGTGAATCTGTAGACCTTTATATTGATTCTGTCAAAAAATTTGCTGATAGAGAATTGTTTCCTTATTTCAAAGAGATGGACGAGAAACCTGCTCATTATAAAGATGGTTCAATTCATGTTCATCAACAAGTTGAAAAAATGATGAAAGAAGGAGGTGCTATGGGTTTAATTTCTGCACCATTTAATTATGAAGACGGAGGTCTTCAGTTGCCTTTACTTGTTCATACTGCTTCAAACTATATTTTAGATGCTGCTAACAATCATTTACCAGGTTATTCTGGGCTTACTTCAGGTGCTGCAGAACTAATTATAGAATTTGCAAGTAAAGAACTAAAAGAAAAATATACTCCTAAGATGCTTACCGGAGAATGGGGTGGAACTATGTGTTTAACCGAACCACAAGCTGGAAGCTCTTTATCTGACATTGTTACAAAAGCTACACCAGATGCAAATAATGCATACAAAATTTGTGGTCAAAAAATATTTATATCAGGAGGGGATCATCAGTACGCAGGGAATATAGTTCATCTTTTACTGGCCAGAATAGAAGGAGCTCCTGCTGGGACAAAAGGAATATCATTGTTTGTAGTACCAAAAAATAGATTAAATGATAATGGTGAGTTAGAAGCTAACGATGTAACTACGGTTGCTGATTTTGAAAAAATGGGTCAAAAAGGTTATTGTACTACTCATCTAAGTTTTGGAGATAAAGGTGACTGTCATGGTTATCTGGTAGGTGAAGAAAACCAGGGTCTTAATTATATGTTTCTTATGATGAACGGTGCTCGAATTGCAGTCGGTCGTGGTGCATCAGCAATTGCATGTGCTGCTTATTACGCATCTTTAGAATATGCTAATGAACGTCCTCAAGGTCGTAAACTTTCATCTGATGGTACAAAGAATTTAAAAAATAAACAAAGTCTAATAATTGAACACCCCGATGTAAGACGAATGCTCCTTCTACAAAAATCAATGGTTGAAGGTTCAATGAATATTATCTTTAAAGCTGCAAAATATTTTGATCTTCAGCATAATAGCACTGACAAAAAAGAAAAACATAAATATGAGACTTTACTTGAAATGATAATTCCTGTAGTCAAAACTTATCCATCAGAGGCTGGCATTTATTCTATTAATAATGGGCTCCAAGTTCTTGGGGGTTATGGTTTTTGTTCAGACTTTATTTTACAACAATATTATCGTGATATAAGAATATCATCTATATATGAGGGAACTACTGGAATACAATCCCAAGATCTACTTGGTAGGAAGATGATGTTAAATAATGGTGAGGGTGCTAAGCTTTTATTAGATGAAATTAAAATAACAATTGATGAGGCAATTCAGTACGAAGATCTTAACAAGTGGGCAGAGGCATTAAATCATCAACTTGATCAAACTCAAAAAATTTTATTTCACCTTATACCCTTTGCTGCTAAAGGTGATTATGAAAGATTTCTAGCAGATGCATCAATATTTATGGAATTTTTTAGCCTTGTTCTTATTGGGTGGTCATGGTTAGAAATTGGCATTACCAGCAAAAAATCTTTAATAATGAGCAATAGTTCTGATGACTCTAGTTTCTTTAAAAGTAAGTTAGATACTTTGGAATATTTTTATGCATATGAATTACCTAAAACAAAGGGCCTGGCTGATATACTATTACACCCTTCATCAATTACCATAAAAAAGGAAAACAAAGTAATAAGTTGAGTGGCTTTTAATTACACTAATAGTTTTCATTAAAATTCAATTTTTTGATTTTCAATTGATATTTTAGCCATTCTAGCATATGATTGTACAACTATATTTAAGTTTTTAAACCTTATATCATTTGTAAAACCTCTTTCATATCTAAAATATATTTGTTGGACTATAACTGCTATTTTAAACAATCCAAAAACAAAATAAAAAACAATATTTTCAATGTTTACACCAAATCTGGTAGAATACATTTCTAATATTTCTCCTCTCTTTGGATTATTTTCATTTGATGTAATGTTTAAGTTAATTGCTTGCATATATTCAGGATCATCTTTGTTGATCCAATAAGCAAGAGAGGTTCCTAGATCCATAAAAGGATCACCTGTTGTACACATCTCCCAATCTAAAACAGATTTAACAGATAAATCATTAGAGTCAATAACTAGATTGTCATATTTAAAATCATTATGAATGAGGGAAACATATTCTGATTCTGAAATATTTTCATTTAACCATTTAATTACAAAATTTATTTCAGGAATATGAGAGGTTTTAGAATTTTCATACCTCTTTGACCAACCTTGAACTTGTCTTGAGCAGTAACCTTTAGGTCTTCCAAATTCAGCTAGACCTATTTCCTCAACATTTAATTTATGAAGTTCAACAAGTGTATCTACAAACTCTGATGCTATAAAATTATATTTATTTTTATCTGTAAGTATTTCTTTGTAATTATTATTTCTGAGTACTGTTCCTCTTATCCTCTCCATTATATAAAAATCAGAACCAATAATATTTATATCATCACAATAGTGAATAGGAGTAGGTGATTTTTTATAATTTTTATCAAGAGCAGATAATACATTGAATTCTCTACTCATATCATGACCAGATTTTATTTTTGCACCAATAGGTGGTTTTCTAAGAATATACTCCTTATTGTTAGAACTTATTAAATAAGTAAGATTTGAAAATCCTGATGGAAATTGAAGAAGCTCAAAGCTACTCTTATCAATGTCTAAAAAGTTAATTAAATAATTACACAAACTATTATTATCTAGGACTTCGTCCTTTCTTATTTGTGTTGGATTGTCAATGAATTTTTCAGACATTATAAGTTAGGGTAACAAACTTTATTTTTTGTAAGATTTTAAAATAAGCCTAGCCAGTCTGCTTTTATGAACTTCGTCAGCTCCATCATATATTCTTGAGGCTCTTTCATGTCTATAATATGATGATAAAATCAGGTCATCCGTAACTCCTAATGCACCATGAACCTGAATAGCATAATCAACAACTTTCTGAAGAACATTAGCGCAATAAAATTTTATTATAGATATCTCAGCCCTGGACTTATATGTTCCTTGAGCATCAATTTTTTTTGCGGCATCCTGAACCATCAACCTTGCAGCATTTATTTCTGCCCTTGATTCTGCGATCCAATTTTGAATTGTCTGCTTATCTGAAAGCATTGTTCCATCAGATATTTCTCTAGATACTGCTCTTTCACACATTAGATTAAATGCTCTTTCACACATTCCTATCCATCTCATACAATGATGAATCCTACCTGGCCCTAATCGCTTTTGAGCTATAGCAAACCCCTCTCCCTCAGAGCCTAAAACATTAGAAATAGGTACTTTAACATTATTAAATTTTATTTCAGCATGACTTTCCCAACCTGCTCCAGGATGTCCCATAATTGAGACATTTCTAACAAATTCAACTCCATCTGTTTCTAATGGAACAATTATTTGACTAGCTTTTTTGTGTAAATCTTCACCATCAGGATCAGTTACTACCATTACTATAGCAAAGCTAGCTCCATCAAAACTTGAAGTAAACCATTTGTGACCATTAATAATATAGTTGTCATTTTCTTTTTTTGCGGTTGTTCCCATTCTTGTTGGATTTGATCCTGCATATTGAGGCTCTGTCATTGCAAAACAACTTCTAATTTCTCCTTCTAAAAGAGGATACAAATACTGTTGTTTTTGTTCCTTCGTACCAGTCTCAATTAATACTTCCATATTTCCTGCATCAGGTGCCTGACAATTAAAAACGTAGAAGCCATATGGACTTGCACCAAGAATTTCACTTACCTCTCCATGTTGTTCAAGAGATAAACCAAGACCACCATATTCTTTTGATACTTGAGGTAACCAAAAGCCCATCTTTTTTACTTTATCTCTTAATTCATTAAGTTTAGGAAGCTTTTCACTCCACTCTGAATTAACAATCCATGGTTCGAGTGAAATTAATTCATCTTTTATGAATGTTCTAATTTGTTCTTTTACCTCTGTAAAGTTCATTTTTTAAAAATATAAATTTTTAATTTTTAGCTTGGAAGTGAATATATTAGTGATATTGTCTCTGCCACGCATACAGGTTTAATTTCACCATCAACTTCAAATGTAATTTTGAAAGTATATTTTGCTCCTCCTGTAACTTTCTCAATTTTTATCAAAGATACCCTACCTCTAAATTTTGACTCAGCTGGAGTAGCATTAGGAAATCGAACCTTTTCAAGGCCATAGTTTACTGCCAGTGCAATGTTATTTATCTTTAATGTTTGAAACACAACCTGTGATGCATATGAAAGAACATGAAACCCGTGAGCTATAGTTTTTTTGTAAGGAGAATATTTTGCAGCTTTTTCTTGGTCAATATGAATCCACTGTTTATCTTCAGTTAATTCTGCAAATTTATTCACTTTATCTTGTGACATATTAAACCACTCAGATATTCCAATTTCTTTTCCAAGGTATTTATCTAAATTTTCTATATTTTCTATTTCTGTTGAATAAGGTTTTTCCATAATGTTGAGTTAATTTATCATATAACCACCGTCTATATTAAATGTTTCTCCAGTTGTATAACTTGAAGCTTCAGAAGCAAGATAAAGAGCTATTCCTGAAATTTCGTCAGGATCTCCAGCCCTTCGAATTGGAAGATCACCAAGCCATGTTTCTAATATTTCCTCATTTTGCCATAAAGCTGAACTTAATTTTGTTTTGATTAACCCGGGGCAAATTGCATTTGACCTTACCCCATATTTTCCCCACTCCTTTGCCTGAGATTTAGTGAGCATTGATATAGCGGCTTTGCTGATAGAGTAAACTCCCAAACCTTTGTCAGGCTTATTTGCCTCAACTGATGATATATTTATAATAGAACCAGACTTGTTTTCCTTCATATATTCAAACACAAGATTAGATAGTTTGAAAGGGGATTTTGTATTTATATCTAGTATTTTATTAAAAAGTTTTTCATCAGCATTTTCTAGACGATCAAATACAGGATTTATTCCAGCATTATTAACAAGTATATCAATTCTTCCATATTTATTGATTGTAGTTTCAATTAGATTTTTTAACTGATCATCTTCACCTACGTGACAAACACATTCAATTGCGTTATAACCATTTGCAGTTATTTCACTAACAACTTTCTCAATACCCTCTTGAGATCTACTGCTTACAACGACGTTTGCCCCAAATTCTGCATATGCTTTTGCAATTGAGGCCCCTATACCTTTACTGGCTCCAGTTACAATTGCTACCTTATCTGTTAAATCAAATAAGTTTTTATATTTTGTTTTCATGTAGATATTTTGATTGTCATTTTTATGTAATATACTAATTGATTTAATTTGATTACTATGATTCTTCTATAAATAGGGGAAAATCTAAAAATTAAAACTTGCAAAGCATTACATAGTTTTTAAAGCTGAAAATAATCTTATATATTTAAATAAAAACCAAAAGATATGAGTGCAAATCAAGAATTATTTGAACTAAAATTCTATAAATGGGAGAAAGAGTTTAAGGACAAGCCTTATCTGAGGCAACCAATAGGTGAAACATGGGAGGAGTATACATGGGGTGAAGTTGGTGATATGGCGAGAAGATTAGCCTCCGGACTAAAATCACTTAATCTTAGAGAGGGAGCTCACATAGGTATTTATTCTAAAAATTGTAGAGAATGGATAATCTCAGATTTAGCAATTGTAATGGCA